>JAESGM010000154.1_pt1 | contig 149826 bp, 128 predicted proteins | sample 9269721 | NCBI WGS metagenome assembly JAESGM01 (sample SAMN15720920, study PRJNA650825) | algae metagenome | isolation source: Komarekiella atlantica HA4396-MV6 and co-occurring heterotrophs from... | place: USA: Theobald House, Kauai, HI | collected 2009-07-29 | reverse complement strand
CACCCGCGCCGGCGGCGAAAGTGATGGTGCGGCCGTTGATGGTGACCGTGTCACCGGCGGAGATCGCCTGAGCGGCACCGGCGTTGTCGGTCAGAGCCGACAGCAGCGTGGCGCCGGACGCGTTGGTCGCAGCACCCGAGAACAGCTGCGCACCGGCGGTCGCGGTGGTGTTGACGTAAGCGGTCTGGTTGGTCGCATCGCGGGTCGCGCCGACCTGGTTGCCGGCGGAATAGACCGGAAGCTGGTTGTTGTTGGCGATGTTGCCGGCAAAGGTCGCGTCGATCGGGGCGCCGGTGCCGAGCAGGTTGCTGGCGGTGGCGCCGTTAATCGTCACGCTGACGCTGGACTTGGCGGAGTAGCCGACGGTCGCCTGCAGCGCCTGGGTGGCGACGGACTTGGCGCTGTCGACCAGCTTCTGCAGCGAGGTGATGCCGGTGTTGGCAGCCTGCAGGACCTGCACGCCGTTGCCGATGCTGTCGAGCAGGTTGTTGATGTCGCTGGCGCGGTTATCGAGCGAAGCCGCGGTGAAATAGTTGGTGGGGTTATCGAGAGCCGTGTTGACCTTCTTGCCGGTCGACAGACGGTTCTGGGTGGTCGCCAGCAGATCGGCAGTCGACTGTAGCGAAAGGAGGTTCTGGCGAACCGAGGCAGAGAGCACAATACCGGACATGTTTCATACCTTTCTGGTGTGAAATAAAACGAGCCACAGTCCCAACCTTTCGATCGGGCGACGCCTCACTCTGAAATCAAGTCTCTAAGAAAGAATGAATTTGCGCCCGTGCGCTGCTCACAATGACGGTGAACGTGAAATTAACGGAGAGCGCGCGATTCATCTCCGTGTTTCTACGGGCCGCATGCAAGCAAGCGGCATGGAATGGGCACAACTTGCACGTTCACGATTGGTTAACCATCATCAGAAAGGATGCTGGTCTGCCGGCGGGCAACGAGAACTCGAGCCAATAACGGAGAACAGGCATGGCCTTGAAAGTCGAGCTCAAGCCGCACGAGCGAATCATCATCGGCGCCTGCGTCGTCACCAACACCGATCAGCGCGCAAGGCTTCTGATCGATGGCGACCGGATTCCGATCCTGCGTGAAAAGGACATTCTCACGCCGGCGACCGCGGATACACCCGCCAAGCTGGTGTATCTGGCCGTGCAGCTGATGTACCTGTCACCGGATCCGATGGCACATCACCCGACCTATTTCACCCTGGTGCGCGACATCCTGACCACGATGCCGAGCGCGTGGCCGTTCATCGAGGGCATCAACAATTACATCCTCAACGGCGATCTTTATCACGCGCTGAAGGAATCCAGGAAGCTGATCGGCCATGAGGAGCAGATCCTCGAAAACGCGCGACAGCAGCAGGCGTCAACCGAACCCGACCGCAAGTCGGCGTGACCACCGCGACGCTGCCAAAATAGAAGGCCTCCGCTGAGAGGCCTTTTCCTACCGACAGTTTCGCAAGCCAGCCCATTACATCGGCAGGAACTTGGTCAGCGAGGTCTGGTAGAGCATCGAAGTGGTTTGATACGAGGCCTGCAGGCTGGTCTGCAGCGCCAGGATTTTGGTCGCCACCTCGTCCTGATTGATGCCTTCGATCTGGTCGAGCATGGTCTGCGCCATGCCCTTGAGCTGGGTCTGCCGATCGGTCGCCGCCTTGATCGCGGTCTGCGCGCCGGCAAACTCCGCCTGCATGTCCTGGATCGATTGCTGCCCGTTCTGCGGCGCAAGGTTTGCCGAAATGCGTTGCTGCAGCGCGTTCACCTGCGCCTTCGAATTGGGGTTGTTGGCATTGGTGGTGACTGCGGAATAAACGGCAATGTTCTGCAACTGATACCGCAACGCCTGTTCATTGGCGCGCGCACCATACTGCACCGTGACCGATTGATCGACGCGAGCGACCGCAGTGCCGCGCGGCGAGTCGGTCCCCACTTCGCCGGTGTACCAGGACACGGTATTGGCGGACGTGCCGCCGATCAGATTGGTAGCGGTGGCGAACGGGGGACCATCGACGCGCAGTGGCACCGGGTTCGCGCTCGCAGTGCCGCTGAAGCCGAGAGCGGCAAATGCCGCCGCGTTCGAACTGGAGATCGTCAGGCTGTCGCCGTCGCCGCCGTGCAATGCGATCGCGCCGCCGGTCACCGTCGACGGCGTTCCCGTCCCTGTAATCGAATCGATCTTCGCCAGCAGGGTCTGTACGCTGTCGGTGATATTGAGCTGATTGCCGGTCGCGCCGGAAGCGACGAACGTGATCGGCGTGCCGTTGACCGTGATAGTATCGCCCGCGGCGAAGCTTGCAGCCAGCGAATCCGTCCCGGCTGCGCCGGATAGCAACGTGTTGCCGCTGATCGGCGCCGGCACCGTGTCCTGGTTGTTGACGGCGCTGCCAACGACGGTCGCCGACGGATTGAAGAAGTTGTTCGAAGCCGCGATCGCCGACGCGGCGACGAGCGCAGTGTCGCTCAGCGTCTGGACCGAGGACGTCAAAGCAGCCTGCAGGTTCGCCGTCGTCGCGGCGGTGTCAGCGCCAATCAGGAACGAGCCGGCCGGTGTTGGGGTCGTCGTGGTCGCCGTCAGGGTGATCTGCTCGCTGGTTCCGTCAGGCAGATTGAAGTTGAACGAAATCTTGTCACCATCGTTCGGATTGACGGCGCCGAGATCCACCGTCACTGCCGGCGGCGTGCCGGCCGGCTGTGTCACGGTCGCACCGGTCAGCGATGAAGTAACCGCGCCGAGTTTCAACCCAAAAGACGAAGCGTCTTCGGCGAGACTGGTCACGGTCGTCGTCAGCGGCGGCGACGAGACTGTGAGGTGCGCCATGTTGCCGACGCCCTGATCCGCCTGGCGGCGCTCGTTGATCAATTGCTTGAGGCCCGCCTGAGTCCCGATGCCATTGAGCATGACGTCGGCCGGCACCGTCGCGGCCGCGTCGGTGGTGCGGCCGGAAAACAGATAGCGATCGCCCGACTGGCTGTTGAGCAGCGAAATCGCATTGGAGAACGCCGCCTGCGCGGTGATCTGGCCGGAGGTCTGGCCGCTGTCGTTGAGCACGATGGTCGATGTGCTGGCTGCGCTTTTGACCGACTTGCCGATATCGACCATTCCCTGCAGCGCGAGGTTGACGACGCTGAGCCGCGTATTGACGTTGGTTGCGGTGTCCTTGAAGGCGTCGAAGCTGCTGACCTGGGCGCGCAGGCTGAGCGCAAAGCCGCGATTGGCGCCCTGCCCGGCATAGGTCGTCGAAACCCTGCCGCTTGCGAGCTGTTGCGTCAGATCATTGAGCTGGTTGCGCAGGCCAATGATCGAAGTGCCGATGTAGGAGGTCCTGCCGTTAACGCCATCGATAGACATGAAACCCTCACATCGCCTGGATCAGCGTGTCGTACATCTGCTTGATGGACGACATCACGCGCGCATTCGCGGAATAGGCATTTTGCAATGCCAGCAGATGCGCCATCTCGTCGTCGATGTTGACGCCCGAGGCATCAGTTACCTTTTTCTGCAGGGTGTTGAGCACGACCGACTGGCCATCGGAGAGTTGCTTGGCTGCAGTGGCCGCTTCGCCCTGCTGGCTGATGAACTGCTTGGCAAAATTGGTCAGCGTGCCGGTAAACGGAGCGCCCGTCGTGCCGATACCCGTCTGCGGCGAATAGCGATAGCTGCCGTTCTGCAGCTGGTTGAGAATGAAGTTGGCGCGCGTGGTGTCGCCGGCCGCCGTCAACGGGCTGGTGGAGAACACGATGGTGCGCGAGGGATCGCCGAGCAGTCCAAGGTTGACGCTGATGCGCCCCGCGAGACCGACCTGCTGGGAGCCGTTGGCGGTGATCGCACCGCTATAGAGCCCGCCATTGTCGGTGAACAACGCGAACTCCGGACTGCCGCTGGTGAGCGACGACATCGTCGTGGTGACCGACGCCGCGAGAACGTCCGAGCGGTTCGGCGCGCCGTCGTCGAGGACGCGCAGCGTCGAGCCGGAAGGATTCGAAAACTGAAGGTTAGCGCTCGTCCCAAGCGCCGCGTTGAGCTGGGACACGACCGAGCTCATGCCGCCGGTGAAGTCTATACCGAGGACCCGGTCGTTCGGATCAAGCGTCGCCGTATTGCTCAGCGGCAGCACGCCCGGATCATCGACGCGCACGATCGAGAGATTGTGCGTGACGCCGGTGGTGTTGTCCTTGTAGGTGAGATGAACGACGTTGCCGGACTGCAGCCCTGCAAGGTCGAGGTCATAGCCGGCCTGGGGCAGAACCGAAGCGGGAGCGGCGGTGCCGGCGGTCGTCTTGTCCGACAGCGCGCTCGCCATCGATGCCGCAAACTGGTCGACCTGTGCCTGCGCCTTGACCAGCGTGACGTCGCGCAGTTCCAGAAAGGCCGCGATCTTGCCCGAACGGATCGAGTTGGTGGACACCAGATCGTAGCTGCCGCCGTGCGGAAAATTGATCGTGATGGTGCCGACGTTACTCTTGCTCGGATCGGTCGGATTGTACAGCGTGTTGGGCGTTACCGTGCCCTGCGGATTGAAGGTCAGCTGCGCCGCCTCGGTGCCGACGAGTTGCACGCCCGAATTCGTGAACACCGTTACCTGGTTCAGGTCGTTGACGACGGTCCTGATGTCGACCAGAGCCGACAGCTGCGTGATGTACTGATCGCGCTGGTCCAGCAGCGAGGCCGTCGCCGCGTCGGTCTTGCCGTTGTTCTGGAGTTGGTTGTTGATGAACGCGATCTGGGCCATCGCGTTGTTCGCCGTGACGATGGAATCGTTGATCCCCATCTCGGCGTTGGCGCGAAGGTTCTGGATGCCCTGGGTCGTGGCGTTGAGCGTCTCCGCCATGGTCTGCGCGGCGGCGACCGCACCGATCCGCGCCGACTGCGAGTCCGGGCTGGTCGACAGCCCCTGGAAGGCGGTCAGGAGCTTGTTGAAAGAATCCTCGATGGTACCGGTTTCGCCCGGATTTCCGTAGACGTTCTGCAGGTTGGCGAGAAACGTCGCACGGATATCGGCATAGGCTGCGCCCGACGTTTCCGTGCGCAACTGCGTCTGCAGATACTGATCGAGTTGCCGGTCGACACCGTTGAGGAGAACGCTCGACCCGTAGTCGCCGGTCATGCCGGCGACCTGGATCACCGACTTCCTGACGTAGCCCGGCGTCTCCGAGTTGGCGACGTTCGATCCGACCAGCGAGATCGCAGCCTGCGTCGCGCGCAGGCCGGACATCGCGGTCGAGAGAGCTTGGCTCAAACCCATGACTAATTGTCCATCTCAAATCGTATCGCGAACATCGCGGTCGAAAGTCAGCGCAGCACGTTCAGGAGATCCTGCACCATTGTGTTGGAGGTGGTGATGACCTTGGTGTTCGCCGAGTACGCCTGCTGGGTGACGATCAGCTTGGTGAACTCGTCGGCGATGTCGGTGTTGGATCCTTCCAGCGACGAGCCGACGATGGTGCCGGCCTTGCCGTACAGCGCCTGGCCGGATGCGTCGGTCACCTCGAACGCGCCGCCGTTGACGCGCTTGAGGAAGTTGGTGCCGTTGAAGGTCGCCACCGAGATTTCGGCGAGGTCGAGGTTGCGGCCGTTGGAGTAGTTGCCGATGATGCGGCCGTTGGTGCCGACGCCGACGGACTGCAACTGGCCGGCCGGGAAACCGTCCTGCTGAATCTGGTTGACCTGGACGTTGCCGTTGGCATCGGCGAACTGGGTGACGCCGCCTGTGCCGAAGTTGATGACGGGGCTGCCCAGCGACACGCCGTTGACCACCGCATTGTTGAGCGTGATGTTCGGTATCACCGGCGACATCTGGCCTGAGGCCGAGAAGGTGAAGTTGGTGTTGACGTTCTGCCACGCGACCTGGGTGCCGGTTGCGTTGGGATTGACCTGGTAGAACAGGTTCCAGGTATCGGTATGGCCGGGGCCGAGCGAGGCCGAGTCGGTCTTGGCCCAGCGGAATTGCAGGTTCACCGGCGCGCCCGACACGTCGTAGGTCGTGACCGCGCCGCCCGCGACCGACTCGTTGAGGAACGTCGAGGTGTCGTTGCCGATCACCTGACCGGTACCAATCGTGCCGCCGCCGCCGCGCGTCGCCGTCGCGGTACCGGTGAAGCCGAGCGCTGCGAATGCGGTGGTGTTGTTGCTGGTGACCGACAGATCCGAGGTCGTGCCGGAATGCAGCGTGATCGCGCCGCCGCTGATCGAGGATGGAATTGCCGTGCCCGTGAGCGCGTCGATCTTGCCCAGCAAGGTGCCGATGTCGTCGCCGATGTTGATCTGGTTGGGGCCGACCGCGCCTGACGCCATGAAGGTGATCGTGTTGGTACCATTGACCGTGATGGTATCGCCGGCGATGAAGTTGGCCGAGATCGAGTCGGTGCCGGCCGCGCCGTTGAGCAGGGTCAGTAGCGTGTTCGCCACTGACGGCGTGGCCTTGTTGCTCTGAATGGTGCCCGGAGCGATGGAATCCGTGTAGGGTGCCGGGGGCGTCCCCACCACCAGCGGATTATAACCCGACGTGTACGAGCCCGGCGCAATCAATTCCGATCCGGGAACGGAAACGTCGTGCCTGGTCGTCAGCGGATAGCTGGCGAGGTTGGCGCGGTAGTCGATGCGGGTGGTTTCCTGTGCCGGCAGGAAGTCGTTCTGAAACCTCAAAACCTGCGGCGAACTGCCGGACGGGTTGCCGGTGGTCGGGTCGATTGGAACGCCCTGCAGATAGTAGCCGGCGCCGTTGACGAGATAGCCGCTCTTGTCGATCTGGAAGTCGCCGCGGCGGGTGAAGCGGTCGACGCCGTCGAACACCGGCGTGCCGTCGGTGAAGTTGCCGGGCTTCTGCACCGCGAAGAAGCCGTTGCCGTTGATCGCCATGAAGGTCGCGACCGATGCCGTCTGCACGTCGCCCTGCACCGAGTTGGTGGAGCGCGATTGCGTGGTCACGCCGCCGGCAAGCTGCGCCGTCGACGAGGTCTGCGGAATGAGATCGAGGAAGGAGGTGTCGACGCGCTTGAACGCCGTGGTCTGCGAGTTGGCGATGTTGCCCGAGACGTTTTCCAGCGCGTAGGAGTTCGCCCGAAGGCCACCGACCGCGGTGGTAAGAGCGCCGAAGATACCCATGACATGTTCTCCAAATTCGATCCGGGCGGCCAGCCGGTCTCAGTGACCCCAGGCCGCGTCGGGAGAACATGTCGCAAGCGTCGTGCCAACCTGTAAAATATCTACAAATCAATGACTTGATAAAAAAGCCCCGGTCCGGAGACCGGGGCACAATTGCCGGGCGGGCAACAATTGCCGGGCGCGACGGGCTAGGACGCCGACGGACCTGCCGGGTGGAACACCAGCCCGAATCCGTCGATGCAGTAGCGCAGGCCGGTCGGCTGAGGCCCGTCGTCGAAGACGTGGCCCATATGTCCGCCGCAGCGGCGGCAATGAACTTCGGTGCGGGTCATCCCCAGCGACGTGTCCCTGGTTTCGCCAATGGCATTGTCGAGCGGCTTCCAGAAGCTCGGCCAGCCGGTACCGCTGTCGTACTTGGTCTCCGAGGAGAACAGCGGCAGGTCGCAACCGGCGCAGGCGAAGATGCCCTTGCGCTTTTCCTTCAGCAGCGGGCTCGACCACGGCCGCTCGGTGCCGTGCTTGCGCAGGATTTCATATTGCTGCGGCGTGAGCTGCGCACGCCATTCGGCGTCGGTCTTTTCGATCTCGAATTTCCCGGCAGCCTCAGCCGGCGTCATGCGCAGCCAGCGGAAGGCGGCTAGGCCAAACAGGCCGGCGACGGTTGCGAGCAGGATGCGGCGGTCGATCATGGAAGTCTCCGTGCGGTGGCGGGCGTATCGGTTCGCCATCAGGTACGGCCCGCCCGTCGCGAAGTTACACGGATCCGTCCCGAATTTTCTCACTTTCCTGCGAGGGAACGGCGGACGGCGCACTTTCCGGCGCCGCCACCGGCCGCGGCGGCTGCGGATGCACCGGACGCGGACCGCCCGGCGGTTGTCGCGGAACTCTTGCACCGGCCTGCCGGTTGGCCTCCGCCAATCGCGCCTCGCGGACACGTTCCCGCGACCGCGCGCCCTCGCGATAACGGGCCAGCGCGCCCGCCGCGGCGGAACTGCCGCGGCCCCACAGGCCGATCAGATGCCCGGCGACCCGGCCGGTCGGGCCGCCGGCCCAGACCAGTTCGAACGGTGAAAACAGCCGCCAGCGGTCATCACCCCAGAGGATGCTGCGCGCGATCAGTTGCCCCGCCATCGCCGACGTGTTCAGCCCCTGACGGCCGAATCCGCTCGCGACCCACAGGCCTTTGCGCATCTGTCCGATCTGCGGCATGCCGTGCACGGTTACGCCGACCGCACCGCCGAACACGTCCGCGATCGCGACCGGTCCGAGCCGCGGATAGATGGTCGCGATCCGGCGGGCAATGGCGGCGGCGAAGCGCCGCGGCCGCGCATCCCAGGTGGTCTCCGGGCTCGCCCACATCAGCCGATCGCCGTCCACGATCCGGAAATGATCGATGCCGTCGCTGTCGGCCACCGAGCCGCGAAACGCAATCACCTCGCCAAGACGCTCGCCGAGCGGCTCGGTCACCCCGGCGTAGCGCCAGACCGGCAGCAGCGTTTCCGACAGGCGCCGCAACGTCGCGCCGAGATGAACGTTGCCGGCCAGCACGATGTGGGCAGCACGCAGCCGTGCCGACGGCGTCACGATGCGCTTGCGAATGCCTGACGAATCGATGCTGACGACGGGCGTATCCTCGAAGATGCGCGCCCCTGCCCGCTTTGCCTGATCGGCCAGGCCGTGGATGTATTTCCGGCCGTCGATCTGGAACGCGCGCGGAAAATGAATCCCGTGGAAATACCGTGCCGTGCCGAGTTGCTCGCGCACGCGGTCGACCTGCCATCCCTCGACTTCGGTATCGAAATCGGCGCTCAGCGTCTGCAGGCGACTGATCAGCGTTTCGCCGGCGTCGACATTGGAAACCTCCAGCGCACCTTCGCTGAGCGCAATGCCGGGCATCCCCTGCTCGGTGGCGGCGGCGCGAACATATTCGGCGCCCAGCTTCGACAGCGCCCACAATTCGCGGGCATCGTCGAGGCCGACGCGTTCGATCAGTTCGGCGACGGGAAGGCTGTATCCCGGCATGACCGTACCAAGCTGATGGCCTGAGGCGCCCCAGCCGACATGCCGGCCCTCGAGCACGGCGACACTGGCGCCGAGGCGTGCGGCCTCCAGCGCCACCGTAAGACCGGCAAGCCCGGCCCCGACCACGCAGATATCGACGTCCAGGTCGAAGGAGAGACGCGAGCCAAAAGGCGCGTCGCCGTCGAGGCCGTTGGTCGCACTTGTGAAAGTCTCAGCCATGTCGTTTTCTTACGGACCGCTGCGGCGCTTGTCACCTTGTCCCAGCCATGAGCTTGTAGATTAGTCCAAACTGAGACCGAATCGAGATTGCGCCCATGCGCCGTTTGATGCTGCTGCGTCACGCCAAGACCGAACACGACGCGCCTTCGGGCCGCGATCACGACCGCCGTCTCGACGACCGCGGCCGGCGGGATGCCGCCATCATCGGCGACTGGATCGGCCACCACCCGCCCGTTCCGGACGCCGTCCTGGTGTCGACGGCGGTGCGGGCGCACCAAACCTGGGAAATCGCGAACGAGGCGATGAAGGATGCAATGCGGGAACCGGCGCAGCAGCCGCAGGTCGAACTTCTCGACGAACTCTACGGCGCCGAGCCGGCGGGACTGCTGAAGATCATCCGCATGGCCGAGGTCAACGATCCCAAGCGGCTGATGCTGATCGGCCACAATCCCGGCATGCATGAACTGGCGCTGATGCTCACCGGCAGCGGCGACGCGTCGGCGAAGACGGCGCTCGAGGACAATCTGCCGACCGCGGGCCTTGCCATCATCGATTTCGCGACTAACGACTGGAGCGAGGTGGCGTTCCGTAGCGGCAGGCTCGTGCGTTTCACCAGCCCGAAATTGCTGAAGCACGCCTCGGACGATTGAGGCTCACGCAGGAGGCGCAGATGTTCAAGTCGATTCTCGTGCCGATCGATCTGACCGATACCGACCTGACCAAGCCCGCGATCGCCACCGCCGCAACGCTGGCGCAGACCTGGCACGGCTCGGTACGCCTGCTCAACGTGATGCCGATGACGCCGGTGATGCTGGCCGAATATGTACCGGCCGATTTCGATGCCCAGCAACGGGCGACCGCAGAGGAAGCGCTCGCGATCGTGGCGCGCGAATCCGGCATCGAGGCGTCGCGCATTTCCATCGCGGTGCGGCAGGGCGGCATCTATCACGAGATCCTCGAAGAGGCCGCGGCGATCAAGGCCGACCTGATCGTGATGACGTCGCACCGGCCGGCGATGCGGACCTATTTCCTGGGCTCCAACGCCGGCCATGTCGTGCGCTACGCCAAGTGCTCGGTGCTGGTGGTGCGGCACTGAGGCCACGGACAGCCCGGACAAAAAAAACCGCAAAACAACCCCATGCAAAGTAGAAACGGCCCGGTCGATCGACCGGGCCGGTTGATGGCATTGCGATCAATCGAGGCAATTCACCTGATGCGCCCGAACTCCGGGTCGATGCCGCCGCGCACCGCCGCTTCGATCCGGCTGCGCTCGATGCCGATATCGCGCAGCGCACGGTCGTCCAGTTCGCTCAGCGTTTTGATGGCTTCGCGGTGCGCGAAATAGGTCACGATGCCGTTCACCACGCTGCCGAGGGCGCGGACAAATCCGCCCGACAGATTCCGGGAGGCAGGCTGGCCTGCCGTCGAGGCAATGGTGGTCGTCGTCATCGTTCTTCTCCAGTTGGCTTTCGTGCGGCAAGGCGATGCCGCCGGCACAGATGCTCCGAACAGCACCTGCACCTTGGGTTCTGATTGCTTGCACCCCTCTCAGTGCAATCTCAGGCTTGATGGGTTCAAAATGATCCGATACATTTCTCGGTGCAAGTAAAACATTGCTCTCGGTGCAATAATGTCCAAATTCGAGTACCTGAAGCTGGCCGATACTGTCGCCGCCGAGATCGCCAATGGCGCGCTGAAGCCCGGCGACCGGCTGCCGCCACAGCGCAGTTTCGCCTACGAGCGCAAGATCGCGGTCTCGACCGCGAGCCGGGTCTACACCGAGCTGTTGCGCCGGGGCCTCGTGGTCGGCGAAGTCGGACGCGGCACCTTCGTGTCGGGCGAAACGCGGCGCGGCGTCGCGATGCCGATGGAGCCGCGCGGCGCGCGCATCGATCTCGAAGTCAATTATCCGATCCTGCCGACGCAATCGGCGATGATCGCAAGGAGCCTGGAAGGACTTGAACGTCCCGACGTACTCGATGTCGCGTTGCGACACTCCTCCACCATCGGCACGCAGGCCGCACGCGCCATCTCGGCCGAGTTTCTCGCCCGCGAGGACTGGTCACCGGCTCCGGATCAATTCGTCTTCACCGCCAACGGCAGGCAATGCATCGCTGCAGCGCTTGCGGCGGCAGTGCCCGCCGGCGGCCGTTGCGGCGTCGAAGCGTTGACCTATCCCTTCATCAAGGACATCGCCGCAAGACTCGGCGTCACGCTGGTGCCGCTTGCGATGGACGAGCACGGCATTCGACCGGACGCGATACAGAAGGCGCACCGCGAAGCGCATCTGACGGCGCTGTACATCCAGCCCACGATTCAGAATCCGCTCGGCATGACGATGCCGGCCGCGCGCCGCGCCGATGTGCTGCGCGTCGTCGAAAAGCTCGGCCTCGTCGTGATCGAGGACACCGTCTACGGTTTTCTCGACGAGGGAACGCCGATGGCGGCGCTGGCGCCCGACCATTGCATCGTACTCGACAGCCTGTCGAAGAAGGTGGCGCCCGGCCTCGCGCTCGGCTTCATCGTTTCGCCGCCGCGGCTGCGCGAGCGCATCATGGCCGCGGTTCGCTCGGGCGGCTGGACCGCCGCCGGATTTGCGTTTGCCGCGGGCCAACGTCTGATGGCAGACGGCACGGTCGCCGAACTGTCACGGCTGAAACGGATCGACGCCGCGCGCCGGCAGCAGATGGCGGCAAAACACTTTGCCGGCTTCGAGATCCAGGCGAACCCGAAATCCTACCATCTCTGGCTGACCCTGCCGCCGCACTGGCGCTCGCAGACTTTCGTCACCGCCGCGGCGCGCCGCGACATCGCGCTGACGCCGTCGACCACCTTTGCCGTGGCTCCCGGACATGCCCCCAACGCCGTCCGCCTCGCCCTCGCCGCACCGACCAACGAACAGCTCGACGTGGCGCTGCGTACGCTTGCGGGAATGCTGACGGCGAAGGAAGATCTCGACACGACCGAATAGGACTATTGGCCGCGCACCCTTGGCAGCAGCACGTCGGGAAGCTGATCGAACGTGTAACGCTGCGGCCGGTTGCGCTTGATGAAGCCGCCGACCGTCCAGGCGAACCAGACGGCCATGCCGACCAGAAACAACGCCCCGGTGAATTGGGCAGTCGTCAGCGCCCGCACCAGGAGCCCGGCCATCGCAATTGCCAACAGCGCCACGATGGTCACCGCCGTGAAATAGTGCACCGGCCCGATGCCGCCGATCAGCGCGGCCTTGCTGCCCGCCGCCTTCATCCTTCGGTGCAACTCGATGATGAACGCGCGGTAGTCCCCGTCCTGCGGCGTCACCAGCGCCACCGTCTGCCAGGTGGTGGAGAGAATCGTGATGCGTCCGCCGCCAGCCTTTTCGATGTCGGCGCGAAAACGACGCGACTGCATCGTCATCGGCCGATAGGACAGACGGACCGAAGCGATTTCGGCATAGGGCCAGACGCCAGACCGGCTGCCGATGTGCCACGACAATCCGGCGTCCGTCAGGTCGAACTGATAAGCCGCTCCGACCAGCGACGCCTTGTAGGTGTACTGGGTCACGGGCAGCGCTCCCTCGCCTTCCCTTGTCAATGCATTCGGAAGAGATGTCGGCAACTTTAAAAATCCCGTTGTCGGTTGAAGCCGCCTGCTTGCGCGGCGCGTCGGCTTTACCTTACAAGCGGAGCATGTCCGAGACGACCTATTTTCCTCGCCGCCTGATTCTCGCCGGCGCCATCGTTTCAGGTGTATTGCTGGCGCTCGCGGTCCACATGCTGGGCGCGCGTTACGGCCTCGATCTCGGCGGCCTGTGGCGATCCGACACGCGCGATTTCATGCCGGCAGGTGCTGCGATTGCCTGGTGGCTGATCGCGACCGTCGGTTTCTCCGGCGGTTATTTTACCGCCAATCTGATGGACAGCGCGGTCTCGGGCCAGATTCCGCTGCGGATGCGGCAGTTCCTGATCGCGGTCGGCGTGCTGATCCTGGCCGGCGCGGGACAGGCCGCCTCGGCGCCGAGCCCCCTGCCGACCGTTTCAGGTGTGCTGGCGGGCCTTGCAGCGCTGTGTCTCGGCGCGGCCATGGCGTTCTGCGGCGCGCATTTCGCGCTGCGCAAGGTTTAACGTAGCGTTTTCGAGCGAAAGCCTGCCCCGGACTTGATCCGGGGTGGACACCGGTTCGCGCAAAGACAGCGCGTCAAAAATAACTAGGGCGTAGACTCATAAGTGCGTAGCCAAATTCGGATAGATGCAAGTTTGATGAACGCGCGGTAGTTTGCCGCGAGTTAATCGTACCTAGTCGCAACACGCCGACACTGCTTCGAGGCGAACGGGCAATCCGTTGGTATCGACGCAGGCATGTATTTTGGTCGTTAACCCACCTCTCGACCGGCCCATCAGTCTTTTTCGCCTCCTCCCGCGCAACCTCCATGCTGGTGGACGCGAACAATGGAAGTGTCAATCATGCCCCAGAGCGGACGCTCGGTCTCATGGCCCGGCGCTAGGCACACCCTCCGTTGATTTAGGTCAACGTCAGCGATCCTTTGGCGCTGCTACGTTCAGCCGCGCCTGCGGCGGCTCCCGTCATCTCTTGGTGCCGCAGCGCGACGAAGAAGGTCCGAAGCGTCTTTCTATCAGATCAGCGACAGTTGCAGGTATTGCAGCGAGCGTCTTGTTGGGCAGTCATCGGTACACGGTCAAGGGGAGTAGAGACACAATGGTAGACAACATCATCGTGGCGACATTCAGCAACGTCAATGCTGCTCACGATGCCGCCCGCGCAATAAAGGACCTCACGGAGGCAGGCGGTACAAAGTTCAAACTCAAGTCCGGTGTCATCGTGACCAAAGACGATCAAGGATCGGTGTCAGTTCTTGAGTCCGACGTCCATTTTTTTCACGGAACCAAAGTCGGCGTTGTAGTTGGCGGGCTGATCGGTTTGATCGGCGGCATACCGCTCGCCACGCTGACAGCACTCCTCGGAGCTACCGTCGGGCTGATCAACGATGCCGGCATGGCAATACTCGGGTCTGCCACCGTGACTTCGATCAAGTCCGAGATGCAACCAGGAAGCACAGCTGTCATCATTGAAGCGGACGAAGCCAGTCCCAGCGCAGTCGATGACATTGTGGCCCAGGGGGGAGGACGCGTCTTTCGTCACCCCAAAGGCGATTATTAGAGGGCCGTCAAAGCTACACGTTGTCCGCAAAAGTCGCTCGGCTTCGCTGTGCTACCGAGCTGGCCAACCGCTGAAGTGATCGAGTGAGGTTGCGGCTTCCGGTTTTGGTCCAACTCGGACATCGCGCAGGTCAACTTCAGATCAAGAGACGTAGAACTCGGTTGATCTAGGTCAACATCGCTAGCTCGTCTTCAGGCAGAAGCTTAAAGCGATGATGGAGGATTTTGGCATGCTCAAGTTTCCATTGGCACTCTCAGCCGTTTCTGGAGTGTTTCTCACCCTCGCGACGCAAACCGTCGCCCAAACAGTTCCTCCCAACCTTCCAGCTGCCATCATGTGCTACGCCGAAGCGGACCAAAGCTGGCGAGTCGGATATCTCTTCAAGGTCAACAAGAATGGCGGTGCGGAGTACGTTTCGGCCAACGGAAGACTGAGCGCAACACTTAACGCCAAAGGCGTAGTAGAAGCGCCCACCAATCGGCCAGCTGGCGTCGATTGCTACGGCAAGACATTGGCCGAACTGCGCTCGAGCAGCCGCGTTATGGAGTTCCAACCCAAGAAGTAGTGTAGTGTCGGCTACCGTGAGCGGGTGTGATGATATCACCGTGCGGCGCCGCTCTATCTGCTGCCTCCGGACGATAGAGTAGCGTGCGTCGCGTTCGTTTGTAGCTTTTCGGACCTGAGGCGATGTCCAAGTTGCGTCCGCAATCCGTCGGATAGCGGACATCGTTCACAGCCGCGGTAGTGTATCTCGATTTACGAATACACGGCCTAAGCGATCCTGCGCTGGCGCGGCTGCGTCAGCATCTTCTCCACCTCGGCGGCGGGACGCGGCTGGCTGAACAGATAGCCCTGCGCCTGCGTGCACCCTTCCTGACGCAACAGTTCGAATTGCGCATCGGTCTCGACGCCTTCGGCGGTCGTGACGATGCCGAGGCTCTTGCCGAGGCCGGTCACGGCGCGGACGATCGCCATCGAATCGTCGCGGGTTGCCAGTTCGCTGACGAACGAACGGTCGATCTTGATCTTGTCGAACGGGAAGCTGCGCAGGTAGCTCAGCGAGGAATATCCGGTTCCGAAGTCGTCGAGCGAGATCCTGACGCCAAAGCTGCGAAGTTCGTGCAGCACCGCCAGCGTTGCCTCGCTGTTCTGCAGCAGCACCGATTCCGTGATCTCCAGTTCGAGCCGGCGTGCCGGCAGGCCCGAGACTTCGAGCGCCTGCTTCACCATCGAGACCAGGTTGGGATTCTTGAACTGCACCGGCGACAGGTTGACGGCAACACCGACATCCCGCGACCAGCCGGCCGCATCGATGCAAGCCCGGCGCAGCACCCAATCGCCGATCGGAACGATCAGGCCGGTTTCTTCCGCCAGCGGAATGAAGCTGACCGGAGAGATCATGCCGCGCAGCGAATGATTCCAGCGCACCAGGGCTTCGAAGGCCACGACCTCGTCCCTGGCGACATCGCGGATCGGCTGGTAATAGACTTCGAACTCCTCGCGCGGCAACGCCGCACGCAAGTCGATTTCCAATAGCCGCCGCGCCTGTGCGCGTGCGTCCATGCCGGTCTCGAAGAAGCGGTAGGTGCCGCGGCCGTCTTCCTTGGCGCGGTAGAGCGCCAGATCGGCTTTCTTCAGAAGTTCGTCCGGATTGCTGCCGTCTTCGGGCGCCAGCGAGATGCCGATGCTGACGCCGATGACGAGTTGATGACCGGCAACATCGTAAGGAGCCGAGAGCCGCTCGACCACTTGGCTTGCGAACATGGCGACGGCAGACGGCTCGCAATCGCGGCAGAACTGCACGACGGCGAATTCGTCGCCGCCCAAGCGCGCGACCGTGTCGTTCTCGGTGACGCAGCCGGCGAGACGCCGGGCGACCTCCTTCAGCAACACGTCGCCGACCGGATGCCCCAGCGAATCGTTGATGCCCTTGAAGTGGTCGAGGTCGAGGCAGAGTACCGCCACCTGATCGTTGCGCCGAACGAGCCGCAGGGCCTTTTCGAGCTGTTCACGGAACAGCGTTCGGTTCGGCAGGTTGGTCAACGCGTCATGGCGCGCCATGTGCGAGATCTGCTCCTGGGCCGCCTGCCATTCGGTGATGTCTTCGAACGTGGCAACCCAGCCGCCGCCGTTCATGGGCTGTTCGACCACGCGCAGCGAGCGTCCGCCGCGATCGATCGTCCTGGTCACGATCCTGCCGGCCCTGGCGTTTTCCACCAGCGTATCGACGAACTCATCGGGATCGTTGTCCCATGCGCCGGCCGCTTTCAGCTCACGCAGGACATCGATCAGCAGGCGGCCCTGAAGCGGCATGCCGGTCCGGTCCATGAGTTCGACGTAGCGCTGGTTGAACAGGAGGATGCGGCCCTCCGCATCGAACATGCAAAGTCCCTGCGACATGTTGGTGATGGCGGAATCGAGCAGGATCTTCTGCGAGTGGAGTTCGCCCTTGGCGCGGCGATCGAACATCGCCGCCAGCAGCGATATCCCGAGAATGGCAAAGGCGCCGACCGAGGTCAGAAACGAAAGCGCGGTGGGAGAAATCGTCAACGCGTCGGAGCCAAGCGTCGGATCGGGGATCAGCGTGACGGCGCCCATGGCCGTGAAGTGATGCGAGACCACCGCAACGGTCAGCAGGCCTGTGGCGATAACGGTGTGAACGGTATCGTCTCGGCGCGCGGCGACCAGCATGGCAAGGGCCGCGAATATGCTCCCGAGGACGATCGAGGTCGCAACGATACCCGGCGCCCATACGATGTAGGCCGGAAGCTCCATGGCAAACATGCCGGTGTAGTGCATCGCCGCCACGCCAGCCCCGATGATCGCGCCGCCAAGCGCGACAACCGACCGGTGCGCGCTCAACAGCGCCACGCAGAGCCCGACGGCGACGATGGCGACGGCGAAGAGCAACGACAACAGCGTGACGGGTATGTTGTAACCGGCGCCGGCGCCGGGATCGTAAGCCAGCATCGCCACGAAATGGGTGGCCCAGATTCCGCAACCGCCGACCGCCGCATCGAGGCAGACCCAGATTGCGCGGGTTCGGCCGCTCGAGGCCCTGGCACGATGAAACAGGCTGATGGCGACCGCGCTGGCGAACCAGCAGATGGCGCCTGCCAGCACGACCAGACGCCAGTCGTGCTCCGTGGCGAGACAGGTCAGGACCCGATACATTGCAAACTCCCCGTTGGGCCTGCACGTACGGTTCCAGTTGTATATTTGAGGTAACTATCGCGTCCTGGCTTGCACGGATGGTGAACAAACGCTTGCAGGGGTTGAAGGTCGCGCCAAATGCCCGCGGAAATGGGACGATTGGCGACGGTTCGACAGGAGCTCGGGTGGGAATCGCTTTGGGCAACAAAGCTTGAAAACGCCGCGCATAATGTCCTGCGCGGCGTTTTGCCTCATTTTTCGTTGGGGATCAGCTGGCGGCGCGAAGGTTCACCTTGCCCTCGGCCAGCGAGGTCAGCTTCTGGTCGGTAATCTTCTCCTCATCGAGCGTCTTCTGCAGGACGCTGGCGCAATCGCTGCGTCCGAGCTGACGTGCCCATGCAATCAGGCTGCCGTAGCGGGTGATTTCATAATGCTCGGCAGCCTGCGCTGCATTGATCAGGGCGGCGTCGAGCACGTCCTTGTCGGCGACCTCGCCTGCCACCTCGTCGGCTTCCTTGATGATGCCGTCGATCGCGGGGCAGTTGACCGCCTTCACTTCGGCGCCGTGCATCCGGAACACCTCTTCGAGGCGCTGCACATGTGTTTTGGTTTCATCGAGATGGGTCAAAAAGCCCTGTTTCAGCTGCTTGTCGGTGGCCTTTTCGGCCATTTTGGGCAGCGCTTTAACGAGTTGCTTCTCGGCATAGTAGATATCCTGCAGCTGGTGGACGAACAGGTCGTCCATGGTCTTGATGTCTTTGGTGAACAGTCCCATTGCGTGGATCCTCGTCGTTGGGAACACGAAAGCGCAGCGGCTTCCGATGCCTCACGCACGCCATCATGTTCGATGCTTGGTGCGGGGCTAACCGGCTTGCGATCGGGATGTTCCTGAGGCCTTGAAAACGCCGCGATGGCACGTCGTGACATTCGTTCCATGCGGAAAGGACCTGGAAACAGACCTTGATGCGACTCAAATCGTTAACGAAAAGACATATGTAGGGCGTATGACAGCGGCGGCGAACCGGGCCACAAGGCGGGCTTGTCAAGGACTGCACAACGGCCCGGTTTTAGCTTATGGGTCTTCGCGCGCGGTGCCTCTGACCGTCGACTGTCGCCTGTCGTGACAGACCTGAAATCTAACGTATTGCCGCCCCGCCGGGAGGATGAATGCATCGGCTGCTGACCACGCTCGGGCGTGGCTTCAAGGAGAAGATCGGCTGGAAACGGCTGGGGATCGCTGCGAGTCTCCTCATCATCATTCTTGCGGTCACGCACCTGGTTCGCACCCTGAAGGGGGTCGATACTGCAATCATTCTCACCGCGCTGACGGAAATCGAGCCGCACCGCATCGGGCTGGCTGCTCTGTGCGTGGTCGGCGCGTTCTTTACGCTGACGTTCTACGATTTCTTCGCGTTGCGAACGATTGGCAAGAACCACGTCCCCTATCGTATCGCCGCGCTTTCAAGCTTCACCAGCTACACCATCGGCCACAACATCGGCGCCACGGTATTCACCGGCGGCGCGATCCGGTTTCGGATCTATTCCGACTACGGCCTGTCGGCGATCGATGTCGCCAAGATCTGCTTCCTCTCGGGCCTCACCTTCTGGCTCGGCAACCTGTTCGTGCTCGGCATCGGCATGGCCTGGCATCCCGAAGCGGCAACGGCGATGGACCTGCTGCCGCCGGCGGTAAACCGGCTGATCGCGCTCGGCTGCCTTGCCGGCATTGGCGCCTATTTCGTCTGGCTGCTGATGGGCAAGGATCGCCGCGAACTCGGCCAGAACGGCTGGAAGGTGGTATTGCCGTCGGCCCGGCTGACGCTGCTTCAGGTGCTGATCGGCGTGGTCGACCTCGGCTTCTGCGCGCTGGCGATGTACCTGCTGATGCCGACCGAGCCGCATATCGATTTCGTGTCGCTCGCCGTCGTGTTCATTCTCGCGACGCTGCTCGGGTTTGCCAGCCATGCGCCCGGCAGCCTCGGCGTGTTCGATGCCGCGATGCTGGTGGCGCTGCCGCAGTTCGGCAAGGAGCAATTGCTGGCGACGCTGGTGGTGTTCCGCATCCTGTATTTCCTGATCCCGTTCGGCATCTCGATCTGGATCATGGGAACGCGCGAGCTCTGGCTCAGCCTGCTGCAACCCTGGCTGGAACGCCGCCGGCTCGGCGAGGCCTGCACGGCCAAGGCCAGAGTGACCCAGCAAATCAAGGGCCGCCAATCCTGACGCCGGTAACAGCGACGTTATCTGCGTCGGGATGTCTTTTGGGCTGGCGCACGCCAATTCTCTTATTTCTGCCTTACCGCTAACGTCAAAACGCGCCATGGCCGGAACCTGTCTACGCCCACTGATATCAGTCGCGCTGCTCGCCGGCGCGCTGGCCGGGCTCACCGCGTCCACTGCGGAAGCCCAGACCGCCGGCGGCTACGGGCCGCTGCAGATTTCGTGGGAAGTGCGCAACCGTTTCCGGCTGTTCCGCGAGGAACGGGATTTCATGCTGCACACGGAGGCCGGTCGCGGCCGCAGCGTGCTTGCCGCCGAACAGGCGCTGGCGATACAGAGCGATGGCCGTGGCTGGGCGCGCAACACCGTGAACCGGCTCTGCATCGATCTCGCCGGCCGCGTCAGCGAGCCCTGCACCCGCGACAACGTCAAGGAAAGCTATCTCACGCCGATCGATCATCCGGTCGCGGTTCGTTTGACCGGCCCGGTTCCGGTTGGCGCCACCTGCGCCTGGTCGTTCGACGACGGCGACGGCCCGCAGACCTCTACGTTCGACTGCGCCGAACCGGTCAATCTGAGGGTTCGCTATGGCCGCGCCACGGTCGCGACCGTCGATGTCTCGAGCGCGGAAGGCAACCAGCGCGCCACCACGGAAATCTCGGTGCGCGACATTTTCATTGCCGGTCTTGGCGACAGCGTCGCTTCCGGCGAGGGAAATCCGGACCGGCCGATCGCGCTGACCGATGAAGGCTTCTGCTTCCGCTCCTATCTCGGCACGGCAGCGGCGCAATATTACCGCCCGAGCAGAGCCGGCTATAAGGGCGGGCGCGCCTGCGAGGCGCCCGATTCGCTCGCCGTCTGGCAGCGGCAGAGCGCGCTCTGGTTCAATCCGGCCTGCCACCGCTCGCTGTACAGCTACCAGACGCGCACCGCGCTGGCGCTCGCCGTGCAATATCCGCACATCGCGGTCACCTATCTGCCGCTGGCCTGCACCGGCGCCACCATCGCCGACGGGCTGTTCGGCTCGCAACGCGCCCGCGACTGCCTGCCGTCGAAATCGGGCGGTACGTGCCAGGGAAAGGTCAACGGGCAACTGGCCGAACTGCGCGACGCCGTCAACGCCGCCAAGCGCCGTCAACCCGATCGCAACCTCGACCTCGTGCTGCTGTCGGTCGGCGCCAACGACATCTATTTTTCCGGGCTGGTTGCCGACGTGATCGTCGACACGACGACCGAGCGCGCGCTGTTCCGGCGCAGCGGCGTCATGGCGTCGGTGGACGACGCGCGCTCGGCGATGACGCGCGACCTGCCGCAGGGATTTGCAAAGCTCCGCGACGCACTGAAGCCGCTGGTCGGCGGCGACCTGTCGCGCGTGGTCTTTACTTCCTACGCCAACCCGACGCTGACGGGCGGCGGCGCGCCCTGCCCCGGCGGACGCGCCGGCTTCGATATCCATCCGTCCTTCAACGCACGGCCGCAGCGGCTCGCCGCCGTATCGAACTTCGTCGAACACGAATTCCTGCCGCAGTTGAAGGGGATCGCGCTGTGCCAGAGCGGCATCCTGTGCCGCGATCCGCGCGCCGATCGCATGACCTTCGTCGACAGCCATCAGAGCAGTTTTGCCGGCCACGGTTTCTGCGCCCGCGCCGAGAGCGATCCGGAGTTCGACCGGGCATGCTTTTCGGCGAAAGGCGACAGCTTCGATCCTGATATCGTCACCGCCGCCAGCCAGCCGATGCTGTGCGGCCGCAGCGCCGGCGAGTACCGCGCCTACCTGCCGCGCGCGCGCTGGATCCGCGACGCCAATGACAGTTACTTCGCGGCCATGACCTATCCGCAAGGCCTGCCTTCGTCGCAGCAGCCCGCCGATATCCACGACGCGACCTGGGGAATTCTCTCCGCGGTCTATGGCGGCGCGGTGCATCCGAGCGCCGAAGGCCACGCCGCGATGGCGGATGCGGCGACGCCCGCCGCAGCATCGGTGCTGCAACTGGATGCCGCGGTGCCTGAAGTGACCTCGCAACCGGTGCCGCCGATCCCGGATGCACCGGGCATGCTGCGGCCGCCGGGCAGAACCGGACTGAACTAGCGCGCGGGTGCCGGCACGGGCGCCGGCGCTGGCGCGGTCGTCTTCTTTGGTGCGGCCGGAGCCTTCTGCGCACCGGCAGGCGGCTTCAGCGCCGCGGCCTGCGCCGGGAGATATTTTGCAATGATGGCGGGATCGACCTGCGCCATCGCCGTATCAGGCAGACGGGTCCAGACCTCGTCCCTGCCCAGCAGCGAGATGCCGAGATAGCCGCGCATGGTCAGCGTCTGCCCGTCGGGGCTGAGCGTCATCTTGGCCTTGTAGATCTTGCCGTCGCGCGGATCGAGCACGTTGCCGTTCTCGTATTTCAATCCATCGCGCTTCATGTCGCGGATAAAGGAGAGCCCGAGCCACGGCGCATCCTTGCGATCGTCGGTGCATTTCGAACAGGTCGGATTCGGAGGATCGCCGGGCTCGAGAAACAGCTTGGCGAATGCGCCCTCGAACAGCCCATCGCGCTCCACCACCAGGAACCATCCGACCGATTTGCCCTTTTCCATTTTCTGCCACAGCCCGGCCGCCGACGGTTCCGCCGGCTGTGCCGCGAGTTCCGGGGCAAACGCCAACACCATCGCGATCGGCAGCATCAATCGAAATCTGGATAGTATGTTGCGCATGGTCGCCACCTGACTAATCCACAAATGAATAGGCATAGACTAAGGCCATTTGGCGGACGGTGCCAGTAGCCGGACCATGATGGAACACGCCGCGGCAAGCGCGCCGCAGCGTGTTCCGTCAGTTGCTGGTTAACATTAATTGACGCCGAGCTTCTTCTGCAGGCTCGACGAGGATGTCGTGTACTGGAACACCAGCCGCTTGTCCGGATAGACGTAGCGATGCGCCTTCTGTGACATCAGCGCGCCCTCGTGGAAACCGGACAGGATCAGCTTCAGCTTGCCGGGATAGGTGTTGATGTCGCCGATCGCGAAGATGCCCGGCACATTGGTCTCGAACGCCGCGGTCTCGACCGGCACCAGGTTGTTCTCGAGTGCGACGCCCCAGTTCGCCACCGGACCGAGCTTCATCGTCAGCCCGAAGAACGGCAGCATCGTATCGCACTCGACCTTCGAGACGGCGTTGTCGTTGCCCTTCATCATGGCGCCGGAGAGCTTGCCGCCCTCGCCTTCGAGCGAGGTCACCTGCCCGATCTTCAGATCCATCTTGCCGGAGGCCACCAGCGCGCGCATCTGCTCGACGCTGTGAGGCGCGGCGCGGAAATCGTCACGACGATGCAAGAGCGTCACGCGCTTTGCGATCGGATGCAGGTTGAGCGTCCAGTCGAGCGCGGAGTCGCCGCCGCCGACGATCAGGATGTTCTTGTCGCGGAACTGCTCCATCTTGCGCACCGCATAGAACACCGAGGTGCCTTCATAGGCTTGGATGCCAGGCACCGGCGGACGCTTCGGCTGGAACGATCCGCCGCCCGCGGAGATCACCACCACCTTGCATTCGAACACCTTCCCCGCATCCGTCGTCACGCGAAAGGCGGGATCGCCGATCTTCTCGATCGTCTCCACCATCTCGTTGAGATGGAAGGTCGGGCCGAACGGCTTGATCTGTTCCAGCAGCGCGTCGGTCAGGCCCTGCCCGGTGACGAGGGGAATGCCGGGAATGTCGTAGATCGGCTTTTCCGGATAGAGCTCGGCGCACTGGCCGCCGATCTTGTCGAGGATGTCGACCACATGCGCCTTCATGTCGAGGAGGCCCAGTTCGAAAACGGCGAACAGTCCGCACGGGCCTGCGCCAATGATCAGCACATCGGTTTTGATCGCTTCGCTCATGTCAGCTTCTTTTCGGTTGAACCTGGTGGGAAGGCCGAAACTGTCTAGCCAACACGGGCCTGACAGGAAAGCCAAATATGACGTCCGTGGCCGCGGCAACCCCTTGCCGTGGCTCGACAAGTGGGCTGTAAGGGTCCGAGGTTTTCGGAGATTTGCCCTGTGAATGCCCCCTTGCGTTCCGACGCTGACCCCCGTCTGGAAGATTTTCCCTACCGCCTGTCGGACAATGTGAGGTTTGCCGACCTCGACCCGAACCACCACGTCAACAACGCGGTGTATGCGACGTATTTCGAGACCGGCCGCGTCACGCTGATGAAGGATCGCAGCTACGGGCTGATGCCGGACGGCGTCGCCTGGATCATGGTCCGGCTCGACATCCATTTCCGCGCCGAACTGCGCTGGCCGGGCACGATCGAAATGGGGCTCGGCGTCGTCAAGTTCGGCCGGACCTCAGTCACCTTCGACCAGGTCGTGTTCTCCGAAGGCAAATGCGTGGCGTCGGCGCGATCGGTATCGGTGCTGCTCGACGAGGCCACCCGCAAGCCGACGCCGCTGACGCCGGATATCCTGGCCAACCTGCAGCGCTGGATTCGCCGCGGCGTGAATCCGAACTGAGAATTACGCCTTAGAATTACGCCTGCCGCTCGGGCGTCGAAACGACGAGACCGTCGAGGTCGTCGGTCACCTTGATCTGGCAGGACAGACGCGAATTCGGCCGCACGTCGAAGCCGAAATCCAGCATGTCCTCTTCCATCGGCGTCGGAGCGCCGACCTTCTCGCGCCAGGCTTCGTCGACATAGACATGGCAGGTCGCGCACGCGCAGGCGCCGCCGCATTCGGCTTCGATGCCCGGAATGGCGTTACGGATCGCGGCTTCCATCACGGTCGCGCCGTTTTCGACTTCGATCGTTCGTTTTTCGCCGGAATGGTCGACAAAGTGAATTTTGGCCATGGTCGCTCGTGCTGCCGGAAGACGTAAATGAGGCTACTGGCAGTCCTATAACGGGTCGATCCGCGCAGCGCCAGCGGTCGGGACGAAATCCTTGAGGTGGCAATTCCACGGCGGCTTGCCGATATCGGCGGCGTTCCGCTCAGGAACGGCGCAGGAGCGGCTCGATCGCCGCCTGCGTCAGCGACACCGCATCGCCCAGTTCGGCGAGCGAGGCGCGCGCGTCGGAGCCGCTGCCTATGGCCGCCTCCAGCCGGCCTGCCGCTTCCGCCACGGCAAAGGCGCCGATGGCGCGGGCGGAGCCCTTCAGCGTGTGAGCCAGCGCGGCAGCATCGGAAGGCATGGCGGCAAGGGTAGCGACGAGCCGGGCCGACTGGACCAGGAACATCGCCAGGACCTCCTGCTCGAGGCCGGCATCGCCGAGCGTCATGCGTTGAAGGTGTTCGAAATCGATCGGGCCATCATCGGGGACGAGCGGCGGCGATGACATCCATTCAATCCGTTCGAGATGCAGCGTCATGACGGGAACCCAGATCGCCCTGCCGCAAACATTCCGCGGGGGCCGATTAAGGCCGAGCCAACACCAGATTAGTTAACGGAACGTTCTCAGACTCCGCCCCAAGCCTGTCCTGTTTTGGCCCATCCACCGCCGTTATCCACAACCCCTACGAAAAATCTGTGTATCCGTAAGGCCTTATGCAACAAAGCTATTAACGATGATTAAGGATGATTAAGAATGTCTTAACAGTGGCCATTTCATTCGCATCGCTCACCCAATAGGATGTTTGCGGATGTTGCGGACGAGCGGCCGGCGGGGGCGCTCGCATCCATTGGGGGTTATGGTCCGGTTTTGTGCTTGCGGGGGCACTTTTTTGCAAGAACGGCCGGATGCGTAAAGGTTAAGAGGGCTCGGACTGCACATGGCGAACAATCCGAAGAAGGTTAAGGATCCCACCGAAGTCGCGCTTTCGGCCATTCAGGAGGCGCTGAACATCGGCGATACGCGCGCCGATGGCAGCCGAAATTCGCTCGGCAGCGACCTTGCGCCACCCATTCCCTCGGCACCGCCGTCCTATTCCGAATTGTCGTTTGAAGCGCGTGGCGCGAGCGCGGAAAGGCCGGTGTTCGAGCCGATCGAGGAGCCGCGCGCGCCGCGGCGCGCCGCCAATGATGACCGCGAAACCATCGGGCAGATTCTGCAGGCGATCCAGAAGGGGCGCCCTGCCCGCAGCGTCTATACGCTGGCATCCATCTTCGGCGGTGTCTGGGTCGTCGGCTGTGCCCTCCTGACCTTCGCCTTCCTGCCCTCGCTGCAGGCGGCGATCGGACAGAGCGGCGGCGTGCTGGTGCTCGCGGGCCTTGCGGCGCTGTTCTTCGCGCCGGTGCTGCTGTTCTATTTCCTCGCGAGCCTCGCTTGGCGCGGCCAGGAAATGCGGATGATCGCGCAGTCGATGGCGCAGGTCGCGATCCGCTTCTCCGAGCCGGAGGCTGCGGCCGCAGATTCCATGGTGACCGTCGGTCAGGCGATCCGCCGCGAAGTCGCCGCGATGGGCGACGGCGTCGAACGCGCGATCGCGCGCGCCGGAGAACTTGAAACGCTCGTCGCCAACGAGGTCGCAGCCCTCGAGCGCGCCTACAGCGACAACGAAGTGCGGATTCGCGCGCTGCTGCAGGACATCGCCCATCAGCGCGACAATCTGGTCGGACAGGCCGAACAGGTTCGCAGCGCGATTTCCGGCGTCCAGATCGACCTGCGCCACGATATCGCGCTGATCTCGGACGCGATCGCCTCGCGCGTCGACGAAGTCGCAAAAAGCATCACCGGTGCGCTGGAAGAGCGCGGCCAGCACATCACCAGCGCGCTGAGCCATGCCGGCGACAACATGATCCTGGCGCTCGGCGAACGCGGCGGCGACCTGCTCGATCGCCTCGAGGAAGCCAGCGCCGAGACCACGCGTGCCGTGCTCGACGCCTCCGAGCGGCTGACCACCAGCCTCAACTTCAAGACCGGCCACGTTCACGACGAGTTCGTCGATCTTGCCGACCGCGTCCATGAGATGCTCAACGAGCGCATCGATCGCATCACCGGCGAATTCGAGCAGCGCTCCTCGACCATCGTCGACGGCATCTCCGACCGCACCGAGCAGGTCCACGACTCACTGAAGAACTCTTCCGACTCGCTGCTGCTCGAACTCGAATTGCGCTCGGGCGATCTCGTCAACAAGATCGACGAAGCCGGCAAGTCGCTGGCGACCCGCATCCTCACCTCCGGCGACAAGGCGGGCGACGCGCTCGATGCGACCGTCAACACGCTGGTCGCGAGGGTGATCAGCCAGACCGAGACCGCGCACGACAGCCTGTCGCTGCAGATGAACGCCTTCGACGAACTGGTAAAGGATCGCGGCGGCGAGCTTGCTGAAAAATTCGCCCGCGACAGCGGCACGCTGGGCGCGCTGATCACGCGCCACATCTCAGAGTTCGACCGCACCGTCAAGACGTTCGGTGGCGAGATCGTCGAGCGCATGGGGCAGCGCACCCAGGAGATCGGCGACAGCCTGAAGAACTACGTCGACACGTTCGACAACCGCCTGAGTTCGAACGCCGGCGAGATCACCGCCTCGCTCGATCAGCGCCTGCTGCAGTTCGAAACCACGATCGGTACCCGCGTCAGCAATCTCGACACCTCGCTCGACGGCAGGATCAAGTCGTTCGACGAAGCCATCGACGGCCGCCTGAAATCGCTGGAAGTGACGTTCGATACCCGCGCCAAGTATGTCACCGAAACCATCGACGGCCGCCTCGGCACGCTGACGTCTTCGCTGACCGAAGGCGCGGCCCAGGCGATCCAGTCGATCGACCAGCGGCTCGGCCAGCTCACCACCTCCCTCACCGATGGCACCGCGCAGGCCATCGCAGCCGTCGACCATCGCATTTCCAACGTCACCGAGACCATCGAGGGCCGCAGCGCGCAGCTCACCGACACCATCCAGGCGCGGTTCCAGGACATCCAGCAGGGCATCGAGACCCGCGTCGGCGCCATCGCCGGCGACATCGATACCCGCGTGGCGCAGTTCGAGGACCTGCTCGGCTCGCGCATCGAAGCGGTGGCCGGCCGCATCGAAAGCAGCGGCCGCCAGGCCAGCGAAGACCTGATGTCGCGCGCGGAGATGCTGTCTTCCGGCATCAAGTCGCATGTCGAGGACGCCGAACGCGCACTGACCAACCTCGTGGTCAACACCGCAGAAACCATCCAGACCGGCGCGCGCACCGCGCAGCAGTCGCTGCTGACGGTTTCCTCCGATGTCGGCACGCAATTGAAGCTGGCATCGACCGAGGTCGAAAGCGCCCTCACCGCCGTGGGTACCGTCGCCGCAGGCTCGATCCTGACCAGCGCCCGCGACGCCCAGCAGACACTGGTCGCGGCCTCGTCCGAGGCGGCCTCGCAAATCAAGTCGCTTGCCGCCGACGTCGAGCGCACCCTCTCGGCCGCGGGCGAAGCCACGGCGGCATCGGTACTGGCCGGCGCACGCGAGGCCCAGACCACGCTGGTGACCGCGTCCGCGGACGCCGCCAACCACGTCAAGTCGCTGGCCGCCGATGTCGAGCGTTCGCTGTCGGTCGCCGGTACCGCCACGGCCGAATCCGTCACCGCCGGCGCCCGCGAGGCGCAGAACACGCTGGTCGCCGCCTCCACGGAAGCCGCCAACCAGGTGAAGTCGCTCGCCGCCGACGTCGAGCGTTCGCTGTCGATGGCCGGCACCGCGACCGCCGAGGCCATCACCTCGGGTGCGCGCGAAGCCCAGAATGCGCTGATCACCTCCTCGACCGATGCTGCGAGCAAGGTCCAGTCGCTGGCGGCCGACCTGCAGCGTTCGCTGTCGATGGCCGGCAATGCCACCGCCGAGTCGATCACGATGGGCGCCCGCGAAGCCCAGACCACGCTGATCACGGCATCCACGGAAGCCGCCAACCACGTCAAGTCGCTCGCGATCGACGTCGAGCGCACGCTGAGCGCGGTCGGAGCGGATACCGCCGCTTCAATCCTCGGCACCGCGCGGGAAGCGCAGACCTCGCTGACGTCGCTCTCGACGGACTCGGCCAGCCAGATCAAGGCGATCGCCGCCGACCTCGAGCGCTCGCTGAGCACCGTCACCGCCAACACCACCGACACCATACAGGCCACCGCCCAGAACGCGCAGAACGCGCTTGTGGCCGCAACGACCGAAGTCAGCTCGAATTTCAAATCGACCTCGGTCGATATCGAACGTTCGGTGCTCGCCGCCAGCAGCAATTTCGGCGCGACGATGACCGGCAAGACCGACGAGATCGTCACCTACGTCCAGCAGCAGACCGATCGACTGGCGCAGATCGTCGACAGCCGCCGCGGTTCGCTGGTGGAAGCGCTGAGCGGCAAGACCACGCAGTTGACGACCGACATCGACCGCGTCACCGGCGACGCGCTGAAGGCGATCGAAACCCGCGGCCAGGTGTTCTCGCAATCGATGTCGGCGCACGGCTCGGAAATCGCGCGCAGCATCACGACGGCGGGCGAACTCGCCACCGGCTCGGTGGCCAAGTCGCTGAAGGATATCGAGGCGTCGACGCGTTCGGCGATCGACCAGTCGCGTCAGGTTTCGATCGCGGCCGTCACCGAAATGCAGGAGACCAGCAAGATCCTGCGCACTGACACGGTTGCGCTGTTCGAGCGCCTGCGCGAAGGCAACATCCTGCTGCAGGAAGTGCTGACCGGCGCCCACGACAACCTCAATTCGCTGGAGCGCGCGCTGGTGACCCGCGTGGCCGACTTCGTGTCGGCGATGAACGACGTCACGTCCCGCAACGGCGTCGCGACCCAGACGCTGGAAGATCAGTTGACCGTCTTCAACAGCAAGACGTCTCGGGCACTGGAAGATCTCGGCGCGCTGTCGAGCCAGTTCGAAAGCCACGGCAAGTCGCTGGTCGAAGCCGCTGCCCTCGTCGAGGAAGCCAACCGCACCACCACGGCGTCGGTCATCGATCGCAAGGATCAGCTTGAATCGCTGGTCACCACCATCGATCTGCGCACCACCGACCTCGAGCAGCGCCTGTCGCGTTTCTCCGGACTGCTCGACGAATCGCTCGCTGCGGCCGAAGAGCGCGCCCGCGACATCGCGCGCGTGGTGGCGGAAACCGCAGGCGCCGGCTCCGCTGCGATCAGCCGCCAGTTCGAAGCGGTGCGCACGGCGGCCGAGAACGAGCGGCAGCAGACGCTTCACGCCATGAACGACCTCTACCAGCAGAGCACCCAGGAAACGGATGCGATGTTCAAGCAGTCGACCGAGCGGTTCGGCACGATGGTGCAGGCCATGAAGCAGATGGCGGCCGAGATGCACCAGGAGCTCGAATCCACCCGCAACGAGCTGCGCCGCGGCGTGCTGGAAATGCCGCAGGAGGCGGCCGACAACACCGCGCAGATGCGCAAGGTGATCGTCGACCAGATCGAGGCGCTCGCCGAGCTCAACCGCATCGTCGCCCATCACGGCCGCGGCCTCGACGTCGTGACCGCCAGCCGCGCCGGCGCGCAGCGTCAGGAAGAGTCCATCGTGATGGCGGCGACCGGCGGCCGCAATGAAGTCCGCATGCGCGACAATGGCGGCAACAGCGCCTCGACGCTGCCGCCCCCGGATCTCGGCATTTCGTCCTCGCGCCGCACCGACGCGCCGCCGGTCTCGCCGGCGACGAGCCAGGACTCCGGGCGCGACGGATGGCTGTCCGACCTGCTCAATCGCACCGATGCGGGCAGCGGACGCGACGCGCCGCGTGGCCGGATGCCGCCGAGCGCGGTCAACCCGCTGGAGTCGCTGTCGCTCGACATCGGCCGGCTGATGGACCGCAATCTCGCCGCCGAGATGTGGGACCGCTACCAGCGCGGCGAGAGCAAGGCGTTCAGCAAGCGGCTCTACACCCCGGCCGGCCAGAAGGCGTTCGACGAGGTCGCCCGCAAGTATCGCGCCGACCGCACCTTCAAGCAGACGGTCGACCGCTACATCGCCGAGTTCGAGCGGCTGCTCGACGAAGTCGCGCGCGACGAACGCGGACCACAGGCGCTGCGCGGCCACCTCACCTCCGAGACCGGCCTCGTCTACACCCTGCTTGCGCATGCCGCAGGACGGCTGGGATAAGGTTGCGAGCGGCGAATAGCGAATAGCGAATGGAACGGAGGCAGTGATTCCTCCGTTTTTCGTTTCAGCATCGCGGTCGTAGGGCGGATTAGCGAAGCGTAATCCGCCGCCAACTTCACACAGAGTCAGCGGCGATGCGTTGCCTCGTTGGTCGTGGTGACCGATTCCGCAAGTTGCTGGCGCCCTGGTCGTTGGATTTGGTCCTGGATTGTCGGCGGATTACGCTTCGCTGATCCGCCCTACGCCATTCGCCAACTACTGCTTCTTCTGCCCGCTCGGCGCCCTCGGCGGCGCAGCGGCTGCCGGTCTCTGCGGGACGGCCGCAGTTGCGGCCGGCTCGGGCGGTGGCGCGGCGTTGTTGCTGCCGCCAAAGATCACCCGGCTCGGGTTGCGGTCGAAATTGTTCACCGCACGGCTGATGTCGGCGAGCGTGCGGCGGCCGTCGGCCATCAGCGCGCCCGAGCGCTTGTCGAAATCCTCGGCGAGTTCGCGGATCGACTTGACCATCAAATTCAGTTCGCCGCCGGCGGCGCCGCCCGCGATGGTGTTCAGCCCGAGCATCAGGCTGTCGGCCTTCCCCATCACGCCGTCGACCCTGAGCATCACGTTGTCGATCTTCTCGGAGTTGCGCGCGAGCGCTGCGGTAAAGGTCTCGAGGTTTCGCAGCGAGTTCTTCACCGATTCCTGGTTGTCGGCGACGATGCGGTTGACGTTCTGGAGCGTGGCGCGAATCGATTCGGTCACGTCCTGCAGCGCACTCGGGTCGGCGGTCAGCACCGGAACGCCGTCCTCGTCGAGCGGCACCGATGGCGCGGACTCCTCGCCGCCTTTCAGCGATATCGCAGCGACGCCGGTGAGGCCCTGGAACTCGAGGCCTACCAGCGTGTCCTTGCGGATCGGCGCGTTGTTCTCGACCATCGCCAGCGCGACCACCCGCCGCGGATTGTCGAGCTTAACGGAGATCACTTCGCCTATCCGGATACCATTGAAGTTGACGCTGCCGCCGTTGCGCAGGCCGGACGCCGCGCCCTCGAACACGATGCGGATCGGGCTGCGCTGCTTGGTGGTGTGCAGGCTCTGGAACCACAGCACGAAGCCGAACGCGGCTGCGATCACCGCCAGCGTGAAGGCTCCGATCAGGACGTAGTTCGCCCGCGTTTCCATGTCCAAACGTACTCCGGTTCAACCCATGACCGCGCGGGCGCGCTTGCCGTGGAAATATTGCCTCAGCCAGGGGTGCTGCGAGGCCTGCATATCGGCGACCGACCCTGCGGCGATGATCTTGCCGCTCCCCAGGACCGCGATGCGGTCGCAGGCCGTATAAAGGCTGTCGAGATCGTGGGTTACCATGAAAACCGTCAGGCCCAAAGTGCGCTGCAGGGTGCGCACCAGTTCGTCGAAATCGCCGGCGCCGATCGGGTCGAGCCCGGAGGTCGGCTCGTCCAGGAACACCAGTTCGGGGTCCAGCGCGAGCGCGCGCGCCAGCGCCACGCGCTTGATCATGCCGCCCGAGAGTTCGGAAGGATAGCGGTCGGCGACCTCGGGCCGCAATCCGACCATGCCGAGCTTGGCCATCATGATCTCGTCGAGCAGCCGCTGCGACACCCTGAGATATTCGCGGACCGGGAACTGGATGTTCTGCCGCACGGTCAGCGAGGAAAACAGCGCGCCCTGCTGGAACAGGATGCCCCAGCGCCGCTCCACGCCGCGCCGCTCGGCCGCGCTCGCCGCGTCGAGGTCGATGCCGAACACCTCGATGCTCCCGGCAAGCTTGGGCACCAGACCGATGATGGTGCGCGTCAGCACGGATTTGCCGGCGCCCGACGGGCCGACGAATCCCAGGATTTCACCGCGCCTGACGTCGAGATTGAGCCCGTCGAGCACCCGCGTCTTGCCGAACTGCACGGTGATGTCACGAACGCGGATGATGGGGTCGGTCGTCTCGCCCACCATGGTCACATTCCGATCGATGCGAAGAAGATGGCGAACACGCCGTCCATGACGATCACGAAGAAGATTCCCTTCACCACCGAGGATGTCGTGTGCTGCCCGAGCGATTCGGCGCTGCCCTGCACTGCGAGCCCCTCGACGCAGGCAACGATGCCGATCACCGCCGCCATCACCGGCGCCTTGATGATGCCGACGACGAAATGGTCGATCGAGATGGCGTCGCGCAGCCGCAGCAAAAACGCCTCCGGCTCGACGCCGCCATAGAGCCAGGCGACCAGACCGCCGCCATAGAGGGCGGCCATCGCCCCCAGAAACGCCAGGATCGGCAGCGCCAGTACCAGCGCCAACATCCGCGGCAGGATCAGAACCTCGATCGGATCGAAGCCCATGGTGCGCAGCGCGTCGATCTCCTCGCGCATCTTCATCGAGCCGAGTTCGGCGGTGTAGGCCGAGCCCGAGCGGCCCGCCACCATGATCGCCACCAGCAGCACGCCGATCTCGCGCAGCACCAGCACGCCCAGCATGTCGACGACAAAGATATCGGCGCCGAATTTGCGGAAGTGGAAGATGCCCTGCTGCGAAATGATGCAGCCGATCAGGAATGTGATGAGCACCACTATCGGCACCGCGCGCCAGCACACCTGCTCCAGATGATGGATGGTCGAGGTCAGGCGGAAGCCGCGAGGCCTGATCAGCACATGGCCGGCCGCGGCGAGCACCGCCCCCAGCATCTCGATGAGCCCGACCAGCGTGCCGCCGACGCCGGCCACGCTGCGGCCGATCTGCTCCAGCATGCCCGTGATCGTCACCGTATCGCGGTCGACGGCCGGCTCGGCCTTCACGCGGCGCACCTCGTCGACCAGGCTCGAATAATTCTCCGAGAGCCCGGCGATCTCCGTCTCGACGCCGCCCTGCGTCAGGCTGCGGCGAAGCCGCTCGATCAGCCAGGCACCGAACGTATCGAGCTTGGAGACCTGCGAGACGTCGATGAAAATGTCGGGGCGGCTGCCGCTTAGCTTTTCGGCATCCGCCACCATCCGTTCCAGCACCGGAGCGAACCGGGCCGTCCACGAGCCCGACGCACACAGCGCGAGCGCGTTGCCCCGGGCGATCCGCTCCAGTGTGGGGTTGCCGTTCACGATGCCTATCCCTTAGGTCAATACCTGCCGATGCAAGGCGTTCGCACGCCGCATGGCCTCGTCGAGATTGATCCAGATCATGATCTGGCCGTTACCAATTGATCTGCTCGGAAAACCGGTGTCCACTTTTCCTGAGCATGCTCCAACCAGCCACAATCGGTGGTACCGGGCAAGCTCACGGTTCGGAATTTGCCAGATTTCAAAATGACTTCCACCCCTTCCCGAAAGTTTTCCGCAAGCATCGAACGCTGGCCGATCGCCGGTTCCTTCACGATCAGCCGGGGCGCCAAGACCGAGGCCGTGACCGTTGTCGCGACCGTTACCGAGGGTGGTCACACCGGCCGCGGCGAATGCGTGCCCTACACCCGCTACGGTGAGACGCCGGAAGCAACGCTTGCGGCGCTTCAGGCGATGCAGGAGGCTGTCGCCGGCGGGCTGGACCGGTACGCGCTGCAGGCGGCGATGCCCGCAGGCGCCGCGCGGAACGCGCTGGATTGCGCACTGCTGGACCTTGAGGCCAAGCGCCGTGGCCAGCGGATCTGGACCGTGCTCGGCCGTCCCGCGCCGCGTCCCTGCACCACGGCGTACACGATCTCACTGGGGACGCCGAAGGCGATGGCCACAGCGACCGCCAAGGCCAGACATCGCCCGCTGCTCAAGATCAAGCTCGGCGGCGACGGCGATGGCGAGCGGATTTCGGCGGTGCGCAAGGCCGCCCCCGAATCGGAACTGATCGTGGATGCCAACGAAGCCTGGACGGCGGACAATCTCGAACAGAATCTCGCCGCCTGCGCCCACGCCGGCGTGACGCTGGTCGAACAGCCATTGCCGGCAGGACAGGATGAGGCGTTGGCCCGCATCAGGCGAAGGATCGCGGTCTGCGCCGACGAAAGCGTGCACGATCGCGCCTCCCTCGCAGGCCTTCGCGCGCGCTACGACGCGGTCAACATCAAGCTCGACAAAACCGGCGGACTGACGGAGGCGCTGGCGATGGCGGACACCGCGCAAGGGCTCGGTTTCGAGATCATGATCGGCTGCATGGTCGCGACGTCGCTGGCGATGGCGCCCGCGATGCTGCTCGCGCAGCAGGCCCGGTTCGTCGATCTCGACGGACCGCTGCTGCTGGCCCGCGATCGCGACCACGGCCTGCGTTACGACGGCAGCCTCGTCTATCCGCCGGAAGCGGTGCTGTGGGGCTGATGCGCCAATGATTCCGGGCGAACCACATGATCACGGCGGCAACGAGCGCCATCGCCGCCATCACGAAGTAGACCCGCGCGCCGTACCCCGCATAGACCATGCCCGACGTGATCGATGCCGCCATCGAGACCATGCCGCCGCAAGCCGCGAGGTAGCCCTGCCCGCGCGCCATCATGTGGATCGGCACGCGGCGCACCAGCAGGCTCATGGTGCCAACCTGTGTCAGCCCATAGGTGAGCCCATGCGCAAGCTGGACCACTGCGAGCACCGCGACCGATGGCTCCTGCGCGGTGATCACCCAGCGCGCAACCGCGCTGAGCGCGCCGATCATTACCAGCAGTGCCGGCGCCAGCGTAAAGCGTGGCGACAGCGCGAACACCACGATCTCGGCAAGCACGCCCAGCACCCAGAGCCCTGCGATGGTCAGTCCGCCCAGCCCGGCTGCCTGCCAGCTGATCGACGCAAAGGTGTAGTACGCCGCGTGGCTGCCCTGGATCAGGGCTGAGGCGACGATGATGGCGAGGAACCCGTAATCGCGCAGCAGTGCGCTCGCACTCTTCACCGCCGTTGGTGCGGCCTTGGGACGGTCGAGCGGCTGCAGCCCGAGGCTGGCAATGGCGGCAAGAAGCCCCAAGGCTACGATGACCCAGATCAGGTGTCTCGCTTCGAGAACGTCGACCAGCATGCCGCACGCCAGCGCCCCCACCACGAAGGCCGCCGAGCCCCACAGCCGCAGCGGTCCATAGTTCAGGCCGAACCGCGCCACGCCGCGCAGCGCATAGGCATCCGTCAGCGGCAGCATCGGCGTCCACAGCGAACAGGTGACGACATAGATCAGCAGCACGGCGAGCGGCAGATGCTGGGTGCCGATCACGGCAAAGCCGAGTGCGGTTGCGAGCGCCGTCACGGTCAGCGCGCCGCGCAGCGAGTACTTTTCCGCAGCACTGGTCACAAGGGGAAGAATCGTGAACCGGGTCAGCGCCGGCACGGCACCGATCACCCCGATCCACCAGGCTTCGATGCCGACCGCCTTCAGCCAGACCGTGAAAAACGGCAGATGGGTTCCGATCATCCCGAAGGTGGCGCCGTAGAACAGCGCCAGCCGCACGGCGAATCGCCTCGAAGCGCCCTCGGATGCAATGGGGATTTCTGATTCGCTCGGCATCAATTCAATTGCGATTCGGTCGATATCGTGGTGTTTCGTTATCGTAACGCGCGGTGATTTGCGCGAAGAGTTTAGCATGGCCGACGATGCATTCGCCCTTTCGCCGATCTCAGCACGCGCCTCGCTGCCGAGCGAGGAGGACTATGCCGCGATCGCCGAAGCCTTCATGGAGACCTCGCGCGGCCGCTGGTTTCTGAACGAATACGCCAAGCGCAACCGCAATGCCGACACCCGCATGGTGCTCGACGCGGTGGCGCGGATCGAGCAGGGCCTCGCCGCGCAAAAGGAAGAGAACCTACAGAAGGAAGCAAATTCGCACCGCGAGGAGAACCTGCTTCAGGAAAGCCTGGCGGCGCATCAGCAGCAGGCCGCCAACGCCGAAGCCGCTGCAACCGCCGCGCGAAACAATCTGAACGATGCGCTCGCCGCCATGCGCGGCGCGGTCGAAGCGGCCCAGCAATCCGCAGCCGATGCGCTCGACAACCTTGCGCTCGAAGCGCGCCTTGCGCCGGTGCGCAAGGGTGCGCGGGTGCTGCGGGAGATTGCCTGGCGGCTGCGCGAGATCGGCAATGACGGGCGCATTTGCGACCTGATCGATTCGCAGGTCGCCGTCATTGAAGCGGGGGCCGAACAGATCACCTCCTACGATGCGAAGGCCGCTCTCGGGGCAGCATTCGCCGCGCTCGAGGGGCGGTTGTCGGAATTCGGCGGCGATGATCCTACGCCAGCGCCCGCTGCGGAAACCGGGGCGGCGGCACCCTCGCCCGCTCCGCAGGAAATGCCTCCCGCTGAGGTCGCAGAGACGGCCTTCTCGGCGCAAGCTGCCGAAGCGTTTTCCGCTCCACCGGCTGCGCCTGCGGATGACGTGCCTGCGCCGGCCGCGCAGGCCGCGTCGGTGACCGAACAAACCACTGCAGCCGCCCAAATACGGGAAACGGAAATCCGGCGCACGGAAGTCCACGAGCCGGACGTCCAGGACGCCCAAGCCTTGGAAACAGAAGCGTTCGACGCCGACGCCCATGATGAGGCCCTCCTCGACATGGTCGCGATGGAAATGGGCGCGCCCGACCCGATCAGCGACGAGGAGATCGCCGCGGCCGCTGCCGAGCAGGCCGGCCTGCAAAGCCAGATGCGAACCAATCTGGTGCAGCCCGCGCCGGTCGAACCTGCGATAGCGCCCGTGCCGGTGCCGCCGATCCCGCAGGCGGTTCAGTCGCCCCCGCCCCGTGCCATCGAACCGGCACCGGCGCCTTCGCCTGTCCCTGAACCTGCAGCTCCGACGGAAGTGTCGCTCGGCTCGACCATCATCGCGAGCGGCATGTTGCGAAAGCCGGTCAATCCGGCCAATGACCCGCTGGCGCCGATCCGGCGCATGAGCCAGGCCGAGAAGATCGCGTTCTTCTCCTGAGGCACAGCTCAACGGCCTGAAGCGCTGCTCGCACAGTCAGCCGCAAGTCCTTGTTGCAACTGCGAACAATGCTCTTTCCGATTGATTTGGCCGTCCGCCCCGATCAAGCTGGCGCGAATGTCTTTCGGGGGGAAGGCCGTGAAAACCAGGATCATCGTCAATCCGATGGCGAACAAGGGCCGATGCGGCCAGCGCTGGCCGCAGTTCCGCGCCGAACTCGAAAAGCATCTCGGCCCCCTCACCGACGATCACATTGCGATGACGCGCGAACGCAATCACGCCATCTCGCTGGCGCGGCTGGCGCTGGACGACGGCTGTCGCCGCCTGGTGTGCGTCGGCGGCGACGGCACCTTCAGCGAGGTGCTGAACGGGGTGATTTCCGACGACCGGCCGATCGCGCCGGATCTGGTGCTGGCGCAACTGCCCGGCGGGACATCGAACGAACTCTCGCGCTCCTTCGGCCAGCTCTCGCTCGCCGATGCCTGCAAGGCCATCGCTCTGGGGCAGACCCGCGAGGTCGATGTGTTCCGCGCCGAAGCCAAGGGCTATGCGGGCCATCAGGTGACGCGCTACGGCTTCGTGCTCGCCATCGTCGGCGCCGCCGCCACGATCTCCTGGCGCGCGCAGCGGGTGCCGCTGCTGAAACGGCTCGGCCCGATCAGCTACGTGCTGATGACGGCGATCACGTCGCTGACCTACAGCCCGCGTCCCTATCGGATCAAGATCGACGACGAAGCCGAACAGCATCTGCCGATGTGGTCGCTGATGCTGTGCAGCTTCGACGGCGCGGGCGAAGGCCTGATGCTGGCACCCGGCGCCGATCCCGGCGACCGCAAGCTCGACCTGATCATGGTCGGCGAGATGGGGCGCTGGGAGAGCCTGACCAAAATCGTTCCCAATCTCGGTGACGGCAGCTACCTCGCGCACCCGAAAGTCTCGCGGCGTCACGCGACGCGGATCACGATCGACAGCGACCAGATGGTCCGCGCCGACGTCGATGGCGAAAGCATCGGAAAATTGCCGATGTCGGTCACAATGCTGCCGTTCCACCTGAAGGTGGCGGCATTGGACGCTTCTCCCACCAAGGCGTGAGGGTGACAGAAATCACGTACAGCCGGAACGCGCGAACCTAACGTGCTCCGAAATCCCGCATTGGGCTTTCAAGGAGCGCGCCATGTCCCTTTTCAAGTCACGCATATGCGCCGGCCTGCTGGCAGGCCTGTTGGGCTTCGCTGCTGCCGGGGCGGCCTTCGCCGAAGCCCCGAACTCCGATATCCGCAACGGCATGCAGGCGCCGCCCCCGGCCGACCAGCGGGTCGCGCTGGTGATCGGCAACTCGAATTACCAGACCGCGCCAAAGCTCGCCAATCCCGGCAACGACGCGCAATCGGTGGCGCAGCTCTTGAACTCGGCGGGTTTCGAGGTGACGCAGGCGATCGACCTGTCGCGCAACGAGATGGTCCGGGCGGTGCAGGACTTCTCCGACAAGATCGCCGCCCGCGGCCCCGGCGCAGTCGCGATGATCTACTACGCCGGCCACGGCGTGCAGCTCGCAGGCGAGAACTATCTGCTCCCGGTCGATGCGAAGATTTCTTCGCCGTCCGATCTCGACGGCAACTCGCTGCGGCTGGTCGACGTGATGGGCACGCTGGAATCGATCCCGAGCCGGATGCGCATCGTCGTGCTCGACGCCTGCCGCAACAACCCGTTCCCCGAGATCAACGACGCCGGGCGCGGCTTGGCAATCGTCGATGCGCCGCGCGGCTCGATCGTCGGCTACTCCACGGCGCCAGGCATGGAAGCGCAGGACGGTGACGGCAGGCACAGCCCGTACACGTCGGCGTTCCTGAACTCTGCCCGCACGCCGAATTTGCCGATCGAGCAATTGTTCAAGCGCATCCGGCTCGAGGTGAACAACCTGACCGACGGCCGGCAGACGCCATGGGAAAGCTCGTCGCTGACCTCCGACTTCTATTTCTTCGGCGACACGGCCGTCGCAGCCAGCCGCACGCCGGACCGCAGCCCGATCGTCCGGACCGCGTCTGACCTGCCGTCACGTTCGGTGCGCCAGGCCTATGACTACGTGCTCTCGGAAGGCTCTCCCGAATATTATGAGGAGTTCATTCGCCTTTATCCGCACGATCCGCTTGCCGACCGCGTTCGTCTGCTGCTCGGCAATCTGCTGGTGGCAAGTGCGTGGCACAAGGCGGTGCTGGCTAACTCGCCGGTCGTCTACAAGTCGTTCCATGACAACTACGGCAACAGCCCTTACGCCAAGTCCGCATTGATCCTGCAGGCGAAGCCGAAAGCCGTGCCGCTGATGCAGTTCTCGCATCTTGCGAAGTCACCGGTGTACAAGCCGGCCAACATGGGCTTGTCGCCCAGGCTCGGCATCTCGAAGGACAATCTCGGCGCACATGCCAACCTGCCGATGCAGTCGAAGATCATCACGCTGCCAGCCAAGGGAGGGATCAACCCCGGCAACAACGGCAACAAAAACGGTCCCTTCGGGAAGATCACGACCCTGCCCGGCAAGCTTGACCCCAGGATCACGAACGGCGGCAATAACGGCACCGTTGGAAAGGTCACCACCCTGCCCGGCAAGATCAAAACCAATCCCATGACCGGTGCTGGCAGGGTCACGACCTTCCCCGGCAAGATCAACGCCAATCCGATCCGGGTGCAGAGCCGGCCGGCGATCAAGATGGCACCGCGCAACTTTGGCGGCGGCTCCTTCGGCGGCAATTCCAGCCCGCGCTTTGCGACGCAGTCCCGGAATTCGTTCGGTGGCGGCGGCGGGTTTGGCGGTGGCGGAGGTTTTGGCGGCGGCGGCTTCAGGCGCTGACGTCAGCTTAGGACGCAACAAGAACTCGGGCAGAGCATCGGATGCTCTGCCCGGTTTCGTTTTCAAACGCCTTGATCAGGCGACGAGTTTGGCGAACAAATCGGCGTCGACATTGCCGCCGGACAGAACGATGACGACGTTCTTGCCCTTGGCGTCGATCCGGCCGGCCAGCAAGGCGGCGAGACCGACGGCGCCGCCGGGCTCCACCACCAGCTTCAATTCCCGGTAGGCATAGGCCACCGCCGCGCCGACTTCCTCGTCGGAAGCGGTCACGCCGTTTGCCAGCAGCTTGCTGTTGATCGAGAACGTCATCTCGCCGGGCATTGCCGCCATCAGCGCGTCGCAGATGGTGCGGCCGGCGGCATGATGCGCCTCGCGATGGCCCGCGCGCAGCGACAGGCTGTGGTCGTCATAGTCCTTCGGCTCGGCGACGATGACCTGCGCCTGCGGAAACTTCGCCTTCACCGCGGTCGCAACGCCGGCGATCAGCCCACCACCGGATGCCGGCGCCACCACGATATCGGGCGTGAGCCCGAGCGCCGTCATGTCTTCGGCGATCTCGCGACCCACGGTGCCCTGGCCGGCGATCACGAACGGATCGTCATAGGGACGCACCAGCGTCGCACCACGCTGGCCGGCGATGCCGTTGGCGATGGCCTCGCGGTCTTCCTTGTCGCGGTCATAGAGCACCACCTCGGCGCCATAGGACTTGGTGCGCTCCCGCTTGGTCAGGGGCGAATCCGCCGGCATCACGATGGTCGCCTGCATGTGAAGAATCTTCGCCGCCGCTGCCACGCCCTGGGCGTGATTGCCGGAAGAGAACGCGACCACGCCACCGCTGCGCTGGTCCTGCGGGATCGACGACAGCTTGTTGAAGGCGCCGCGAAACTTGAACGATCCGGTCCGCTGCAGCATTTCGGGTTTCAGGAAGACCTTGGTCCCGACGCGCTCGTTGAGGACGGGGAACGACAGCAGCGGCGTCCGCACCGCGAATGGCGCAACCACCTGGGCCGCCGCATCGATATCCGCAGCGCCAACCGCTGCAATTGGGGCTTTCTCGGTCATGCCCGTTTGTAACGCGGCGCCGCAGGCCCGGGCAATACAGATTCAGGTGATCTTCAAGTGGTGTCCGGCGGCAAAATGCGGGTCTTCCGCCACAAATTCGGCCACCTCGCCTTCCGGCTCCACCGGGCGGACATTCAGGGCATGATCGGCGAAAACCTGGGCCGAAGACTGCCAGGTATGGGCGGCGGCGAATTGGACGCAGGATTCGGACGAAATCCGCAGCGCCTCAAGACAAGCCGTTCGCAAATCATCGCTCAGGACGCCGACCGGGTCGGTGCCGATCACGTCGCGGGGACCAGCGACCGGGAAAGCCGCAACCGGCAAGCCGCTGGCCAGCGCCTCGAGCAGCACGAGGCCAAAAGTGTCGGTCTTGCTCGGAAACACGAAGACATCCGCCGCCGCGTAGATCTCGGCCAGTTCCTCGCCATGCCGCGCGCCCAGAAACACGGCATCCGGAAACCGCCGCTCCAGCGCCGGACGCGCCGGGCCGTCGCCGACGACGAGCTTGGTGCCGGGCAGATCGAGTTCGAGGAAGGCTTCGAGATTCTTCTCGACCGCGACGCGGCCGACGCTGAGGAACACCGGCTTCGGAAGGCAAAGATCGGTCGCGCGTGGATGGAACAGCGCGGTATCGACGCCGCGCGAGCACAGCACCACATTGCGAAACCCGCGCATACGCAGTTCGGCTGCCAGCGCCGGCGTGGCCGCCATCACCGCCTGGCTCGGTTTGTGGAACCAGCGCAGCATGCGCCATACCCAGCTTTCCGGGATCGGCGATCGCGCCGAGACGTATTCGGGAAAGCGGGTGTGGAAGCTCGTGGTGAACGGCAGCCCGTGCTTGCGGCAATAGCGGCGCACCATGAAGCCGATCGGGCCTTCGGTCGCGATGTGAATGCCGTCGGGCCCGGCAGCTTCGATCAGGCGGGCGATTTTCGATGGATCGGGCAAAGCGAGGCGCAGATCCGGATAGCTCGGCATCGCAAAGGTACGGAACGGCTGTGGCGTCAGGAAGCTGATGTCGACGCCAAAGCCTTTTGCCGCGTCCGCCATCATCGTCAACGTGCGGACCACCCCGTTGACCTGGGGATGCCACGCATCGGTTGCGACGAGGATGTGCGTCATGCGGCGCGCGCCGCAACCCGGGGCGCCGGCAGGGCCCGACGCAGCGGATTGGCCCAGGTGATGATCTCGAACCGTCCGTCTTCGTGCTCGACCAGTGCGGTGCAGCTTTCGACCCAGTCGCCGCAATTCATGTAGCGGATGCCGTGCTCGTCGCGGATGGTGGCGTAGTGGATGTGGCCGCAGATCACGCCGTCGGCGCCGTGCCGCCTCGCCTCGCCGGCCAGCGTCTTTTCGAACGCACCGATGTAGTTCACGGCGTTCTTGACCTTCTGCTTGGCCCATTGCGACAGCGACCAGTACGGCACGCCGAACATGCGTCGGAAGAAGTTTACCAGGCGATTCATCTGGATCGCGAAGTCGTAGGCCTTATCGCCCAGATGGGCGAGCCAGCGCGCGTTCTGCACCACGAGATCGAAGATGTCGCCGTGAATGACGAGATAGCGTTTGCCGTCGACGCCTTCGTGGATGGTGTTTTCCACCACGTCGATGCCGCCGAAATGCGTGCCATAGTAGTTGCGCAGGAATTCGTCGTGATTGCCCGGCACGTAAATGACCTTGGCGCCCTTGCGCGCCTTGCGCAGCATCTTCTGCACGAAGTCGTTGTGCGATTGCGGCCAGTACCAGCCGGACTTCAGCGCCCAGCCGTCGACGATATCGCCGACCAGATAGATGGTGTCTGCGTCGTGGCTCTTGAGGAAGTCCAGCAACTGCTCGGCTTGCGAACCGCGGGCTCCGAGATGCACGTCGGAGATGAATAAGGTACGAAAGCGCCGTTCCGGGCTTTCTTCGCTCAGGGAGTCACTACCCATGCCTGTCCACCTGACAGATTTATATGACAGGGCAATGACTGGCGGCGCGGCCGATAGCCCCGTGAGAATCAATGCCGCGCCCTTGGCTTTGCGGATAACAGCGGCATGCGACAGGGAAGCGACATGGCAGGGGCAACTTCGCAGCAACGCCTATGGTTAACTCGTGTCCCGGACGCGGTGCAGCCCAGGCGATGCGTCCGGGCACGGAGAGTGGCCCCGGACACCCGATTTGTGGATTGTGACATCGGTGCTAAGTTCCGGGCGGTTGGCGGCCGGAGCCTTTCGTGCCCATGCGTATCCTCGTTGCGTTGTTCCTCCTTGCGATCCTGACCGCCCTGCCCGCATCTGCCCAGATCGCGCCGACCGAAGCCGAGCTGCGGGCCTATGGCGGGCTGCATGCCGCTGCCGCCCGCGGCGACGTCGCCGACATCGAAAAGCGGATCGCCGCAGGCGAAAACAAGGAGGCGATCGACAGTCGCCAGCGCACCCCGCTGCACGTCGCGGCCTTTCACAAGAAATACGACGCCGCCCGCGCCCTGATCCGGCTGGGCGCCGATCCGAACAAGCTCGAAATCGACCGCTACGACATCATCACCATCGCTTCCGTCGCCAACGACGCACCGATGCTCAAGATCGCGCTCGATGGCGGCGGAAATGCGCGAGCCGTTACCAGCCGCTACGACGGCACCGCCCTGATCGCGGCGGCCCATCTCGGCCACGCCGAAGTCGTGCGCATGCTGATTGCCGCCGGCGCACCGCTCGATCACGTCAACAACCTGAAATGGACCGCGCTGATCGAATCGATCGTGCTCGGCGATGGCGGCAGGAACCATACCGATACCCTGCGCGCGCTGGTCGAGGCCGGCGCCAACGTCAACATACCCGACGGCACCGGATCGACGCCACTCAAGCTCGCGAGGGATCGCGGCCATCGGGAGATGGTCGGCATCCTGGAAAAAGCCGGCGCGAAGTGACCGCCGCCTAATAGAACCGATGGAAGTGATGGACCGGCCCGTGCCCGCGGCCGACGCTGAAGCGGTCCGCTTCCGCGATCGCGGCGCTGACCCAGGCCTTGGCCCTGCGAACCGCGGTTTCCATGTCCTCGCCCTTGGCAAGCCCGGCGGCGATCGCCGATGACAGCGAGCAGCCGGTGCCGTGGGTGTTCTTCGTCGCGATGCGCGGCGCGGCCAGCGTGATCGTGCCGCTCGCTCCGACCAGATAGTCGGTGCTCTCAGCGCCCCCGCCGTGACCGCCCTTGATCAGCACCGCCCTGCAGCCCAGCGCGAGCAACCGTCGGCCCTGCTGCTCGACCGCCGCTTCGTCGTTCGCGATGGGCTCATCGAGCAGAGCGGCGGCTTCAGGCAGATTGGGCGTGATGACCGAGGCCATGGGAATGAGCTTCGTTCGCAGCGCATCGACCGCTTCCGGCGCGAGCAGCCGGTCGCCCGAAGTTGCAACCATCACGGGGTCGAGCACGACATGTTTCGGCGACCAGCGCTTGAGACCGGCGACGATGGCATCGATCACAGGCGGATGCGCCACCATGCCGATCTTGACCGCGCCGATGTCGAGGTCGGAAAAAACCGCGTCGATCTGTGCGGTGACGAACTCGGCCGGCACCTGATGGATGCCGCTGACGCCGGTGGTGTTCTGCGCCGTCAGCGCCGTGATCACGGAGGCGCCGTAGACGCCCAGGGCTGCAAACGTCTTGAGGTCGGCCTGGATGCCGGCCCCCCCGGAGGAATCGGAGCCCGCGATGGTCAGCGCGATCGGCGTGGTCATCAAAAGTCCCGTGAAAATGCGATGTTAAGGGCCTCGATTTGTCCTAGCGCGTGGCGCCATTGGCGACAAGTTGGCTTGCCCTTGCCCGCGGTTTTTGAGCTATTGTGTCCGGGATTTTCGGAGACAACAGCGATGGTTCCCTTCTTCGTCCAGTTCAAATGCAAGCTCGGCCAGTCCTATGCCGTCGCCAACGCGCTCGCGGAAGCCGAGATCGCCTCGGAGATCTATTCCACCGCCGGCGACTACGATCTGCTGGTCAAGTTCTACGTCGACAACGACACCGACATCGGCCACTTCGTCAACGAGAAGGTGCAGGTCATTCCGGGTATCCAGGACACCCACACCATCATCACCTTTAAGGCGTTCGGCACGGGCTAAAACGGCCGGCGAACCTGCCCACTTTGCGCCTCTCAACCTCAGGTTGGATAAAAGCCTCGTCACGCCGCGATGCGGGCGTCCGAAGGCGCCTCCCCGAGCGGCAAATTCCACCGCACGGCAACGAACGGCTCACGCAGCTTCCAATGGCATGCTTTTGCCATAACTGGATCATGCTACCGCCCAGATATTTTTGATTCGTAGGTGGTCGTCAATCGGAGGCTCCGCGGCGGGAGATTTCCGAGGGGGAAACAGTCGCGAGTACCACCATGGGGACGCTGTACGATTTACTCGGAGCTCTTCCGAGTGATGATGCCGAGGGCTTGCGGACCGCGTTCCGCAAGGCTGCCAAGGCAACCCATCCTGACATCAATCCCGATAATCCGGATGCTGCACTCCGATTCCGGGAACTCGTGCGCGCCTATGACATCCTGACGGATGTCGACCAGCGCGCGACCTACGATGAATTGCTCGCCATTGCCCTTCAGCCGTCGCCTGCCAAGCAAGTGCCATCGACGCGTACGTACGAGGTGGTCGGCAAATACGCCTCCAACACGATGGCAGCGACGATCATTTCGGCGGTGCTGGTCGGGGGCTACACCGTGTTCGGCCTGTTTTCCAAGCCGCCGAGCGCCGCGGAAATCGAGGCCGAGAATATCCCCGGCGCCACGCTCCAGGCCTTTGCGGCTGCCCTGCCTGTGCTTCCCAACCCGGCCGAAACGCGCGTTCAGCATGAGCGCAAGGCATCGATCGACGGAAACGTCGCGACGCCTGCGACCGTCACAACGCCTGCGGCCAAGGAAGCAGCCGCCGCTCCAATCGGCCGTTTCGAACACCCCGTCCCGGCGTTCGCCTCGTACAATCTGGCAGTTCAATATTATCCGCGCTTCGCAGCCGCCTATCTCGATCGCGGCATCGTCCTGCACAGTGTCGGCGTGCTCGATCGTCCGCCGACCGACATGTCCCCGGTCAAGCGTCCGGCCGAACCAAAGAAAACCAGGAATGTCACGCCGGCGCCGCGCAAGCCACTGTCGATCGTGCCGCCGCCCGCGTTCACGCCGATGCCGGACCGGCGAATGCCGATCACGGCGGCCCTGACCCCGGGATAGCGCGCGGGCCGTCACGGACTTGATCCGTGGCTGGAAGCTTCTTTCGTTCTGCTTCAAGCCACGCCGGCAGCGCGTTAGCTCTGCTTGGCTTTTTTCGGGCGGGGCGGTCCCTCAACCGGCGGCAGCGACTTCAAATACTCCGCCATGGCCGTGCGATCCTCCGCCGATAATTGCGACGTATTCCGGATCACGCGCGCCATCGATCCGCCGGCGGTGTCGCCTTCAGGCGTTTGCCCGGTCTCCAGAAAATAAGCGATATCGCTGACGCTCCACTCGGCCAATCCGCCCTTCTGGGTGATGTTGGGCACCCAGCCCTCGCCTTCCGGATTGGGACCTCCGGCGAAGCGCTGCGCCTCGACGATGCCGCCGAGGAAGTTGCGCGGGCTGTGGCACTCTGCGCAATGGCCGAAACCGTTGACGAGGTGGGCGCCGCGATTCCACGACGCCGAGCGCGAGGCATCAGGCACAAAGGGCTTGTCGTCCATGAACAGCCACTTCCAGATACCGACGTTGCGACGGATGTTGAATGGAAACGGCAGATCGTGATCGCGCGTCTTGCCGGCCACCGGCGCCAGCGTCTTCAGATAAGCGAACAGGTCGCGCACGTCCTCGACCTTCGCATACTGGTAGGATGCGTAGGGAAAGGCCGGGAAATAGTGCGCCCCCTCCGGCGAGGTCCCCTTGAGAACCGCCGTCACGAAATCACCCTCGCTCCAGCGGCCGATGCCGTAGGTCGGATCGGGCGAGATGTTGGGGACATGGAAGGTCCCGAACGGCGACGGCATGGCAAGTCCGCCGCCGAGTTTCAGCCGGTCAGGCTGGTTGGGCACGGCGTGGCAGGAGGAACATCCACCGGCATTGAACGCCATGAGGCCGTTGGCGACGTTCGGTGTGTGGGGCGGCAGCGAAGCCGCCGTAACGACAGCCGGAGTCGTGAGCCACCAGAAAATGCCCGCGCCGATCGCGCCAACCAACATCAAGCCAAGGAGAATTCGTCGCAGCATTTACCGATCCACGTTCCAAAGCCCAGTATGAGCGAACTTTGCGTTATGCACCTCGATCAAATCCCGCAACGCTCGCGAGCGTTCCGGGATAAATCCGGATTTCGTCATCTGACTGCAGACAAAAAAGAGGGCGGGCGCTTCCGGCGCTCGCCCTCTGTGCCTGGACCGAACCGGATCAGCTGTTCTTGAGACGGAACGTCTCGTGGCAGGCGCTGCATTCCTTGCCGATCGCGGGCACGGTCGCCTTCAGTGAATCGAGGTCCTTGATCTTGGTCTTGGCTTCGGTGACGACCTTGGCGTAGCTGTCGATCTTCGCCGCGAAGCCGGCCTTGTCTTCCCAGATCTTCGGCGACGATGAGTAGTCACCTTCGATCTTCAGACCCTTGATGCTCTCGGGAAACATCGTCGGCAGCTTCTTTGCGGTATCCTGCAACTGCGTCAGCGCCGTATCGACGGCAGCCTGGTCGTACGGCTTTTCGCCCTTGACCATGGGACCGAGCGTAGCGCCCATGGCCCTTCCGGTCGCCTTCATGGCCGTCTGCGTCTGGTTCGCCACATCCTGGCTCGCCACGACCGCGCCTGCACTCAGCAACAAGGCTCCTGCTACCACCAAAACACGCTTCATTGGCTAAACCCCTTCCTGGCTATGACGCGCGTGAGCCCGCGCGCGCCGCGGGCCCACCGAAAACTTCCAACCCCGCAGGCAGCCTGTCATTCCGCCTGCGACAAAATATCAGAGATTATGGCGCTTCTGCGCTTCCCGGATTGCGATCCAGACCCGCTCGGCCGTGGCCGGCATGTCGATATGATCGATCTTGTACTCGCGCCACAGCCCCTCGACGATCGCGTTGACGATGGCAGGACAGGAGCCAATCGCCCCCGCCTCGCCCGCGCCCTTCACGCCGAGCGGATTGGTCGTGCACGGCACGTTGTGCGTCTCGAAGTGGAATGACGGGCCGTCGGCGGCACGCGGCAGCGCGTAGTCCATGAAGGTGCCGGTGACGAGCTGGCCGTCGCTTGCGCTATAGACCGCCTGCTCCATCAAGGCCTGGCCGATCCCCTGCATCGCGCCGCCATGCACCTGGCCGGCGAGCAGCAGCGGATTGAGCGTCACGCCGAAATCGTCGACGATGACGTAGTTGACGATCTTGATGATGCCGGTCGCCGGATCGATCTCGACTTCGGCAAGATGCGTGCCGTTCGGATAGGTGCCGTCGGCCTGCGCGAAAGTCGCGCTCGCATTCAGCTTCGACGGATCGGTGCCCGGGCGCTTGGCGAGATCCGCAAAGCTGATCGAGCGGTCGGTGCCGGCGATGCGGATCATGCCGTTGCTGATCTCGAGGTCGCCCGCGCTGGTTTCCAGCGCTTCGGCCGCGACCTCCTTCAGCTTGCCGCCGAGTTCGCGCGTGGCGCGCTCGACGCTGACGCCGCCGGTCGGGATCGACGCCGAACCGCCGGTGCCGAGACCGGTCGGGATCTTGTCGGTGTCGCCCTGCAGGACGTGGACGCGCTCGGGCGGTACCCCGAACTGCTCGGCGACGAGTTGTGCATAGGCGGTCTGGTGCCCCTGCCCGCTCGACTGGGTGCCGATCAGGATGTTGATGTCGCCATTGGGATCGAGCGCGACATTGGCGGTCTCCTCGCCCATGGTGCCGCAAACCTCGACGTAGCTCGCCATGCCGATGCCGCGTACGAGGCCCTGCTTCTTCGCCGCCTTGGCGCGCTTGGGAAACTCCTTCCAGTTCGCGACTTCCATCGCGCGTTTCATGTGCGCCGTGAAATCCCCGGAATCGTAGACCTTTCCGGTCGCGGTCTTGTACGGCATCGCCTTCGGCGGAATGAAGTTCTTGCGGCGGATCGCGTCCGGCGTCATGCCGATCTTGCGTGCAGCGGCATCAACGAGGCGCTCGATCACGTAGGCGGCCTCGGGGCGGCCGGCGCCGCGATAGGCGTCGACCGGCACCGTGTTGGTGAACACCGTGCGCACGCGGCAATGGAAGGTCTGGATATCGTAGAGGCCGGGCAGCATGCCGGCGCCGCCGTGCGGAATGTACGGCCCGAAAGTCGAGAGGTACGCCCCCATGTCGCCCATCAGGTCGACGTCCATGGCAAGGAATTTGCCGTCCTCGGCGAGCGCCATCCTGGCTGTCGTGACGTTGTCGCGGCCCTGCGCGTCGCCCATGAAGTGGTCGGCGCGGTCGGCGGTCCACTTGATGGTCTTGCGCAGCTTTCGCGCGGCGACCGAGATCAGCGCGTATTCGCGGTAGGGAAACAGCTTTGTGCCGAAGCCGCCGCCGACGTCGGGACAGATCACCCGCATCTTTTCCATCGGCATTTTCAGCACCATGCCGCACAGGATTTCGCGCAGGCGATGGCTGCCCTGGCTGCCGATGGTCAGCGTCAGGTGATCGCGCTTGGCGTCGTATTCGGCGACCGCGGCGCGCGTCTCCATGAAGTTGGTGATGACGCGCGGGTTGACGATCGACACTTCGGCGACCGCATGCGCCTTGGCAAAGGCGGCATCGGTTGCCGCCTTGTCGCCGATCGGCACGTCGAACAGCACATTGCCCGGCTTGTCGGGCCAGACCAGCGGCGCGCCCGGCTTGACCGCATTGACGACACCGACCACCGAGGGCAGCGGCGTCCAGTTCACTTCAATCGCCTCGATCGCATCGCGGGCCTGGTCGATGGTGTCGGCGACGACGAAGGCGATGGCGTCACCGACGTGGCGCACCTCGTCCCTGGCGAGGATCGGGTATGGCGGGCCGGTGAAGGGATCGGTCTCCAGGTTGAACAGGCAAGGCAGGTCGCCGAGATCGGCCACTTCGGCCGCGGTCAGGATCAACGCCACGCCCGGCATCCCGCGGGCCCTGGTGACGTTGATGGTGAATTTCGCATGCGCATGCGGCGAGCGCAGCATCAGCGCGTGCAGCGCCGGCGCCGGCGAATGGTCATCGGTATAGCGGCCCTTGCCGCGAATGAGCGCGTCGTCTTCCTTGCGGAGGACGCTTTGACCGACGCCGAATTTGATGGGAGCTGCCATCGTTTCTCCAATTGTCGTGGAGCATGACGACGGTCACACGAACCGTCATCCTCCTCCCTCTTATGATTTGCGCATGATCTTTTCGGGGATCACACTCTGGAAGCGTTCCATATTGCAGTGGTTCGCGCGCCAGCGCAAACAACATGCAGCCTGCCAATCGAAGCCGCTTCGGAGATCGATCATTGGATCGGCCCTTCGCGCCTGCACAAAAGCCCCCGGTCGGTACGGGGCCTTGATTTGCGGACGAGTGGCTTGATCAATATTTCGCGACCGCGGGGGCCAACGGTGCTCGCAAGAGCCGCTCGACAACGTGGCATCGCTCCTGAGATTTTCTTTTTGTGCCAGTCATTTAGCTGGAATGTTTGCGCTCGCGAACCAGCGTAAACAGCCATCCCCGGCCGAACAGCAGCAGGATCAGGACCCCGTACGCGAACGCGCCGGTGGCGATCAGCAGCAGCAGCACCGTCTCTTCGCGGAAGATGTGCATCTGCGCAAAGTAGACGCTCGCGAATCGCGCGGTGCCCCACAGGGCGGCAGCGAGCAGCACGCCGGCCGCGGCGAACTTGGCGAGCGAAATCGCCCAGGCGCGGTCGAGTTCCAGATAGCCGGCCCGCACTGCGAAGAAGAGCACCAGCAGCAGATTGATCCAGGCGCCGACGGCGGTGGCGAGCGCCAGGCCGATTTGCGCGAGCGATCCCATCAGCGCGACTTTCAGGGCGATGTTGACGGCGATGCCGGTCAGCGCCGCTTTCATCGGCGTGGCCGTGTCCTTGCGGGCATAGAAGGTCGCGACCGCGCTGCGAATGGTCACGAACGGAATGAGCCCTATCGCATAGGCCGCCAACGTAGCACCCGCCGCCACCGCATCGGCCTTCGAGAACGCCCCGCGCGCGAACATCGCGCGCATGATGACGTCGGGCACGGTCAGGAAGGCGGCCACGAACGGCACCGAAAACAACAGCGAGAACTCGAACGCCCGCCGCTGCGCCGCCGAGGCGCCGGTAACGTCGTTCGCGGTAAGGCGTCGCGACATTTCCGGCAGCAGCACGGTGCCGATGGCGATCCCGATCACGCCGATCGGCAACTGGTTCAGGCGGTCCGCATAATACAGCGCCGACAGCGCACCGGCCGGCAGGAACGTGGCGATGATGGTGTCGGCGAACAGCGCGATCTGCGTTCCCATCGAACCGATGGTCGCAGGCCCCAGGGCGCGGAAAAACGCCCGCACATCCTCATCGAGCCTGGGTATGGCGAATTTGGGCAGAATACCACTTTTGGCCGCGTCGCCGGCCAGCAGCAGGAATTCGAGGATTCCCGCCAGCAGCACGCCCCACGCCGCAGCGTAACCGACGCCCGGAAAGAACGCCGCCAGCGCCAGCGTCGCCATCATCGAAAGGTTGAGAAAGATTGGCGCTGCCGCATAGCTGGCGAAGCGGTGCATGACATTGAGCATGCCGCCGTAGAGCGTCACCAGCGTGATCAGCAGCAGATACGGGAACGTGATCCGCGTCAGAGAAATCGCGAGTTCACCGCGGACCGGATCGTCCTTGAACCCTGGCGCGAGAACGGCAATCACCTCCGGCATGAACCACCACGCCAGTACGAGCAGAATGATTTGCGCGGCAAACAGCAGCGTGAAGATGCGGTCGGCGAACAAGCTCGCCGAGGCTTCACCCTGGCCGCGTAGATGCGCGTAGGCCGGCACGAACGCGGCGTTGAAGGCGCCCTCGGCAAAAATCGCGCGAAAATGATTGGGCAGCCGCAGCGCCACGAAGAACGCGTCCGCCACCGGCCCCGCGCCGAGAATCGCGGCGAGCATGATGTCGCGCGCGAATCCGGTGATCCGCGAAAGAAGCGTGAAGCCGCCGACGGTGAAGATGCGTCCGAGCATGCGCCGCTTCTAGCGCATATCGGAAGTATTTGTCTTCATTTGACGCGTTTTCTTCACGCCAACCGAAGTTCACTTCGCTTGAAAACGCTATGTGACGGCGAAATCAGGCGGAAAGCGCGCCGCGCACCGCCTCGATCACCCGCTGCTGCGTCGCCTCGTCGAGATAGGCGTGCATCGGCAGGCTGATGACATCGTCCGACAGCCGCTCGCTTGCCGGCAGCCCGCCGCCGGCGACGGGGAAATCGCGATAGGCGGTCTGCTGATGCATCGATTTGGTGTAGTAGATCGCGGTCGGAATTCCCTGCGCCCGCAACGCTGCGGCGAAATCGTCGCGGTTGGTGCCCTTGGGCAGCCGGATGGTGTATTGCGCCCATACCGAGGTGCAGCCGGAAGCAAGCCGGGGCACGGTCACGACATTGCCGAGCCCGCGCGCATAGCGCGCCGCCACCTCGTTGCGCGCCGCGATCTCGTCCTCGAAGATCTTCAGCTTCTCGATCAGGATAGCGGCCTGCATGGTGTCGAGCCGTCCGGTGATGCCGAGCCGGACGTTGTCGTATTTGTCCGCGCCCTGGCCGTGGACGCGGATGCTGCGCAGCGTCTCCGCCAGCGCGTCGTCATCGGTGAAGATCGCGCCGCCGTCGCCGAAGCAGCCGAGCGGCTTTGCCGGAAAGAAGCTGGTGGCGGTGGCGAGACCGAACGTGCCGAGCTTCCGGCCCTTGTAGCTGGCGCCAAAGCCCTGGGCGGCGTCGTCCAGCACGAACAGCCCTTCGGCTTCTGCGATCGCGCCGATCGCGTCATGGTCGGCGCTCTGCCCGAACAAATCGACCGGAATGACCGCGCGCGGCTTCAGGCCGCGCTCGCGTGCGGTGGCGATGCCGCGCTTGAGCGAGGCGGTATCCATGTTGAACGTGGCTTCGTCGACATCGACGAAAACCGGCGTCGCGCCGGTCAGCGCTACCGCCTCGCCGGTCGCGCAGAACGTGAATGACGGGCACAGTACCGCATCGCCCGGGCCGACTTGCTTCGCCATCAGCACCATCAGCAGCGCATCGGTGCCGCTGGCGCAGCTCACGACATGTTTGGCGCCGGAAAATTTCGCAAGCGCCGCTTCCAGGGCGGTGACTTCCGGTCCGTTGATGAACTGGCAGTGCGTAAGCACACGGGCCACCGCCTCATCGATGGATTTGCCGAGCCGTCGGCGCTGCGCGGCGATGTCGATGAAAGGAACGGGTTCTGGACGCATGTGCTGGTTCATGGAGCCTTGCTTGGATCGTTATTGAGGTTCAGCTGGCGATACGGCGCGGTCCCTTGCGCGCGGCGGAGGCCGCGGGCTTGGCAGGCTGTTCGAGGCAGCGGATCGCAATCTCGAGGCTGGCGACGCCTTCGTCGCCGGAGACTGCCGGCACGCTGCCGGTGCGAACTGCCTCGAGGAACGCGATCAGCTCGGCACGCAGCGGCTCGTCATGGCCGACCGGCAGATGGCGCATCGAATAGCTGCCGTCGGGCTTGAAGCCGAAACACTCCGTCACCTGCCGGGTCAGGAGATCGCCCATCACATATTTGCCGCGGGTCGCGACCGTGACGTTGCGCGCCTTGAACGGCGTCAGCCAGTTGGTGTTGATGTGGGCGAGCACGCCCGAAGCGGTGCGGAATTGCAGCAGCGCAATGTCCTCGCGCTCTGCGACCGCGCTCGACAGCTGCGGCTGCACCTCGACGATGTCGGATTCGGTGAACCAGCGAATCAGGTCGATGTCGTGCACGGCGAGATCGATGACCACGCCGACATTCGACATGCGCGGCGGAAACGGCCCGACCCGGGTGATGCCGATGGAGAGAATGTCCTCGCCCGCGATCGCCTGCTTGATCGCGGCCACCGCCGGGTTGAAGCGCTCGACGTGGCCGACCATCAGCGTCACGCCGGCGCTGCGCGCCGCATCGACGATGTCGTGCCCCTCCTCGACCGTGGAGGCGACCGGCTTTTCGACCAGGATATGGATGTTTCGCGTGATGCAGGCGAGCGCGATCTCGTGATGCAGATGGGTCGGCGCCGCGATGGTGATGGCATCGACGCCTTCGTCGAACATCTCGTCCAGGCTCTCGAACGCACGGCAGCCGACCATTGCCGTGGCCCGCGTGCGATGTTCCGGCAGCGGATCGACGATACCGACCAGCGCCACGCCGGGCAGGCCCGACAGCACGCGGGCATGGTTGCTGCCCATCACGCCCGCGCCGACGACGCCGACGCGCAGCGCGCGTTGTGCATCGGCCGGTGCGCCCGATACAGCCTCTCTGGAACTCATCTAAATCAACCCCAACAGAATTGTGCCCGTCAACATCCCGACCGTTCTCTAGCACGGCGCCACAAACGTGGCGAATGCCATTGGCCGTTTCCGGACACGTTTTGATTCAAAGAGTTACATTGTCTTGGCGATAGTTGGGCCGCCCGCCCGGTAAAACTACCGCCCTTTACGTGCGGCGGTAGTCATCCTCGATACGGATGATGTCATCCTCGCCGAAATAGCTGCCGGTCTGCACCTCGATCAGCTCGAGCTGGATCTTGCCGGGGTTTTCAAGCCGGTGCACCGCGCCGATCGGGATGTAGATCGATTCGTTCTCGTGCACGGTCTTGACCGTTGCGTTGACCGTCACCTGCGCCGTGCCACGCACCACGATCCAGTGCTCGGAGCGGTGATGGTGCTTCTGCAGCGAGAGCCGGCCGCCCGGCTTCACGATGATACGCTTGACCTGATGGCGGTCGCCATTATCGACCGATTGATAGGAGCCCCAGGGCCGGTGCACCCGGATGTGCTCTTCCGTCACCTGCGGCGCCACGCTCTTCAGTTTTGCGACGAGCCGCTTCAACCCGTTGGCGTCCTTTTGCCGGCTCACCAGCACGGCGTCCTGGGTCGCAACCACGACGAGATCGTCGACGCCTTCGAGCGCCACCAGCGCGCGGTCGGTCGAGACGTTGCAATTGCGGGAATCCTCGAACACCGCCGCGCCGCGCGCCGCGTTGCCGTTGCCGTCCTTGTCGGACAATTCCCACACCGCATGCCACGAGCCGACATCGGACCAGCCGCATGCGACCGGCACCACGGCGGCGCGCGAGGTCTTTTCCATCACCGCATAGTCGATCGAGATCGATTTCGCCGATCCGAACGCCGCTTCGTCGAGCTTGACGAATCCGAGATCGCTTCCAGCCTTCGCCACCGCATCGGTCACGGCCTGCACGCTTGCAGCATCCAGCTTGCGGTATTCATCCGAAAGGACCGCGGCACGGAACATGAAGTTGCCGCTGTTCCAGAGATAGCCTGACTTGACGTAGTCGGCCGCGGTGGCCGGATCCGGCTTCTCGACGAATTTCGCGACAGCGCGCACCTTGCCGGAAATGGTCTCGCCGGGATTGATGTAGCCGTATTCGGTGGCGGCGCGCTCGGGCTGGACGCCGAACGTCACGATGTGCCCGGCTTCCGCCGCGGCAAGGCCCTCGCGGCACGCGGCGAGAAACGCTGCCGTGTCGGCAACCACGTGATCGGCGGCAAGCGCCAGCACGATCGCGTCCCTGTCGCGCGCCTGCGCGAAGGCGGCGCCGGCCGCGATCGCAGGCCCGGAATCGCGCCGCATCGGCTCCAGCAGCACGTCGGCCTCAAGGCCGATCTCCGCCAATTGTTCGAGCACCATGAAGCGATAGGCGTTGTTGGTGATGACGACCGGCCGCTCGAACAGCCCAGCGTCGGAAACCCGCAACAGCGTATCCTGGAACGTCGAGCGCGCGCCGAACAGCGACAGAAACTGCTTCGGATGCACTTCGCGCGATGCCGGCCACAGCCGCGTCCCGGCGCCGCCGCACATGATCAGAGGGATAATTCGTCGATTCATCGGCGTCTCAGATCCTGTGGTAGTCGCGATACCAGGCGACAAACGCGCGAAGGCCATCCTCGATCGATGTCTGCGGCCTGAAGCCCGTGTCGCGCATGAGTTCCGCGACGTCGGCGAAGGTTTCGGTCACGTCTCCGGGCTGCATCGGCAACATCTCCCTGACCGCCCGGCGGCAGAGTTCCTGCTCCAGAACGGCTACCACATGGGTGAGTTCTTCCGGATGATTATTGCCGACATTGTAAATTTTTGCCGGCGCGCCGGCGGCCGGGCCGCCGTCGGCGGGCACCTGGTCGACCAGCCGCGATACGACACGGGTTACATCGTCGACAAAGGTAAAATCGCGACGCATCCGGCCATGGTTAAAGAGCCTGATCGGCGTGCCCTCCAGGATCGCCCTGGTGAATATGAAAATCGCCATGTCGGGCCGTCCCCACGGCCCGTAAATGGTAAAGAAGCGCAATCCCGTCGCTGGAAGCCGGTAAAGGTGGCTGTAGGAATGCGCGATCAGCTCGTTGGCCTTCTTGGTGGCGGCGTACAGGCTGATCGGCCGATCGGTCCTGTCGTCCACCGAAAACGGCAGCTTGGTATTGGCGCCGTAGACCGACGACGACGATGCATAGACCAGATGGCCGCATCCGTGATGCCGGCAGCCTTCCAGCACGTTGAGAAAGCCTTCCAGATTGGCGTCGGCATAGTCGTGCGGATGATCGATCGAATGACGCACGCCGGCCTGCGCCGCAAGATGGACCACTCTTGGAAAGCGGTGCCTGGCAAACAGGCGTTCCATTGAAGCGCGATCGGCGAGATCGATCTGCTCGAAGGCGAAGCGCGGCTCGCCGCGGAGAATTTCCAGCCTGGCCTGCTTCAGCGCCGGATCGTAATAGCTGTTGAGATTGTCGAGACCGACCACGGTCCGGCCTGCGGCCAGCAGCGCGCGGGAAACGTGGAAGCCGATGAAGCCGGCAGCTCCCGTGACCAATATTGCCTGATCCATCACATTCCCAAACGTAGCACTGGTTCGACAGTCCGGTCCGCGCCTCTTTACCCGCCACGTCGTGGGGGCTGCAATACCTGCCAGCCTGGACTATTGCCAGACCGATTTAGTCCGTTCCGGCAGGGGCTCGGCTTCGTGTCATGACAAGACGGCCTTTCAGCGCCTTGCAGAGCGCTTCGGGCGGCGAGCCGGTCGGCGGCGACGATGCAGCCTTCCCATCTGATATCTCGAAGGCGTCCATCCCGAACGTCCTGGGGCCCATCATCAACGCTAACCTGCACACGGCAAGCGGCACGTTGTTGATCGTAACCTTCACCCGGGACTGATCAGTCTGGATAAACCCGGGTCCGCCTTCCTGTCCTCGGTTGACTTGAAACGGTGCAGAGGAACCTGAAATTGCAGCCTTTTCTGCCGGGATTGTCTGAATCGCATCCCGCACGTCGGCAGATAACCTGCGGACCTCCGTTGCAGGGTCTAGCGCGACGATCGCAAAACTGTTGAATTTGTGGCGGCACATGGCATTCGGATCAAGAACGGCCGGAATAACTGCCGGATTGCCGGAGGAACTGATGTAAGCGACCTGATCGGGATGCTTCGCGACGGCAGCCGCAAGCTGCTGGCACACCGGTTTGGGCACGGTATAAAGCGTCGTCCAGAGCAGCGTGTCTTTGGTCTCGAGAGGAAGAGTGGACGACCATGGCCACCGCCGCACAAGTCCGAGCGTGCGCTGATCCTCAGCCCCCTTTAAGGTGCCGGCCATGGCCTGGAGGCGCGTCGGCAAGGCTCCGGCATCGTCGATCCATGCCGTCGACAATGCGCCTTGCCGCAGAATGGTCCCGTCCAGCGACCTCGGAATGCCAGCCGCGATCGTCTGCAAATCCGCAATGAACCCCTCGGCCTTTTCGAAGTTGCTTCGGCTGCGATCGATCAATTCGCAGATAAAACCGATGACGACGATCGATCCGAAGACTGCGAGAAAAGCGCGCCAGCTGCCACGGTAGGAAGATTTTTCGGAAAGGGACATCATTCGGCACGTGACTCCGGATTCAGGCTGGACCCGGAGGGGCTCTGTCTGGTCCCAATCGCCGCCCACGAGATTTCGTTCACCCATTCCAGCCGAATGTTCTTCAATCCCGCATCCTCCAGCAGTTTGGTGACGGAGGCGCGCGGCCAATAATACGCGATCTTTGGCAGCATCTGGTCGAATACGATCGATCTCAGATGGCGAAACGAAAACGACCTGATCAACCTGAAATACTCGGTGCTTCCGAGTCCAAGCCGCAGCGCCAGCCAGAGCGCGGCCGAAGGATAGATAGAGAGATGATGCACCAGACCGATCGGGAGCCGGGAAAACAGAGCCTTGCGGATCGGGTCGGCATAGCGAACGATCCACTCGTTGTTTTCCAGCCCGTACACCCAGATCAGAACTTCGCCCTGATCCTTGACGGACCTCACCATCTGCGCGAGCGCCGTCTGAGGATATTCCAGGTGGTGTATGACGCCGATCGAGAAAGCGATGTCGAAATGATCTTCGAATCCGATTTCGTAGGCACTGCGCTGCAGCACCGATGCGTTGGCAAACTGCGACAGGTTGCGGCGTGCAACCTCAAGCGACCGGATGTCGACATCGATCGCAACCGCGTTGGCAGCGCCATATTTCAGCGGCCAGAACGAATTCCGCCCGGTACCACATCCTACATCCAGCACTGACTTTCCCCGCCAGTCTCCCGGCTGAAAGAATGGCGTCCACCTGCGGAACTGGATTTCGTAGTCTGGCCGAAGTTCGTTGTATTTCGCCCACTCGTATCCGAAGCGCTCCGGCGATCCCAGTGACTCGTCCATTGGAAGCTTGTTCATCAAGATCGCACCATTAGAACCTGCCCGTCGGGGCGATACGGGCTTTCCACCTTGCGAGCCGATCGCGGTTTTTTGCCGAGAGTGATTTGACGATATGCTTTCGCAGCTTGAACCAGCCCGACGAGATATCCGGAATGGAATCGCCCTCCCGTATTCTCGTCGCCTCGACGGCCGCACTCAGATCCGCTGCGTGACCTTCTCTGACGAACAGGATGATATTGTAACGGTACCAGAACGATATCCCGTTGTCGCTGGAGATTCTTGGCCGGACAAAATCGTACGCAGCGAAGCCGTGCTCCGCAAAATGCTTGCGCCAGTAATCGTAAGGCTGCTCGTTGATGTGATGCTCGCCACCCTGCCCCGGCACTGCCGCAGAGAAAAGGATGAACCGCCCTGCATGTTTCACCAGGTTCGAGACGAAAATGCCGGATGCCGTCGCGTCGATATGCTCGGCCACCTCGAGTGATTGAACCAGGTCGAACGTCTTTCCCAGATCGAACGGCTGAGCCAGGTCGGCCGACATGAAGCGTTCGCGTTCGATCTCCAGGTCCGCAGGATCGACATAGGCGCCGTCGACGCCGAACACGTCAGCTATTCCCGCCTGCTGCCATTCGCTGAGCCAGCCTCCGCCTGCGCAACCGATATCAAGCACGCTGCTAACGTCGAGCGCGGACAGGATCACCGTGATGACCTTCGATGCGCCATAGCGCGACGACGAAGCGGCATACTGGATGAACTTCTGGTCGTAAACCCGCGGCGTCACTGGAGACCTGCAAAGACGCGGTGTTGCGCCGTCGCACCGCCGGGCACAATCCTCAGATAGGCCACGTCGTGCAGCGGTCCGATCAGGACACGCTGATGAATGACTTCGGCGCGACGCGACACTACGCTCACGAGCTCCTCGATCTGTCTGGGAAACCGTCCGCGATCCATCCGAAAGAAGAATTCCTTGGCGAAGGCTCGCCGGCTGATCGGCAGAATGGCATCGATGATGTGAAACGCCCCGCCGGGCCGCACCACGCGCAAGGCTTCCAGCGTCATGGCTTCGAGTTCGGCATCGGTGAGATGGTGCGTCGTTGCGATCGAAGTTGCGAGATCGAATGTGCCATCCGGGAACGCGAGCTTGCTGCAATCCATCTGGAAGAACTCGGCATCAGGATGGCGCCGTCGAGCGGTCTCGATATAACTCGGATTGATGTCGACGCCGGAGTATCGACCGGTAACGACCCGGGCGGTACTGCCGGTACCGCAACCGAGATCTAGAATCGACGTCGTCTTGTCGCAAGGGACTTCCTCGGCCAGGAGCTCGCGATAGCGGCGGACGGTCGCCTGGCCGACGAATTGGTTGACGCTGTAGACGGCCGGAAGTTCTAGCGCGCGCTCGATCGCCTTTCTGAGCATCAGGAAATACCCGGTTGAGCTTTGAAACTGGAGGCCTGCAGGCTCAGCCAGACCCAAAGCGCGATTGCATTGTTGCCGATCTTCTGGCGGTGATCGCGCCACAGTCGAACGACTTCGTCGGTATCGATACCCGCAACACCATTCAGGGGGAGTTGCGTGGGCACCTGCCTCAGCCAGAGCGCCAACGGTATTCCAAAGCCCTTCTTGGGTCGATCAACGATATCCGCCGGCAAGCGCCTCGAAAGCACTTTTCTGAGGAGATACTTTCCCTTCCCGTTGCGGTATTTGAGGCCAGTGGGCAGGCGGCGAGCGAACTCGACCAGATCATTGTCGAGGAATACTGCGCGCGCTTCCAGCGAATTCAACATCGATGCGCGATCGACCTTGGTCAAGATTCCATCCTGCAGATAGAATGTCGCGTAGAACTCCATCGTCTTCTCAATGAGATTGAGATGGGGCGAGCCGTTCCATAGCCCGATCGCCTCTTCATACAGTTCCTCCGGCTCGATCTCCTGCCCGAAGATCCGGCCGATCTCCGGGGGCGAGAGCGGCCCCAGCCAAACCGGATTCCACAATTTTGGGCTGTAAGACAAGCCGTTCAGGGTTCTTTTCAGCTTGAAATCCAGGCTCATGTTCCGGGTCGAGACCGGAAGGTGTGACACCACTTTACGAACCATCCGGTGCAACGGGCCAGGAACCAGCGCGCTGTAGACCGTCGCAGGTTTGAGCGCGTGGAACGGATCGTAACCGGCAAACAGTTCGTCGGCGCCGTCTCCCGACAGCGCGACCGTAACATACCTTCGGGTAAACTGGGATAACAGGTGCGTCGGCAGGATCGAACTGTCACCGAGCGGCTCGCTCATTTGAGCCAGCAGCGTCGGAATGGCGTCTCTCGCCTCGTCGAGATCAAGTTTGCGAACCTGGTGCCGGGCGCCGAGAAGTCTGGCCGTGCGCCCTGCATATTCGGTCTCATCGAACGAAGGTTCGTTGAAGCCGACCGTGAAAGTCCGGATCCGCGAAGGGTCCATCAGAGTGGAGGCGGCGGCGAGAATGGCGCTGGAATCGATCCCTCCGCTGAGAAACAGCCCAATCGGCACATCGCTGACCAGCCTCCGTTTGACCGCCTGCGTCAGCAGGCTGTCGAGTTCGTCGGCAAGATCCCCTTCATCGCGCTCAAGCATCGAAGCGTCCGGCTGCAGGGAGAATTTCCAGTAGCTTCGGATCGTGGCCTGATCGGACTTCAGATCGAGCGACAGCCAGTGTCCGCCCGGCAATTTCGATACATGTCGGTATGGCGTCCGCGAACCCGGGAAGAAACCGTAACCGAAGAGCTTTTGCAGCGAGCGCGCATCAAGCGTGGTGTCGACCGCAGGATGGCACCGTAGCGATGAAAGTTCGCTCGCGAATGCAAAGAATCCCGGCTCCTTGGTGTAGAAAAGTGGCTTCTCGCCGAACCTGTCCCGGGCTAGAAAAAGCCTCGACCGCACCTTGTCCCAAATGGCGAACGCGAACATTCCGTTGAGGCGCCCAGGCAGATCGTTGCCCCACTCTTCGTAGCCATGTACCAGGACTTCCGTATCCGAATGATCTGATCTGAAGCGATGACCCAGGCTTTCCAGCAGCCTTCTCAGTTCAACGTGATTGTAAATCTCCCCATTAAAGATCACGCCGACGGTCTTCTTCCTGTTCCACATGGGCTGCGCGCCACCGTCGATATCAATGACGGCGAGGCGACGGTGGCCCAGGAAAATTCTCGCGTCCTCGTCAACATGATAACCATGCCCATCAGGGCCGCGATGAATGACCGCATCGGTCATCGCCTCGATGATCGTCGGATCTCCTGCACCCCAAAATCCGGCAATTCCGCACATGTCTGACCTAATTCGCAGGCGTGTTCGAAGCTGATCTGTCGCCGAGATTTATCAACTCCCGCACGAGATAAGCTCGCGCGCCTTGCGACTCGTAATAGGTGCGCACCATCATCTCAGCGACGAGTCCCAGGAGAACACTCATCACGCCGACCAGAAACAATAGTGCCGACAACAGTGGCAGCGGCGTTTGTATCAACGAAATGTCCAGGAATATCCGCAAGCCTATCGCCAGCATGATCGTTACAAAGGAACTGATGATCGCCAGGATACCGAAGCCGCCGAACAGGTAAATGGGCTTCGCGAAAAATCTTCTCAGGAAAACGACCACCAGGAGGTCCAGCACCACCTTGAAGACGCGTTCGAGGCCGTACTTGGAATTGCCGAACTGACGCGCGTGATGAGCGACGCCAAGCTCTGTAATCCGCGCCCCCTGCCACTGCGCATATATCGGTATGAACCGATGCATTTCGCCGTAAAGGCGAATTCCACTGACGACATTCCTGCGATAGGCCTTCAGGGTGCATCCGTAGTCATGCAGCTTTACGCCCGACACCCGCGAAATCAGCCGGTTTGCCATGCGGCTAACCCAGTTTCTGCTGATCTCCGCGTCCTTGCGATCCTGCCTCCAGCCAGAAACGACATCGTACCCTTCATCCAGCTTGGCGAGCAGCCGCGGAATGTCTGCAGGATCGTTCTGCAGATCGGCATCCATCATGACGACGACATCATTGCTGGCGTGATCGATTCCCGCCATCAATGCCGCAGTTTGCCCGTAGTTTCTCCGGAAGTCGACCACCTTTACTTCTGGACGGGTTGCACTGAACGTACGCAGCACCGACATCGAACCATCGGTACTGCCGTCGTTGACGAGGATAATCTCGAATGGATGCGGCAGACTGCTGAGAACGTCAGTCAGCGCTTCCAGAAGCTTTGGTAGCGATTGCTCTTCGTTCAGAATGGGCACCACGACCGACAGTGCAGACATTGAATTCTCGCTCATGGAGTCTGTTCGCCCTTCCAGGCCCGCGACGAGCCCCCGGGCGCGGCTCGCGTACCAGGCACGGTTTGCTCGATCCTACGGCCTGCCAAAGAAAGCCTCGAGGCTCCGGTCTTTCATGACAGCGCTCCGTACCAGCAAGTAGTACCAATTAATTTCATCCCTCATCTGTGGGACGACGGCGTTGCCGGCATAAACGTCCTTTTTCGCACTCACCGCCTGATCGAACGCGCTGGCGCGGCTCACCTCCCGGCCCAGGCCCAACCACTCCGGAAGAACCTGACTGGTCGCCACCCCCAGCGAAACGACGACAGCAGAAACCATGGCTATTCGCTCAATTGCGGGACGCGACGACAGCATGACGACCAAAGGATACAGAATTCCCGCGGTGAAGGATAATTGGAACATCCCAATGTATCTGGGCGAAAGTTCCGACCAGAAATAGACCACCCTGTACCAGGCGTCGCTTCGCGAAGCCAAATAGCTGACCAGCAGCAATCCGACCCACGCGGCAAAGATGACCAGCGCGTCGGCAAAGGGCAAGGGGACGGCTTCCACCGTTCGGCGCCGCCACGCCGCGATGTACGACCATTGCGCGTGGACCGCGACCCGCACCGGCCGGACCATGGCGAGAGCCATGACCAAGCAGAGGGAGATCACGACGACGACCATGAAATCCCACAACGAAAATCCCAGGATCGCAAACATTCGTTCGCGGAGCAGGATGATGACCAGATTTACGGCAATCGGCAGAAGGATGCGGGCGCGCGCAAGTATCCAAGGCCGGATCACGACGTCACAGCAGATCAAGGCAAACAACAGTATCGGAGCGGTGCTTTGATGAACCGCACCGACAAGTAGCGGCATCCAGTACGCAGCGCCCGGACGACCCGACCACCTGATGGCAAACGCAGTGAAAGCCAGGACCGCGCACAGGCAACGTGGGAAAACCGAGAATGGGCTGAATGGCGCACCCGGGTGAAACCAGGAATGGAAACCGAGCAGCAGGACGTTGAGCCAGTTTACGGTTGGCCCCGGAGACGCTTGATAGAGAAACCAGTTCGTGCGCGGTGGCGGCACCGTCAGATAATAAATCGCTGCCAAACTAATCGCCGCGAAGAGCGCGGTCCGCAGCGGTCCTTGTGCCAGAACAAATATCGTCAGAATGCAAACAATTCCAAGCAGCGCACCCGAGAAAAAAACCCCAAACCAAAGACTGCGGGCAAAGTGCGCGGGGAAATCTTCGGCAGCACTTACGCCGAAATAGGTCTGCCACTTTCCCGCAAGGTACATTGATAGCGATGTGAACGGATAGTTGTTGCAGTAATTCGCCCGCATCGTTGCCCGGTATACGGACTGGTCGTCACCGGCGGCCACAACGACCTTCTTCACCAAATCGATCTGCCGTTCGTGCAGTTCCGGGTGAACAAGTTCGAGGCCGCAAAGATAGAGAAATGTGTAGTCCGTATTGAACTGGATGGCTCGGTCGCCGATGCGAGCGAACATCGCGGCCCACAGGAACATGCAGGTCAGCGCCATGATCACGGGCAGCAGCCGATAGCGTTTCCATCCCTCGGAAGCGGTGGCGTTCGTCATGATTCTGGACTCAGGAGATTTCAACCGTTGATCAGGGCAATCGCACCATAACACGTAGTGGCGGGTGATAGCATGGGATTTCGGAATTGCAATCTGCCCGCCGGGGGCATATTTTTTAGCGGGAGGAACGGTGTTCCGTCGATGCGTCCCGGAGCGACATAACCGTACCGCCTCCCGTAGCCTGCTATTGCCAGATTGGCGTTAAAGCCATACCAAGGCGCCGAGCGTCGGTGCGCGCCGATTTGCTCGGTTTTGACTTCCTTCTCACACTCACCAGCTCGGGCTAGATGCGCCGGATCCTGCTTTCGTTTCTGAAGATTTTCGTCTCGGCGGCGCTGCTGTATTTCTCGCTGCGCAAGGTAGATCTGGCCGAGTTGGCTTCGCGCCTCGACGTTTCCAGTCTGGGGTGGATCGGGCTCGCGATTGCCATCACGTTCCTGCAGATTCTGGTCGGCGTTTTGCGGTGGCGTGTGATCGGTGCGGAGTGCGGGGCGCCACTGCCTACCAAACAGGCGATGCGCTTCAATGTGATCGGAACCTTCTTCAATCAGACGCTGCCGTCCTCGATCGGTGGTGACGCGGTGCGGCTGTGGCTCGTCGCGCGGACGGGCGCCGGGTGGCGGGCAGCGACCTATTCGATCTTCGTCGACCGTGCGATTGGCCTGATTGCGCTTGCCGTGATTATCGTTGCCAGCCTGCCCTGGAGCTATCGCCTGATCACCGATCCCCACGGCAGGTCGGCGCTGCTGCTCGTCGACTTCGCAGCCCTTGCCGGCGGTCTCGGATTTCTCGTGCTCGGGAGATTGCACTGGCCGTGGCTGAAGCGCTGGTGGGGAACCCATCACATCCACGCCTGCTCCGTGATCGCCAACCGCGTGCTGTTCAGCCGCGCGCACGGCCCCAAGGTCGCAGTGCTGTCGCTGCTCGTGCACGTGCTTACCGTCGTCATCGCCTGGTGCGTGGTGCAATCGATCGACGCCCCCGTGGTGTTCGGGCAGATTTTCCAGCTTATTCCGCCCGTGATGCTCATCACCATGCTGCCTATCTCGATTGCCGGTTGGGGAGTCCGCGAGGCCACCATGGGACTGGCGTTCGGATATGCCGGCCTGATGGCCAATGAGGGCGTCAATGTCTCGCTGCTGTTCGGCGCGGTATCCTTCATCGTCGGCGCGATCGGCGGCGTGGTGTGGATTCTCAGTGCCGAAAAGGCCGCGCAGGGAACGGTGCCGATCGAGGTTCCCAAACAGCCTTAGCGGTAGCCCTCACAGTAGCTCACGTCATGTTCCACGTCGGGTCGAATGGCCAATTCGCAATTACTGCTGACGTTTGCCGCGGCTGCCGCCGCCGGATTGCTGTCGGGCGTCATGACAGCGGCGTTCCGGCCGCTGCTGCTGCGGATCGCGCTCGCAAAGCCGAACGCACGATCTTCCCACCGCATCCCGACCCCGCAGGGCGCAGGCATCGCCGTCGTCGCAGCCACGCTGGCCGCGGCCGCAGTTTCCATCGCACTCGTCGGCACCGGCGATGCAGGGATTTCCCTCGGCGTTTTCGCGGCGACGCTGTTCATCGCGGCCGTGGGATTTGCCGACGACATCCGTTCGATTCCGGTTTTGCCGCGGCTTCTGCTGCAGGGAGCAGCGGTCGCCGTGGTGATTTTTGCCGCGCCGGAAAGCCTGCGGGTCGCGCCGGCCTGCCCGCTCTGGCTCGAACGCGCCCTGCTGCTGCTGGCGGGGCTGTGGTTCGTGAACCTGGTCAACTTCATGGACGGGCTGGACCTGATGACGGTGGCAGAGATTGTGCCGATCACCGGCGCGGTCGTGCTGCTAGGCTGGCTCAGCGACCTTCCGGCATCGACGACCCTGGTCGCCGCGGCGTTGTTCGGCGCGATGCTCGGCTTCGCCCCGTTCAACCGGCCGGTGGCGAAGATTTTTCTAGGCGACGTCGGCAGCCTGCCGATCGGCCTCCTGGTCGGCTGGTGCCTGCTGCAGCTTGCCTGGCACCAGCAATTTGCCGCAGCCCTGCTGTTGCCTCTCTATTATCTCGCCGATGCGACCGTCACCCTGCTGCGCCGGATGGCGCGGCGCGAACCGTTCTGGGCCGCACACCGCTCGCACTTCTACCAGCGCGCCACCGACAACGGTTTTTCGGTGTCGCGCGTGGTGGGCGAGGTATTCGCGCTCAATATCGCGCTGGCGATATTGGCGACCGGCTCAGCGATGGCATCGTCGACGACGATCTCGGCCCTGCTGCTGGTCATCGGCGGCATCGCCACCGCACTTCTGATGTGGCGTTTTTCGCGCAGGCGGCCGTCTCCCGTCTGAGCCGTCCCGGGCTTTCGAAACGCCCGGCGGCGATTCGAAAGAAGCTCAGGCGGCGTTCGTTCCGAACTCCGGCACGGCATCCTTGAGCACCGCGCGGATGGTGGAGCGGTCTTCCCTCGCGATCGCATTCTCCAGCGCCGCGAGCCATTTTCGCAAGGTCTGCATCGGCGGTTCGTTCGGCCGGGCGGCCATGATACCGGCGATCCCGATCTCGACCGTAGGCTCCTGGGTGGCAAACAGGATTTCGTTCAGCCGCTCGCCCGGCCGCATGCCGGTGAATATCACTTCGATGTCGATGCCGGGCTCGAGACCCGACAGGCGGATCATCCGTTCGGCGAGATCGACGATCTTGACCGGTTGCCCCATGTTGAGAACGTACACCGATACATCCGGCCGCGTCGGCGCCAGCGCGTGGGTCGCTGCGGTCAGCACCAGGTCGCAGGCTTCACGGATGGTCATGAAGTATCGAACCATGTCCGGATGCGTCACCGTGACCGGACCGCCCGCCTCGATCTGCGCCTTGAATTTCGGCACCACCGACCCGTTGGACGCCAGCACGTTGCCGAACCGCACCGAGATGAGGCGCATGCGCGGCGTGGCGCCCAACTGCGTCATCAGGTCACGGTCGAGCGCCTGGCAGTACATTTCAGCGAAACGCTTGGTCAGGCCGAGCATCGAAACCGGTTCGATCGCTTTGTCGGTCGAAATCATCACCATGGCTTCGGCGCCTGCCGCCAGCGCCGCATCGGCGACGTTGACCGATCCGAAGATGTTGGTCTTGACGCCTTCGCTCCAGTCGCGCTCCAGGATCGGCACGTGCTTGAGGGCTGCGGCATGAAACACGATGTCGGGCTTGAATTCGCCCATCAGGCGCATGATCCGCTCGCGATCGCGGATGTCCGCGATGCGGCCCTCGATCACGGCACCGGTGGCTCGCTCGGCCAGCGCCTCAGTCACTGCGTAGAGCGCCGGCTCCGAATGCTCGATCACGAGCAGCCGCGAAGCGCCAAACGTCGCGATCCGGTCGCATATTTCCGAGCCGATCGAGCCCCCGCCCCCGGTCACAATGACCGCCTTGCCCTTCACGAGGTTTTCCAGGCGCGCGTAGTCGATCTTTTGGCTGGGCCGCAGCAGGAGGTCCTCGACCGCGACGTTCGTCAGCCTCGGCGCGTCGCCGCTTTCGAGCGACGGCAAGCGGTTGACGAGCACGCCCATCCGCTTCGCGCGCATCAGGACCGCTTCGGGACGCGCCTCGGGTTCGAAAGCCGAAGGGGTCATGACCAGCCGCGATATCGGCTTCCCGCGCCCGGCATAGTCGCGGATCACATCCTCGACATCGTCGATGCCGCCGAGCACGGGCACGTTGCGGATCGACTGCCCGCGGTCCGAGGCCGCCGGCGACAGCACGCCGACCGGCCAGAGTTGCTTGACGGCGCCGCTCTCGATCCCGCGCAGCAGCACCTCGGCATCCGCAGCGCGGCCGACCAGCAGGGTCGACGACGCCCCTTCGGTCTGGGCATGACGGCGAACGCGCGTGTAGCGGAAATAGCGATAGCCGAACCGGAGTGCGCTCAGCGCAAAAACCTGGAGAAACCAGTAAAGGATGATCGTTATGCGGCCGAACAGCACCGGCGCCTTGGGGTTCGTCGCGCCGAAGAGGAAGGCGTAATCCAGCACGATCAGTCCGACCGCGAGGACGGTTGCCACACGCAGGATGTTCAGGGCATCCGGCAGCGAAATGAAACGCCATTTCGTCGTCGTCAGGTTGAAGACGTAGCAGATGACCACGCTGAAGATGACGAAGAACGGCAGGATGCGCAGCAGCAGCGGCAGGCGCGCGTAAAAAGCCTCGCCGCCCTCGAAGCGCAGATAGAAGCTCGCCAGCAGCGCAAAGGCCGTCGCCAGCGCATCATGCGTTGCGATCAGGTAGTTGCGACGGGTCAGTTGCGAAAGCGGCGTCATTCCAGTGACCGGCTGCGGATCAGGGGATTCGCGCGACATCGCGCGCCCGCTGATAACTCATCTGCGGCGGGCATGCCAGCGATCATGGCCGGACGGTTCCACAGGTTCCCCTGTCTCGCGACTTCCGCGCAGTGGTCATTAGGGTTGAGCCGGTGGCGTCGAAAGGTCCCGCTGCCTGGCGGCCAGTATCATGCCGCCAGCGACGCCGACGCCGAGCACGTACATCCACCCCTCGTGAAAATCGAAGATGTGGGAGTTGAACAGCGAGGAGAAGATGTTTTGCACGACGACCAGCAATCCAATCCACGCGACGAGCCCTTCGCCACGAAACAGCAGCAGATGCACCAGCCACATCGCGTACAACAGGACGACCCCGACCATACCCCATTGCACAGCTATATTCAATGTCTGGTTGTGTGGATTGGCAATCACCCGATCACGGGGTTCGCCGTTGGTCGAAGCCTGCTCAAACAGCCCCCGCATCGAGCCGGTTCCGTGGCCAATGATCGGCGCCCCCGAAATGAACCGCAGCGATTTTTGCCAGAACTCCAGCCGTTGCCCGACCGATGTCACGTGCTCGTTGGACCTGTAGTACTGATAATCCCTGAGCAGGCGTTGCGGGCCCCACCGCAGGTCAGGCGTGGCAAACCAGAGCAGGCCACCCATCACCAGCATCATGCCGACGAGGATCAGGCTGGTTCGACGCTTCAGGTGCAGCAGCGCGAATACGCCCACCATGATCGGCATCGTGACAATGGCCGTCCGCGAGACGGTCACAAGCGCCATGTTGGCGAGAAATCCGAGCGAGACCGCGCCCAGCGCCAGCGCCTGCCAGATCCGGTTCGACCGCAGCAGGCTGATCACCGGATAGGCCAGTGCGACCGCGCATAGCGTGAACTCCTGGCTCTGGGCGATGTAATTCTTGACGAAGATGCCGCGCCCTTCGCCCTGTTCGCCCGGGGCCTTGAGCGAAAGGCTGGGCTCGATCGCGACCAGGCACGACATCAGCATCAGCAGCGCACACGACACCAGGAATGCGATGAAGACCCACATCCCGCGCGATGAACGCTCGAAATGATAGATCAGCACCGGCAGCACCAGGAGCTTGAGAGTCGGACTGATGGCTTTCAACTGCGCGCCCCGCTCCGCATCAGACCAGAGCGTGCCGACAACAGCCAGACCGACCAGCGCCAGCGGCAGGTAGCAGACCGGCCTTTTAAGCAGCCGCCCGAAGGCGCGCCAATCCATCACCCATACCACCGCACCGAGCCAGAGCACCATGAAGATGGCGACCAGCGAAGTCGACCACGGCAGCGTGAGCGCCGTCAGGATGGCGTAAACATCCGCGATCGTCGTCCACAGCGCCCGGTCCCGCCAGTAACGCCGCAACAGGGACATCGGCGCGGCCTCGACGCTCACACTCACAGCTTGCCTCCCCGCGCACGATCGACCAGCGACGTCGTGCTGTGGCCCGGCAGAATGTCGACCAGCACGACCTCGCCGCCGGTGGCCTCGACGATTTCGTGGCCGACGACCTGCTCGCGGGTGTAGTCGCCGCCCTTGACGAGCACGCTCGGCCGGACCCGCGTGATCAGGTCGATCGGCGTGTCCTCCTCGAACAAGGCGACGAGGTCGACCGCTTCCAGCGCCGCCAGCACTTCGGCCCGCGCGCGCTCATCCTGCACCGGACGATCCGCGCCCTTGAGGCGCTTCACCGAGGCGTCGCTGTTGAGTCCAACGACCAGGCGGTCACAGGCGCCCCGCGCGGCCGTCAGCACCTTGACGTGGCCGGGATGCAGGATGTCGAAACAGCCGTTGGTGAAGCCGATCCGCAGTCCCTGCCGGCGCCACTCCGCCAGATGCGTGGCGAGGTCGCCGCCCGCCGCCACGATTTTTTCCTCGGCCGCCAATGATGCATGCGGCAGGATCTTGCGCCGCAGTTCCGCAGGCATCACCGTAGCCGTGCCCTTCTTGCCGACGGCAACCGCAGCGGCCGCATTCGCCATCCGCAGCGCCGTCTCCCAATCGGCCCGGGCGGCAAGCGTCAGCGCCAGCATGGCTGCGACCGTGTCGCCGGCGCCGGAGACGTCGCGGACCTTGACCGGAAGCGCCGGCACGTGGATCGCCTCACCGCCGCGCACCACCAGCGTCATGCCATGCTCGCTCTGCGTCACCAGCATGGCCTCGCAATCGGCGAGATACATGGCGTCCTGCGCGGCGTCGGCGATGATCTTGTCAGTATCGGCGCGGCTGCGGGTCGCTTCCGCAAATTCCTTGCGATTGGGCGTCAGCAACGTCGCGCCGCGATAGATCGCGAAATTGGCGCTCTTGGGGTCGACAATCACCCGCTTGCCGAGCTTTTTGGCGGCGTCGATGATGTTGCGGATCACCCGCGCCGTCAGCACGCCCTTGGCATAGTCGGACAGCAGCACGATATCGGCGCGGGTGAGCTGCGGCAGGATCGCGTCGATCAGCTTCTGTTCGACCGCAGGCGATCCCGGCTGTGCCAGCTCCCAATCCGCACGCAGCATGTGGGTGGAAAAATGCTCGGAGACGAAGCGCACCTTGCGCGTCGTCGGACGGCCTGCATCGGAAACCAGCACGGCCTCGATCAGGCTTTCCCGCGCCAGCTCCGCCTTCAGCCTGGCGCCTGCCTCGTCCTCGCCGACCAGGCCTGCAAAGATGCAACGCCCGCCGAGCGAGGCAATGTTGCGCGCGACATTGCCGGCGCCGCCGACATTGGTCTCGCTGCGCTGGACCGCGATGACAGGCGCCGGCGCCTCCGGCGAAACGCGCGACACCTCGCCATAGACGAATTCGTCGAGCATGAGGTCGCCGACGCACAGCACGGTCTGGTTTCGTATGGCCTCGCTCAGGACTTCAAAGTCGAACATGGGTGTACCTTCAGCCCTTCAGCGAAAGCGATCGGCGCAATCGAGGAAGCCCTTCACATAGGCGTCGACCGCGTCTTCCAGCGCAGTGAAGCCGCCATTGTAACCGGCGCGCTGCAACCGGCCGACGTCGCTCTGGGTGAAGTATTGATAGCTGTCGCGGATCTGTTCGGGCATGTCGATGTACTGGATGTTCGGCCTGGCCCCGAGCGCGGCATAGGCCGCCAGCATCAGGTCACGGAAACTGCGCGCGGTGCCGGTGCCGACGTTGAAGAGCCCGCTGACGCCGGGCGAGGCCAACAGCCACATCGTCACGCGCACGACGTCGTCGACATAGATGAAATCGCGGCGCTGGTCGCCATCGGCGATCCCGTCGCGATGGGACTTGAACAATTGCACCGGACGGCCGGCCTTGACGTCGTCGAAGCGCCGCGCCAGCACGCTCATCATCGTGCCCTTGTGATATTCGTTGGGGCCGAACACGTTGAAGAACTTCAGCCCGGCCCATTGGGGCGGCAGGCGTTCGCCGCGTGCGGCGCGCTCGGCCACCGCCATGTCGAACAGATGCTTGCTCCAGCCATAGAGATTCATCGGCCGCAGTTTCTTCAGCGCTTCCATCGAGGGATCGTCGCGAAACCCCTGTTCGCCGTCGCCATAGGTCGCCGCCGAGGAGGCATAGATCAAAGGCGTGGCGTTGGCCGTGCACCAGTCGAGCAGCCGCATCGAGAGGCGAAAATTGGTCTCGATCACCAGATCGCCGTCGGTCGCAGTGGTCTCCGAGATGGCGCCGAGATGGATGATCGCCTCGAGCCGGCGGCCCTTCAGCCACTCCATCAGTTCGGCCGGCGGCACGAAATCGGCAAGCTGGCGCTTGGCGAGATTCCGCCATTTGCCGTCCTGGCCGAGCACGTCGCACACGGCCACGTCGCGGGCGGCGTCGTTCAACGCGGCCACGACATTCGATCCGATAAAACCGGCACCCCCGGTTACCAGCAGCATGCCGTCCCCTGCCAAGATTGTTCAGCGGCCAGCTTTGCCCCAGACCCGCGCGGCAGGCAACTTGGCTGATCGCGACTTTACCCGCCGCCGCGGAGCGGTTACCGACGGGGCCGAAACCGCCCGCCCAAGGCACACCAAGAAATGAATTCCTATTCACAATCCGGGATCGAGCTGGAGGACGCCGCCGACACGCGGCCGATCCTGATTATCCCCTATATGTGGATCGGCGACTTCGTCCGCGGACATACCGTCGTTCGCGTCCTCAAGCAGCGCTGGCCGAACCGGCCGGTCGACCTGCTGGTGACCTCCCTGTGCGCGCCGCTGGTCAATTACATGCCGGGCGTCCGGGCCGGAATCGTCTGGGACCTGCCCCGGGGCCGGCTGGCGGTGGGCAAGCAGTGGCGTCTGGCGGTGGAGCTGCGCGCAAAAGGCTACGGAACCGCCCTCGTCCTGCCCCGCACGTGGAAAGCCGCGATTGCCCCGGCGCTGGCCGGCATCCCGGAACGGGTCGGCTTCTTCGGCGAAGCCCGATTCGGGCTGATCAACCGGATGCGCTGGGGCGAGAAGGCCCTGCCGCGCTTCATCGACAAGAACGCGGCGCTGGCGCTGCCCGCGCAGGCGCCTTTGCCGCCGGAATGGCCGGTGCCGCAACTGTCCGTTCCGGCCGAGGAAACGGCCCGCTGGCGCCAGGCCAACGGCCTCGGCACCGGGCCTGCGGTGGCGCTCGGGCCGGGCTCCGTGGGCGCCTCCAAGCGCTGGACCTATTACCCGGAAGCCGCGCGGCTGCTGACCGAGCGCGGCATCGACGTCTGGGTGGTGGGCGGTCCCGGCGAAAAGGCGCTGGCGCAGGAGATCGTCGCCGCCGGAGGCAGCAGGGTTCGAGACCTCACCGGGACGGACCTGCGCAACGGCATCCTGGCGATGGCGGCGGCCGGCGTCGCCATCTCGAATGATTCGGGACTGATGCATATCGCGGCCGCGATCGGCACGCCGACCATGGGCATTTTCGGGCCGACCAGTCCCTATCTCTGGGCGCCGCTGAACGGTCTCGCAGCCACGGTGCTGCAGACCAGATCGCAGTTGTCATGTCAGCCCTGCCAGCGCACCGTCTGCACCATGAATGACCATCGCTGCATGCGCGACATCGACGCGTCGTACGTCGCCGAGATCGCGCAGCGGCTGCTGGTGACTCACCCCAAGGCCCGGTAAACCGCGGCAATCGCGTTGGCCTCCGCATCGAGGCTGAATCTTTCGACGACGCGTGCACGCGCCCGCGCACCCATCGCAGTCGCCGAGGCCGGATCGCGCATCAAAGGCTCCAGCGCCGCGACCAGCGCATCGACGTCGCCCGGCGGGATCAGCACGCCCGTCACACCCTCCTCGACCACGAATTCGGCCGCGCCCGCGCACGCCGCCACCAGCGCTGCTCCTGAGGACATCGCCTCGATCAGGGTCAGCCCAAAACCCTCGTTGCGCGAGGTGAAGGCGTAGATCGTCAGCCGCCGGTACCAGCGCTGCACCTCCTCGATTTCGAGTTCGCCCGTGATGACGACCCGCGATTGCAACCCGGCGGCTTCGATCTGCTTCCTCAGCCCATTGGCAAAGCCCTGCTGCTCCGGCACCACGGCGCCGACGATGACGGCCGTAAAATCAGGATAGCGCGGCAGCAGGCGGCACATCGCTTCAACGAACACATCCGTGCCCTTTTGCGCGCGGACCCGGCCGAAGCAGCCGATCGCGTAACGCCCGGGCAGTTTCGCCTCGGCAAACGCCGCCGCGCGATCGACCGGCGGTGCGTAGCGATCGGTGTCGACGCCGTGCATCACCACGGTGGCGTCGCGCTTGAGAAACGAGGCCGACAGTTCCGACGTTGCGATGATCGCGTCCATCTGACGGATCAGCCAGCGCGTCAGCCAGGTGTGATGCCGCTGCGCCGCAGAGGTGAACACGAGTTTCAGCGGCCAGCCGAGCGCGCGCAGCAGGACGCCCGCAATCATCTCGTCGTTGCGCCGCGCGTGCCAGATCAACGGCGGGCGGCGGCGCCAGAGTTTCAGGAGATCCGCAAATCCCATGCGGGCGATGCCGTCGGGCGCGTGCGGCCCGAGCCACGCCGCCCGGTACATCCGGGCAAGCTTCGGCGCCACCATGCGGTTGGTCGCCGTCACGCCCGAGTAACGCTTGTGCAGATTCGGCACGATCAGTTGCAGATCGCGGCTGGAATTGTTCTCGATGGGCACGTCCGGCTCCGTTTCCGAACGCTCCTATACGCAACATTAAGCATAGTGGCCAGTTCACCCCCACCGAAACTCCCTCTTCACCGCTCCTGCCTAGCATCGCCCCCAATAAATGGGAGAGTTGAACTGATGACCGTGCTCGTCACCGGTGGCGCCGGCTATATCGGCAGCCACATGGTTCATGCGCTGGTGGAAGCCCGCGAAAGCGTCGTCGTGGTCGACAATCTGTCCACCGGATTTTCCAGTTTCCTGCCCGAAGGCGTGCCGCTGTTCATCGGCGATGCCGGCGACGAAAACCTCGTCGAGGGCGTAATCGCCCAGCACGGCGTCGAGAGCATCATCCACTTTGCAGGCTCCGTCGTGGTCCCGGACTCGATGCGCGACCCGCTCGGCTATTACCGCAACAACACCATGACGACGCGGAGCCTCCTGAACGCCGCGGTCAAGGGCGGCGTCAAGCGCTTCATCTTTTCATCGACAGCCGCCGTCTACGGCAATCCCGAACAGGTGCCGGTGCCGGAACACGCGCCGACGCGGCCGATGTCGCCCTACGGCTCCTCCAAGCTCATGACCGAGATCATGCTGCACGACGTCGCCAGCGCCCATGACATGAACTATGTCGTGCTGCGCTATTTCAACGTCGCCGGCGCCGATCCGTTCGGACGCGTCGGGCTCGCCACCATCGGCGCGACGCATCTGTTGAAGATCGCCGTCGAAGCCGCCACCGGGCAACGCGCCAAGGTCGATGTGTTCGGAACGGATTATCCGACCCGGGACGGCAGTTGCATCCGCGACTTCATCCATGTCTCCGATCTCGCGCAGGCGCATCGCGCGGCGCTTTCGTATCTGCGCGGCGGCGGCAGCTCGGTCACGCTTAACTGCGGCTACGGCCGCGGCTATTCCGTACTCGAAACGCTGGAGGCGGTGCGCCGGGTCTCTTCGAGCAATTTCGCGGTCCAGTACGCACCGCGGCGGCCCGGCGACATCATGACCATGGTCGCCGATACCAGCCGATTCCGTGCCACGCTGGACTGGAAGCCGCGATATGACGATCTCGACACCATCGCGGCCCACGCGCTGATCTGGGAAGAGAAGCTGCTCCGCGAACGCGGCCTTCCGCAGCAGGCGCAATCGGCCTGAAATCAAGCACTTATTTGGCTTGAAAAACCCTGCTTTAGCAGGCATGGAGGCATCGCAGCAGCCCTGACGCGCTGGCCCATCGGCCAGGTGCCGTCAATGGAACGCGGATGACCGAACTTCCAAGCGAAACGCCCCGTAAAATCACCGACGACCCCTATGGTGCGGCGATCCTTATCCGCCGTCTGGTCGCCGAACAGGGGCTGGCCTACTGGCGGCGCTATTTGCTCGCCTTCGCGCTGATGGCGGTCGCGGCGGCGACCACGGCCGGTGCCGCCTATCTGCTCGGCGAGGTCATCAACAAGGCCTATGTCGACAAGGATGTGCGCGGCATTGCGATCCTGTCGCTGGTCACCATCGTCATCTTCACCGTCAAGGGTGCGGCGACCTACGGGCACACCGTGATCCTGTCGCAGATCGGCAACGCCATCCTCGCCAACAACCAGCGGGCGCTGTTCGCCAAGCTGATGAGCGAGAACATCGCGTTCTTCTCCGAGCGGCATTCCTCGGAATTTTTGGCGCGGCTGACCGCCGGCGCCACGTCGGTGACGCAGGTGCTCAATCTCCTGATCAACGCCATCGGGCGCGACCTGCTGTCGCTGATCGCGCTCGTCACCGTCATGGTGATGACCGATCCGATGATGGCGCTGCTCGGCTTTGCGGTGGCGCCGCCGGCGATGATCGTGCTGCGCAAGCTGGTGAAGCGCATCAAGGGCCTTGCCCACAATCAGTTTTCCGGCACCGCCGACATCATGGAGACGATGCAGGAATCGCTGCAGGGCATCCGCACGGTGAAGGCGTTCACGCTCGAACAGGCGATGCGCGAGCGCATCGACGCCAGCATCACCGCGGTCGAGCGCAACGCCAACAAGATGGCGCGCGTGTCCAACCGCTCCAGCCCGCTGATGGAAACGCTCGGCGGTTTCGCCATCGCGGGTGGCCTGATGTATGGCGGCTACCGCGTGGTCGCGATGGGCGCCTCTCCCGGGCAGTTTTTCTCGTTCCTGACCGCGTTCCTGCTGGCTTACGAGCCGGCCAAGCGGCTGGCGCGGCTCAACATCGAGCTCAACAGCAACCTGATCGGCGCGCGCAAGCTGCTGGAAATCGTCGACAGCCCGCCGAGCGAGCCTGATGACTCTGACAAGCCGGCACTGAAACTGAGCGATGCCCGCGTCGAGTTCCGCGACGTCACGTTCGGCTACCGGGCAAGCGAGCCGGTGCTGCGCCGCATGAGTTTCGTCGCCGAACCCGGCAAGACCACGGCGCTGGTCGGACCGTCCGGCGGCGGCAAATCCACCGTGCTGGCGCTGCTGCTGCGGCTCTACGAGGTCAATGGCGGCGCGATCCTGATCGACGGCCAGACGATCTCCGACGTGTCGCGGCATTCGCTGCGCGCCCAGACCGGCTATGTCGGGCAGGATGTCTACCTGTTCCGCGACACCATCGGCGCCAACATCGCGTTCGGCAAGGTCGGCGCCACCCGGGACGAGATCGTCGCGGCCGCGAAGGCGGCCTGCGCGCACGACTTCATCATGGGTTTTCCGCTGGGCTACGACACCCCGGTCGGCGAGCACGGCACGCAGCTCTCCGGCGGGCAGCGCCAGCGCATCGCGGTTGCCCGGGCATTGGTCAAGAACGCGCCGATCATCCTGCTCGATGAAGCCACCGCCGCGCTGGATTCGGAATCCGAAAAAGCCGTGCAGGAGGCGATCGAGCATCTCTGCCAGAACCGCACCACCATCGTCATCGCCCACCGCCTGCACACCATCATGCATGCCGACGCCATTCTGGTCGTTGAGGCCGGCGAGATCGTCGAGCGCGGCCAGCACGACGATCTCTTGCGCCGCGGCGGCCGCTACGCCTCGTTCTTCCGACTGCAGCAGCGCGACGCCGGCACACCCAACCTGGCGCCGATCAGCGCAACCGCATAAGGCTTCCATCATTTCCAACTGCAACCCGTCGAGACCCTTTCATGACCGCAGCCTCCTACGTCATTCCCGCTCCCCCGCAAGCCTCGCTTCCCGTCGTCGGCGAGACCGGCTCCTACCCGGTTCGCCGCATCTGGTGCGTCGGGCGCAACTATCTCGAGCACATTCGCGAGATGGGCAATGACGAGCGCGCGCCGCCGTTCTTCTTCGCCAAGCACGCCGACATGCTGGTGCCTGATGGTGCCACCATTCCCTATCCGCCGCTGACCAAGGACCTGCATCACGAGGTCGAGCTGATCGTCGCCATGAAGAGCGGCGGGCTGAACATCCCCGCCGACAAGGCGCTCGACCACGTCTACGGCTACGCGGTCGGCATCGACCTCACCCGCCGCGACCTGCAGATCGCCTCGCGCAAGAAGGAGCGGCCGTGGGAGATCGGCAAGTCGTTCGACTATTCCGCGCCCTGCTCCGCGATCCAGCCCGCCGCGAAGATCGGCCACCCCGCCAAGGGCAAGATCTGGCTGACGGTGAACGGCACCGAGACGCAGAAGGGCGACCTCACCGAGCTGATCTGGAATGTGCCTGAAATCATCTGGCAGCTTTCGCAGCAGGTGAAGCTCGCCGCCGGCGACATCATCATGACGGGCACGCCCGCCGGCGTCTCCCAGCTCAAGCCCGGCGACAAGCTCGAATGCGGCGTCGACGGCGTCGGCACGCTGAAGGTGAACATTGGCAATCCGGAATAGCTTGGAATGACTGCGTTGGACGGCACCGCAAGTGCGCAAAATTCACCCGCGAGCGTAGCGCTCGACACCAGCCTGCGCGAGGCGGTCGAGCGCAAGGACGTGCCGGGCGTGGTCGCGCTGGTCACCGATCGCGAGCGCGTCCTCTATCAAAGCGCCTTCGGCGTCGCCGATGTCGCGACCGGACGTCCGCTCACGGCGGACGCGCTGTTCCGTATCGCCTCGATGACCAAGCCGATCGCCTCGGTGGCATTGATGCAGCTGGTCGAGCAAGGCCGCGTCGGCCTCGACGACCCGGCCGAAAAATACCTGCCTGAACTCGCAGGCCTGCAGGTGTTCGAGTCCTTCGACGCCGCGACCGGCGCCTATGTGCTGCGTCCGGCATCGCGGCCGGCCACCGTCCGGCACTTCCTGACGCACACCTCGGGACTGGCCTATCCCTTCACCAGCGAGATCTGGCGCGATTTCAGGCCGCGCGCCGGCGAGACCTATCCATTCGGCGGCCCGCTGCTGTTCGATCCCGGCGAGCGCTGGCACTACAGCACCAGCACCGACGTCGTCGGCAGGCTGGTCGAGGTGGTGTCCGGCCAGAAGCTGGAAGCGTATTTCCGCCAGCACATCTTTGCTCCGCTCAGGATGGACGACACCTCCTACAACGTGCCGGAAGCAAAGGGACCGCGCCTCGTCGCGCAACAGCAGCGCGGCGGCGAGCGCATGGACGGCGCCGTCGAATTGCAGGAGCCGCAACTCGGGCTCACCATCGCAGCGCCGATCGGCGGCGGCGGCCTCGCCTCGACCGCCGACGACTACGGCCGCTTCGTGCGCATGCTGCTCAACGGCGGCGCGCTGGACGGCGCGCGCGTGCTCAAGGCCGAGACGGTGACGCTGATGGGAGAGAACCACATCGGTGCCGTCACGGTCCCCGCGCACAAGAGCGCGCTGCCGCGCAGCGCCGACTTCACCTTCATCGCCGACGGCCGCGACAAATGGGGACTCGGCTTTCTCATCACCGCCGACCAGGTGCCGGGCAAGCGCTCCCCCGGCAGCCTGAGCTGGGGCGGCATCAACAATACCTACTTCTGGATCGATCCCGCCCGCGGCATCGCCGGCGTGATCATGATGCAATACCTGCCGTTCGCCGACGCCAAGGCGCTGGCGACCTACGACACGTTCGAGCGCGGTGCCTATCGGCTCGTGAACGGCGAGCGGTAGAAGTCTCGCCGTTTATTCCCGCCATGTCTGGCCGGCCTCATGCCGGCCAGGCGCGTTTGAAGGCACCCTTATCCGATCTGTGCGCTTCGTCACATACCCGCTGTCCCACTTGTTGGACCTTCGCGGCGTTCCCTCGACCCAGAATGGGCTTGGGACCTTCAGGAGGTTCGGATGACAAAGCATCGAAGGATTACCGGGTTCGTGGCCATCGCCCTGCTCGCTGTCGCCACCACCGCTATCAGCAAGAAGCCCCACCCGACCGACGGGGCCATTTTCTCGAAAGGCTCCACGGTCGACGCGAGCGAGCTTGCGGCCGCAAACTTTGATGAGCGCTGGTCCGCGATAGCCGCTTTGACGCCGAGTGAACAGTCACGGCCGGAATGATCATCGCGCCCGTTCAAGCTACCGGTGCGGCATGCACCGATACGTCGACATGCAGCCCGATCGGGTCGTCCGCGTTGCCGACGAAGCCGCCAGATATCGGGCTTGCCTGCTCCGCCTCCCGGGTCGCGCCGACGCGGATCAGGTTGGCGCCGGCAATCAGGCCATTGGTCGGATCGTACTCGGTCCAGCCGGCGCCGGGCAGATAGACGCTGCACCAGGCGTGCGTGCTGCCGCCGCCCACCGTCGTGCCGGAGGAATCGTCGTACAGATAGCCGGTGACGAAACGCGTCGCGAGGCCAAAACTCCGAAGCGCCTCCATCATCAGCACCGCAAAGTCGCGACAGGTGCCGGAGCCGAGCGCCAGCGTCCGGGCAGCGGTCTGCGTGCCCTCCTCGTAGCGGGCGTTATAGCGGAATTCCTTCTTGATCGCGAGCGTCATCGCTTCCAGCACGCGTAGCGTCTGCTTGCCTTCCACTTCCGACACCACACGGCGGGCCCAGGCGTCGACGCTGCGATCGGGGTCCGGCATCTGGCGTTCGGCGAGGCGCGCGAGGTCCGGGATCTCATGGGCGGCGTAGGAAAAAGGAAATGCCTCGGCGGTCGCATCGAGGCTGTAGCGAGGAAGCGGCTGGCCATCGGGATGATGCGTCATGTCGAGCGTCGACACGATGCTGAGCCGCTTGGTCCTGAGCGCGTCCGGCCATTCGAGGTAGCAGATGGAATTGTTGAAGACGTCGTGCTTCCAGTAGACCGCCCTCGGCTCCGGCTCGACCTTCAGCATCGCACTGTGCAGGCGAAGATCGTGGCTCTCGTCCGGCCGCACCATCAGTTTATGCCGCAGCAGGCCCACCGGGTTGCGGTAGGTGTATTCGGTGGTGTGGACGATGCCGATTTTCGCCATACGAGCCTCCTGCGACCGGATTGACTCCATTGCATCTGGCGGGCTCGATGGTCCGAGCGCCCGACACCCCCTACGATGGACGACGGTAGCCAACTTGCAGATCGGTGGCTAGGCACCGCCGCCGATGGAAAGAGGTCCTGATGAGTTTCGAACTCGCCCTCATCCTGCTCATGCTCGCAGCCGCGATCGCGATGTTCGTCGTCAACCGTCCCCGGATGGACGCCGTCGCGCTGCTGGTGATGGTCGCGATGCCCTTTACCGGCGTCGTCACCATGAACGAAGCGCTGGCGGGGTTTGCCGATTCATCGATCATCCTGATCGCTGCGTTGTTCGTCATCGGCGAAGGCCTGGTGCGGACCGGCGTCGCGCGACGGCTCGGCGATTGGCTCGATGCCACGGCCGGCAACAGCGAGAACCGTCTGCTGATCCTGCTGATGGCGGCCGTCGGCGGCCTCGGCTCCCTGATGAGTTCGACCGCCGTCGTCGCGATTTTCATCCCGGTGGTGCTGCGCATCGCGCAAAACCGCGGCATGGCGCCGAGCCGGCTGATGATGCCGCTGAGTTTCGCCGCGCTCATCAGCGGCATGCTGACGCTGGTGGCAACGGCGCCCAACCTGGTGGTGAACGCCGAACTGATCCGGCAGGGCGCGCAAGGATTCAACTTCTTCAGCTTCACCCCGTTCGGGCTGCCGCTGCTGGTACTCGGCATCGTCTACATGCTCGTCGCACGCGGCCTGCTCCCCGGGAAAAGTTCGCCAACAAAGGGGGATCAACGCCCAAGCCTTCAGCGCTGGATCGAGCAATACGGCCTCGCCGATCGCGAAAAGCGCGGCCGCATCCATGCCGGCTCGGCGCTGGCCGGCAAGCGTCTCGCCGAACTGTCGCTTCGCTCCGCGGGCGTGAACCTTCTCGCCATCGAGCGTGGGACCGGGTTTGCCGCGCGCGTGCTCCGTCCCACCGCGCAGACCGAACTGCAGGCCGACGACATCCTGCTCGCGGACATCGACATCTCCAACGACGGCGCCAGCGCATTGTGGCAATCCCTCAAGCTCGAGCCGCTGCCGCTCGGGGATATCGGCAGTTACTTTTCCGATCGCTCGCAGGAGATCGGCACGGCGGAGGTCATCCTGCCGGCCGAATCCGCGTTGATCGGCCAGACCGTGCGCGAAGCCCGTCTTCGCTCCGAGTACGGCCTCACCGTCATCGGGTTGCGGCACGGCAACAAGGTCGTCATGGGCGACCTGTCGGAGGAGAGGTTGAAGGTCGGAGACACGCTCTTGTTGATCGGCTTCTGGTCCGACATCCGGCAGCTCCAGTCCCACACCGAGGACGCGGTCGTCCTGAACATGCCGGTCGAACTGGAGGAAGTCCTTCCCGCGGCGCAGCTGGCGCCGCACGCGCTCGCCGTGCTCGGCCTCGTGGTCGTGCTGATGGTGAGCGGCCTCGTGCCGAACGTCCAGGCCGCGCTGATCGGCTGCCTGCTGATGGGGCTTCTGGGCTGCGTCGATTTCAACAGCGCCTATCGTTCCATCAGTTGGAAGACGCTGATCCTGATCGTCGGCATGCTGCCGTTCTCGCTGGCGCTGCAGCGGACCGGAGGGGTCGATCTTGCCGCCGACGCCGTCGTCGGCCTGGTCGGAGAAGCCGCGCCGCGCCTGGTCTTGGCGACCCTGTTCGTCATTACCGCCGCACTGGGCCTGTTCATCTCCAACACCGCCACCGCCGTCCTGATGGCGCCGGTGGCGCTGGCCATCGCCAAGGACCTCGGCGCCTCGCCCTATCCGTTCGCCATGATCATCGCGCTGGCGGCTTCCACGGCTTTCATGACACCGATCTCCTCGCCGGTGAACACGCTGGTCGTGGGCCCCGGGCAATACAGTTTCGGCGATTTCGTCAAGGTGGGCACGCCGTTCTCGATTATTGCCGCCATCGTGAGCGTGCTGCTCGTTCCCATTTTTCTTCCGTTCTAGGGACAGGCGGCGTGTGCGGAGGGAGGCAAGCTGACAAAAGCTCTACGCGGCCGAGCCCCCGGAGTTCTCCTCGGAGCCAGAGCCTGGAGATCGGGCAGGCAGGCGCATGACAAGCCGGCTGCCTTGCCACACTTCCACGCCATAACCGGTAAGGTGCCAGGCCTTCGTTATCGCTGCCTCGTCGTCCGGACAGACCATCTCATGCGGTGGACCGAAGAAGTTTCCGGCGGAGTCCAGAATATACGCGCGGTATTGAGGCATCGCACTCTCCGGTCGATCTGCCATTGAAGCCGCGGCACGGCGCGAACTGAACGTCCGGCGTCATCACTCGGCCAGCCGGCCGGCCGCGATCGCCAGCGATTCCGCCTTGAGCGCTTTGCGGAGCAGCTGGTCCTGTTCGCGGCCCGGCGCAACGAGGTCGGCCGCGGCGCGGGCTTCCCTGGCAAACCTGAGAAGACGCTCTTCCAACGAAGACGTGGGACGTGCGCGATCGTGCGGAATCACCATGACAGACACTCCACCTGCTGCCTGCCCGTCGTATCAATTCATCGAAGGAAACAACGTTCCAGCAAATTGCCTATTTTTCCCGACTTCGCGAACAGATCGCTTTGCGTGACTGCAATCCGCAAGAAAGGGCCTTGGAGAAAACTCCACCTCAGGCTCGTGCGGTGCAGCAGAGAGGATCGTCAATCCCCGGACGCCATAGCGGCTACGTGGTTGCAGTATCCGCAAAACTGACGCAGATTTCGGGTGACGCCGGAGGTCAAGCGGCGAACGTCAAAACAGGGAGGCAACCATGATCAAGGTAAGCGTTATGTATCCCAATTCGCCTGGCGCGCGCTTCGACCATACCTACTACAAGGACAAGCACATGCCGTTGGTGAAAGCTCGCCTGGGCGATGCCTGCAAATTCTACACGATCGACAAGGGCCTCGCAGGTGGGGCCCCCGGCGCTCCCGCGACCTATGTCGGGATGTGTCACATCTACTGCGACTCGGTCGAAGCCTTCCAGAACGGCTTTGGTCCGCACGCCAAGGAGATCATGGGAGACATTCCCAATTACACCGATCTATCTCCAATCATTCAGATCAGTGAAGTCGTCGTAGGTCAGTAGCGCAACGCCCAATTCCTCGCGCGCTTACGCGATGGATGTCTTGGACGCATATTCGCAGGATGGATAGAGCGCGCTTCAGCCCCGCAGCGCCTGCAGGCCCTTGAAGGTCAGGCGCTTGGGGTCCCGGACGCCGGCCAGATAGAATTTTCGGATAAAGGCGACGGCTGCCTCGCGGTCGCAATCGGTCAACGCCACGATGGCATCAACGGCTATTCGCTGGGCGTCCATGGGGCTTCCTCGTGCTGTCAGGTGCCACCGGCCCGCACAGCTTAAGTCCACGTCGGTTAATCCGGCGTTAACCGTGAAGGCATGTTGGACGATTCGCCGGGGGTTACGTATACGCAAAATAGCGCATGGGGCGTCCGGACGCACCCCGGCGGCGCAGCCTCACGAATACTGCATGACGCCGTCGTCGACCTTGCCGTAGCGCAGCGTGACGATGTCGAGCGCGTAGTTCTGGTACAGCCGCCACGGCCGTTTCGAGCCTTGTTTGGGCATCTTCGCAATTGAGCGCTGCACGTAGCCGGAGGAGAAATCCAGCGACGGCAGTTCGGTGATCGAGGGATCGACGTTGTGCGGCATGCACTGTTTGTAGCCGTGCCGGTCCATGTAGTTGATGAGGCGGCAGACATATTCGCAGGTCAGGTCGCATTTCAGCGTCCAGGACGCGTTGGTGTAGCCGAACGCCGAGGCAAAGTTCGGGATATCCGAGTACATCATGCCTTTGTAGTTGAGCGTGCGCGCGAAATCGACCGCGCGGCCGTCGACGCTGACTTCGAGGCCGCCCGCCACCTGCAGCACCAGCCCGGTTGCAGTGACGATGATGTCGGCTTCGAGTTCGCTGCCGTCCTTCAGCTTGATGCCGCCTGTGGTGAAGGTATCGATCTCGCAGGTCGCGACGGAGGCACGCCTGTCGCGGATCGACTTGAAGAGATCGCCGTCGGGCACCAGGCAGAGCCGCTGCTCCCACGGATTGTAGCGCGGCGTAAAGTGCTTGCCGACGTCATATTCGGGCCCCAGCGCCATCTTGACGCCGCCCAGGATCAGCTGCTTGGCGCGGTCGGGCTTGCGGCGGCAGAGCTGGAAGAAGTACATGCCGAACAGCACGTTGCGCCAGCGGATCAGGTGATAGGCAAGCTTGGCGGAGAGTTTCTTGCGAAGCTTGTTGGCGAGTGCATCCTCCGCCGGCCGCGCCACCACATAGGTCGGCGAACGCTGCAGCATGGTGACGTGTGCGGCAGTCTTGGCCATTTCGGGCACCAGCGTCACCGCGGTCGCACCGGAGCCGATCACGACCACGCGCTTGCCGGCATAGTCGAGGTCTTCGGGCCACTTCTGCGGATGCACGATCCGACCTGCAAAGTCACTGCTGCCGGAAAACTCCGGCGTGTAACCTTCCTCGTATTTGTAATAGCCCGAGCACATGAACAGAAAATTGCAGGTCAAGCGCACGATCTCAGTCGCGCCCTCGCCCACGGTGCGTTCGGCCTCCACGGTCCAGCGCGCATCCGGCGACGACCACGACGCGCGCTTGACGCGATGGTGGAAGCGGATGTGCTTGTCGATGCCGTTATCGGCCGCCGTCTCGCGCACGTAGTTCAGAATCCGCGGCCCGTCGGCGATCGCCTTCGGCTCCGTCCACGGCTTGAACGAATAGCCGAGCGTGTACATGTCGCTATCGGAGCGGATACCGGGATAGCGAAACAGATCCCAGGTGCCGCCGATGCAGTCACGCCCCTCGAGGATGACGTAGCTCTTGCCTGGACACTTCTCCTGCAGGTGATAGCCCGCACCGATGCCGGACAAGCCCGCGCCGACGATGAGCACGTCGTAATGTTCTGCCGTATCCGTCATGGCGTTCTCCCTGCCGCCAGATGTAATGGGCAGCAGGCAGAAATTGCAACTCGCATTGTGCGCTTACCGCTGCGATACATCATGTATCGAAATGCTGGCAGCCCGTGCACGCGGCCAGCAAAAAGCCCCGGATCGCTCCGGGGCTTTGCGAGGCTCTTGCGTTTGCGTAAGCGCAGCGTGCGCGCCGCAGCGCTTCCGAAATCAGTACCGGTAATGATCCGCCTTGTACGGACCTTCCTGCTTCACGCCGATATAGTCGGCCTGGTCCTTGCGCAGTTCGGTCAGCTTGACGCCGATCTTGGCGAGATGCAGCCGGGCCACCTTCTCGTCGAGCGATTTCGGCAGCACGTAGACTTCCTTCTTGTACTTGCCGTCCTTGTTGTTGGCCCAGAGTTCGATCTGCGCCAGCGTCTGGTTGGTGAACGACGCCGACATCACGAAGGACGGATGGCCCATCGCGTTGCCGAGGTTCACCAGGCGGCCTTCCGACAGCAGGATGATGCGGTGCTTGTCGGGGAATTCGATCTCGTCGACCTGCGGCTTGATGTTGGTCCACTTCAGGTTACGCAGGCCCGCGATCTGGATCTCGTTGTCGAAGTGGCCGATGTTGCAGACGATGGCACGATCCTTCATCGCGCGCATGTGCTCGATGGTGATGATGTCCTTGTTGCCGGTCGCGGTGACGAAGATGTCGGCGCGGGGTGCGGCGTCTTCCATGGTCACGACTTCATAGCCTTCCATCGCCGCCTGCAGCGCGCAGATCGGATCGACTTCGGAGACCATGACGCGGCAGCCGGCCTGGCGCAGCGAGGCGGCCGAGCCCTTGCCGACGTCGCCGAAGCCGGCGACCATCGCAGTCTTGCCGGACATCATCACGTCGGTGCCGCGACGGATGCCGTCGACCAGCGATTCACGGCAGCCATAGAGATTGTCGAACTTCGACTTGGTGACGCTGTCGTTGACGTTGATCGCCGGCCACAGCAGCGTGCCGGCCTTCTGCATGTCATAGAGGCGATGCACGCCCGTGGTCGTTTCTTCGGAAACGCCCTTGATGCTCTTGGCGATCCCGGCGAAGTAGCCCTTGGGCTTTTCCTTCAGCTGCTTCTTGAGCAGCGCGAAGAAGACTTCCTCTTCTTCCGAACCCGGCTTGTCCAGGAACTTGGTGTCGCCGTTCTCGGCGCGCAAACCGAGATGGACATACATGGTGGCGTCGCCGCCGTCGTCGAGGATCATGTTGGGGTGACCGCCGCCGTGCCAGTCGAACAGCTTTGCGGTGTAGTCCCAATATTCGGCCAGCGTCTCGCCCTTGACGGCGAACACCGGGATGCCGGCAGCGGCAATCGCCGCCGCTGCATGGTCCTGCGTCGAATAAATGTTGCAGGACACCCAGCGGATGTCGGCACCGAGCGCGGCCAGCGTTTCGATCAGCACGCCGGTCTGGATCGTCATATGCAGCGAGCCCGCGATACGCGCGCCCTTCAAAGGCTGTTTGGGGCCGTATTCCTCGCGTGTTGCCATCAGACCCGGCATCTCGGTTTCCGCCAGGGAGAGTTCCTTGCGTCCGAAATCGGCGAGCGAGATGTCCTTGACGATGTAGTCGGTGAAGCCGGGCTTGGTGGGGGCGTTCATGGTGTTTTCCTAGTCGGTGAGTCCAGCGTGTCAGAAATAAAGCGAGCCGTACGCATTGCGGCGCGGCCTTCCCCCTCTCCCCGTTCTTACGGGGAGAGGGGCGGGGTGAGAGGCTGCATCCGCATACTGCGTTCGCGGAGAGTCCCCCCTCACCCGCCGCGTCGCGGCGACCTCTCCCCGCAAGCGGGGCGAGGTAAGAGAATTAGACAGCGCGCTTCAGCGTCTCGGCGAGATCGGTCTTCTCCCAGGAGAAGCCGCCCTCATTGTCCGGCGTGCGGCCGAAATGGCCATAGGACGAAGTCCGCGCGTAGATCGGACGGTTGAGATCGAGGTGGGTGCGGATGCCGCGCGGCGTCAGGTCGACCGATTCGGCCACGACCTGCTCGAGCTTGTCCTCCGGCACCTTTCCGGTGCCGTGGGTGTCGATGTAGATCGACAGCGGCCGCGCCACGCCGATCGCGTAGGCGAGCTGCAGCGTGCAGCGATCGGCAAGACCTGCGGCAACGATGTTCTTGGCGACATAGCGCGCGGCGTACGCCGCCGAACGGTCCACCTTGGTCGGATCCTTGCCCGAGAACGCGCCGCCGCCATGCGGCGCTGCGCCACCATAGGTATCGACGATGATCTTGCGGCCGGTCAGACCCGCGTCACCATCGGGACCGCCGATGAAGAATTTGCCGGTCGGGTTGATGTGCCAGATCGTCTTGCCGTTGATCCAGTCCTTCGGCAGCGCCTCTCGCACATAGGGCTCTACGATCTCGCGGACCTGGTTCGAGGTCATGTCCTCGATCAGATGCTGATGCGAGACCACGATCTCGCGGACGCCGACCGGCTTGCCGTTCTCATAGTGCACGGTGACCTGGCTCTTGGAGTCCGGGCCCAACACCTTCTCCTTGCCGGAGTGACGGGCTTCCGAGATCAGGCGCAGGATCTTGTGGGCGTAGAAAATCGGAGCCGGCATCAGGTCCGGCGTTTCGTTGGTGGCGTAGCCGAACATGATGCCCTGGTCGCCCGCACCCTCTTCCTTGTTGGTGCCGGGCTGCAGCGCGTCGACGCCCTGCGCGATGTCGGCGGATTGCGGATGCAGCAGGATTTCGATGTCGGCCTTCTGCCAGTGAAAACCTTCCTGCTCGTAGCCGATGTCCTTGATGGCGGCGCGAACGACGCTTTCGATCTGGTCGTTGGTGACCGATTTCGGTCCGCGGGTTTCACCGGCGATGACCACCTTGTTGGTGGTGGCGAGCGTTTCGCAGGCCGCGCGGATCGCCCAGGGGTCGATGCCGGCCTTGGGACCTTCGCGGAAAAACAAATCGACGATCTCGTCGGAAATCCGGTCACAGACCTTGTCCGGGTGACCTTCGGAAACCGACTCGCTGGTGAACAGATAGGACGCGCGCATCAACCAACCCCTTGTTCCCGCCGGATATCGGCGGCTGTCTATGTTATGGATCCTGGAATGTCAGTCGCGACGGCGCGAAATGACGTAGGATTCGTCGTAAAACCAAAGCCCATTATGCCTTCGCAGAACCTCTCTGGTGGCATCGAGGGTTCGGCTGCTTTCTGTCATTTCCGTCAACCGGTCGTCTTCGATCTGGGCGACATACACCGCCGCGTTCCACGCTGCAAAGGCCGTCGAGGTTCCGATCGAGCCGGTGACCTCGTTGGGCAGCGCTTCCATATCATAACGGAAGATGGAACGGTTATCGGCGTAGGCATTAAAGTTAAGGTCACGCCCGGCCGATCCAAGCTCGTATTTTACCGCGCGCAATAGCTCATGGCGGCTCACAGCGAAAGGATTTTCTCCGGGCCATACCGACTGGATGATTTCAAGGCCCGGATCGTGCCCGTGGGAGTGAATTCCAATCAACCGGCCGCCTGCCCGCAACGCCCGCGCCAGTGGCGCGATAATCCGCTTGGCGCGGAAATTCACAGAGGATTTTGCCCGGTAGGGCTGCGAAGCGATCACCAGGTCAAAATTGGCCTCGGTCCGACCCGCCCTTGGGATGATCGAATCAAGCAGGAACCGGTGGTCTTCCCGGTACACGACCAGCGCCACAGGGCGTTCATAGATCGGCATGCCCGATTTGGGACTGATATTGGCCCGCCAGTTCTGCTCCAGAAAAGGCCCAAGCTCTGCGATCTGGGTCTCGAATTCGCCCGAAGACGCCCCGCGCAAGGCGATCTCGTGCCAGATCATGCCGGCAGCCGCGGTGGGCGATGCCGGCGTAAGCCAGGGCGCCTCGGCGTAGTGCATGTTGGTCAGGACGACGACGGTGGCCGGATGCTCGAACAGCCGGTCCGGCACCTTGTCGAGCGTCAGGCGGACGTCCTCAAGGCTCAACTCCTTGCCGGCGATATAGAACGGCATGTGCGGAAAGCGGCCGTGCATCGCGCGCATCACCCGCGCCAGCACGGTGCCGTCGCCGACACCGGCGTCGAACACCCGCAGCGCAGGCGGGCGCGGGTGCAGGCTGGATAGCTCCAGCGCCACCCGTTCGGCGATCACCCGCTTTTCGCTGCAGGTATGGACGAACAGCAGGTATTTCTGGCGGTTCTCGAAGAAGCGGAAATTACCCCGCGGATCGCGCTTCTCCGGCGGCACTTGCAGACCCCGGGGCGGCGGGAGCGCGCCGGTGGAGGCTGCGATATAGGCCTGGATGCGATCCAGCGTGTCGACGGTGATGCGTTTGCCCTCGCGCAGACGGTGCACCAACTTGCCGTCATTGACGACCCGGCGTCCGAACGTCGTCTCCGCCATGTCGGCCTGCCGACAGAAGTCGGAAATCTGGCTCAGGATCTGGTCGTTCTTCATCGGCCCGGGAGCGCTGGAAGGGATGGGAAATACCGGTGGGCAGCCTTGGCTGACGGAGACGTCCTACCACCATCTGCCCACCGGGGAAAGCCCCGATCCCGCCCCCGCCTGCGGAACCGCCGTGCAGCCGTGAACCCACATCGCGCCAGGGGCAACAAAGCGATATCCACGACTGCGACCGCCAATCAAGGGGACCTGATGCGCCGCGCGATCCTGATACTCACCCTGCTTGCCGCCGCACTGTGGTCGGGGCCTTCCCTCGCCCAGCAGCGCAACGGCGATCTCGACGGCGCACTCGCCGACATCAACGCGACCATCCGGCTCGACCCGAGCTTGCCGCAGCCGCTGATCAACCGCGCGGTGATCTGGCGCGCCAAAGGTGATCTCGATCGCGCCATCGCCGACACGTCAGAGGCGATCCGGCTGGCCAGGCCGAAGGCGCCGGCCAACGTCACGACGCCGCGCGGCAGCGTGCTGATTTCCGCCTATACGCAGCGCGCGCTTGCCTACGAGGCCAAGGGCGATTTCGACCGCGCCAAACAGGACTACGCGGCCGCGCTCGAAGGCAACGCTACCGACGCCGGCAGCAAGGCCAGCCAGGCGACCGCGAAGATTCGGCTATCGCTGCTGACGGAGGCGGTCGTGCCACCCGCGCCGCGAACGGCAAAGGCAGCGACGGCAGCACCGGCGCCGGCCGGCGCAGCGCGCGACCGCCAATCGCCGCGGAGTGAGGAGAGCCCATCCGCGCCTCCTGCGCCGGTGCAGGCCAAAGCGACCGTAAGGCGCGTCGCGCTCGTGATCGGCAACAGCGCCTACGCGCATGTCCGCGCGCTGCCCAATCCGACCAACGATGCGCGTTCGATTGCCAAGAGCCTGCGCAACATCGGCTTCGTGGTGACGGAAGGCGCCGACCTCGACCGCACGGCGATGCAGACCATGATCCGCGACTTCCTGCGCGAGGCGGCGCGGGCGCAGATTGCCGTGGTCTATTACGCAGGCCACGGCATCCAGGTCGACGGCCGCAACTACCTGGTGCCGGTCGATCTCCAGTTACGCGCCGGCAGCGGCATGACCGATACGATGATGGACATGGATACGATCATGGCCGGCCTCGACGATCAGGTCCGCACCAACATCCTGATCCTCGACGCCTGCCGCAACAACCCGATGGCGCCGAAGGTCGCTTCGACAGGCCCTGCCCGCGACATCGAAGCCGGATCATCGGGACTGGCCGCACCGTCCACGCTCGGCGCCGGCGCGACGCTGGGTGCGGGAACGCTGATCGCGTTCGCCACCGCGCCGGGACAGGTCGCGCTCGACGGCGAAGGCCCCAACAGCCCGTTCTCGGCGGCGCTGACGCGCCACATCGGCACGCCGGGGCTGGAGGTGCAGCAGATGCTGACCCGCGTCCGCGCCGAAGTCGTCGCCGCGACCAAGGGCAAGCAGGTGCCGTGGTCGAACTCGTCGCTGCTGGGCGAGGTCTATCTGGCGGAGAAGTGACGGTGCGTTAGTTGCGTGGTCATTCCGGGATGGTGCGTAAGCACCAGACCCGGAATCTCGAGATTCTCAGGTGCGCAATTGCGCACCGTAGTTCTATGCTTCGCATAGCCCCGGAATGACGCTGCGCGTCACTTCCCCCAGATCTCCTCAGCGACCTCCACCGCGAGCCGCAGCTTGGCCCACTGCTCCTCCTCCGACAGGATGTTGCCTTCCTCGGTCGAGGCAAAGCCGCATTGCGGCGACACCGCGAGCTGGTCGAGCGGCACGAATTTGGCGGCCTCCTCGAGCCGGCGCTTGATATCGTCCTTCTTTTCGAGTTCGCCGAACTTCGAGGTAATGACGCCGACCACCACGACCTTGTCGCCCTTCGGCAAATACCGCAGCGGTTCGAAGCCGCCGGCGCGATCGGAATCGTACTCGAGGAAATAGCCGTCGTAGTTGGTGCCGGCCAGCATGGTCTCGGCCACCGGCTCGTAGCCGCCGGACGAAATCCAGGTCGAACGGAAGTTGCCGCGGCAGACATGCGTGGTGACCACCATGTCGGACGGACGCTCCGCCAGCGCGTAGTTGATGATGCGCGCGTAGATCTGCTGCAGGCCGTCGGGATTGTCGCCGCGATCGCGCGACTTTTGCAATTCCTCCTGCGAGCAGAGATACGCCCACACGGTGTCGTCGAACTGCAGGTAGCGGCAGCCGGCGTCGTAGAACGCCTTCACCGCCTTGCGATAGGTCTTGCCGAGATCGGCATAGAACTCCTCGAGGTCCGGATAGACCTCCTTCGAGATCGCCTTGCGGCCGCCGCGGAAGTGCAGCACGGCGGGCGACGGGATCGTCATCTTTGCCGTGACGTGCGCCCTGTCGGCATGCTTCTTCAGGAAGCGGAAATGATCCAGCATCGGATGGTCGTCCGGGAAGTCGAGCTTGCCGATCACGCGTACGGCATCGTGCCTCGTCTCCACGCCGGCAAACTGGATGCCGGTGTCGGGGTGGAACAGTTCGCAGCCGGTGAGCCTGGCGAGGAAGTCGAAATGCCACCACGAGCGGCGGAATTCGCCGTCGGTCGCGAGCTTCAGGCCGGTTGACGCCTGCTTGTGCACGACCTTCTCGATCTCCATGTCCTCGGCCTTGCGCAGATCCTCCGCCGTGATCTCGCCCTTCTCGAGCCTGGCACGTGCTTCCTTGATGCGCGGCGGCCGCAACAGGCTGCCGACCTCATCGGCGCGGAACGGAGCTTTGGTTCTCTGCATGGTCAACTCCCAATCAATCCAGATGCCCGGAAATTCTAGTGCACGGCGCCGGATACGCCGAGGTAGCGTTCGAGCACCGCGGGATCGGCCTTCAGCGCGCTACTGGCCGCATCGTGCACGATCGCGCCGCGTTCCAATATCACAACACGATCGGCGAGCCCCAGAATCTTTTGCGCATTCTGCTCGACGATGATCGAGCAGATGCCACCGGAGCGGGTAATCGCACCGAGCGCCCTTAACAGTTCCTCAACGATGATCGGCGCCAGACCCTCGGTCGGCTCGTCCAGCAGCAGAACTTTGGGATTGAGGGTCAGCGCGCGGCCGATCGCCAGCATCTGCTGCTCGCCGCCCGAAAGCTGGTTGCCGAAATTGCTGCGGCGCTCCTTCAGCCGCGGAAACATCTCGTAAACCTTGTCGACCGTCCAGGGGCCAGGCTGGGCCACGGCGGTCATGTTTTCCTCCACCGTCAGCGAACGGAAGATGTTGCGCTCCTGCGGCACCCAGCCGATCCCCGCCCGCGCCCGCTGGTCCGGGCGCATCGCCGTGATGTCCTGCCGGCCGAGTACGATCGTTCCGCCGAAGCGGCGGGTGATGCCGACGATCGAATTGATCAGCGTGGTCTTGCCGGTGCCGTTGCGCCCGAGCAGCGCCAGCACCTGCCCTTCGCCGAGCGTCAGCGACATCGAAGGCAGCACCACCGCTTCGCCATAGCCGGCGCGCAGGCTGTCGATGGCAAGAAGGTCAGGCATGGACGGCCTCGCCGAGATAGACCGCCTTGACCTGGGGATCCCGGGCCACCTCGCCCGGCGGGCCTTCCACCAGCATCGCGCCGTTGACGAGCACGGATATGCGGTCGGCAAAGGAGAATACCAGGTCCATGTCGTGCTCGATCAGCAGCACCGTGACGTCGCGCGGCAGGGCCGCGACCGCTGCCAGGATATCGTGGCGCTCGCTCTCGGGCACGCCGGCGGCGGGTTCGTCGAGCAACAGCACGCGGGGCTTCGTCGCAATCGCGACCGCGATCTCGAGCAGGCGCTGCTTGCCGTAGGGCAGCGTCGCGGTGGGTTCGTTCATGACGTCGAGCAGATGAAAGCGCGCCAGCGTCTCCGCGATCTCCTGGTTGACGTCGTCACGCGTACCCATCCGCCGCCACCAGTCGCCGCCGCGGCCGAGCCGTTCGGAGACCGCGAGGCCTACGGTTTCGAGCGGGGTCAAATCCGGATAGAGCTGGTTGATCTGGAACGTCCGCGAAAGTCCGCGCAGCACCCGTGTGTGCACCGGAAGGTCGGTGATGTCGCTGCCCTCGAGCACGATCCGCCCGGCATTGGGCTTGAGGACGCCGGTCAAGAGGTTGATAACCGTGGTCTTGCCGGCGCCGTTCGGTCCGATCAGGGCGTGGCGGGCGCCCTGCTCCACCTTCAGCGACAGGTCGCGCGTGACGCGAAGACCGCCGAAGGATTTTTCCAGACCCTTTGTTTCGAGCGCGATCGTCATGGCGCATCGCTTTCGGGAACAGCAACGACGGCCTTGCGACCGAAGATCTGGCGGATGACGAGGTTCGGCCCCCACAGCACCCAGCGATGGATGCGCTCGCGGCCGACCAGCACCATCACGACCAGAACCAGTCCGATCCAGAACATCCAGTATTGCGGCGTAATCGTCTGAAACAGTTCCTGCAGCATCTTGAACACCACCGCGCCGATCAGCCCGCCGTAGAGATAGCCGGTGCCGCCGATCACGAGCACCAGCATCAGGTCGGCCGAGCGTTCGAACGAGAACACGTCGAGAGAGGCCAGCGCCGTGGTCTGGGTAAACAGCGCGCCGGCGATACCGGCGTAGAACGCCGCGACCGTGTAGATCGCGATCAGGCGGCGGTTGACGGGGACGCCGATCGCGGCCGCGCGCAACGGATTGTTCTTGATCGCGCGCAGCGACAGGCCGAACGGCGAATTCACGATCCGGCGCGCCAGCAGGAACAGCAGGAACAGCACGGTCAGCGAATAGAAGAAGCCCGTCTTGCCGAACATATCGAACGGAAACAGGCCGAGGATCGGCGCCATCTCGATGCCCTGTAGCCCGTCGGTGCCGCCGGTGATGTTGGAGAAGCGCTCGGCCAGCGCCTCCAGCAGGAGCGCGATGCCGAGCGTCACCATCAATCGCGTCAGGTCGACGCCGCGAATGACGAGGAAGCTGGTCAGAAAGCCGAGCACCATGGCGGCGAGGCCCGCGACAACAAGTGCAATGACGGGCTCGGTGATGATGCCGTGCAACGCCAGCAGCCCGGCCGAATAGGCGCCGACGCCGAAGAAGGCGGCGTGCCCGAGCGAGACGATGCCGGCATAACCGAGGATCAGGTCGAGCGACAGCGTGAACAGCGCCAGCCGCAGGATGTCCGTCATGATCAGATAGCGCGATGGAAACAGGAACGCGCAGGAAGCGGCGAGAACCCAGAACGCGATTTCAGCCGGGCGCCAGCGGGCTCGGGCGATGGCATGGGACGATACATCGGAAACGGCGGTCATTGCTGGTTCACCGCGCCGCAGTGCGCCCGAACAGCCCGTTCGGACGCCAGATCAGGATCACGATCATGATGGTGTAGATGACGAACGGCCCCATCTTCGGCACGTAATATTTGCCGGCGACGTCGCCGATGCCGAGCAGCAGCGAGGCAAGGAACGGTCCGGTGATGCTGGATGAGCCGCCGACGGTGACCACGATCAAAAAGTAAATCATGAACTTCAGCGGGAAATACGGATCGAGCCCGAGAATTTCAGCACTGAGCGCGCCCCCTAACCCGGCCAGGCCGCAGCCGAAGGCGAAGGTGAACGCGAAGACCTGCGGCACGTTGATGCCGAGGCCGCTGGCAGCCCGGGGATCATCTACCGCCGCCCGCAGGCGGCTGCCAAACCGGGTCTTCGCCAGGATCAGTTGCAGCGCCACCGTGAGCAGGCCGCAGATCACGATGATCATCAGCCGGTAGCGGCCGATGCCGACGCCGAAGAAATCGAACTGGCCTTCGAGCGCTGCCGGCAGCTTGATGAAGATGCGCGACGAACCCATGATGTAATCGACCGCCGCCACCGACATGAATGTAAGGCCGATCGTGAACAGCACCTGGTCGAGATGGCTGCGGGTGTAGAGATGGCGGTACAGCGTACGTTCCAGCGCCACGCCGATCGCGGCGCTGACGACGAAGGCCAGCGGCAACGCCGAGAAGAACGGCCATCCCTGGTTATTGACCAGCACCGCGCAGATGTAGCCGCCGGTCATGGCGAAGGCGCCATGGGCGAGATTGACGAAATTCATCAACCCCAGCGTCACCGCCAGCCCGCAAGCGAGCACGAACAGCAGCATGCCGTAGGCAACACCGTCGAACAGGATGGTGAACAGCGTGGTCATGAGATGGAGACCTAAGGACTCTCAGAGGCCGTCATTCCGGGGCAGCGCGATAGCGCTGAACCCGGAATCTCGAGATTCCGGGTTCGATGCTTCGCATAGCCCCGGAATGACGCCGAAGACGGCGTCACTTCTTGGTCTTGCCGGAATCCTTCACCGCCTCGAAGGTCGCGAACTCGACGTTGTAGAGTTCGCCGTCGACCTTCTCGACCTTGCGGATGTAGATGTTCTGCACGATGTCGCGGGTTTCCGGATCGATCATGATCGGGCCGCGCGGGCTCTCCCACTTCATGCCCTTCATCGCCTCGATCAGCGCATCGCCGTCGGTCTTGCCGCCGGTCTTCTTCAGCGCCTCGTAGATCAGGCGGATGCCATCGTAGCCGCCCACTGCCATGAAGCCCGGGCGCTGGCCGAACGCCTTCTTGTAGGCGGCGACGAAATCCTTGTTGGCGGCCGAGGGATGCGCGGCGGAATAGAGATGCGCCGTCACGGTTCCGAGCGCGGCGTCGCCCATGCCGTTGAGCAGGTCGTCGTCCATGACGTCGCCGGGGCCGATCACCCGGATGCCCGCCTTGTCGAGCCCGCGCTCGGCATACTGCTTCATGAAGTTGCCGCCCTGTCCGGCCGGCACGAACACGAACACCGCGTCGGGCTTGGCGTCCTTCATGCGCTGCAGAAACGGAGCGAAATCAGGATTTTGCAGCGGCACCTTCACCTCTTCGACGATCTCGCCGCCGCCGGCGGTGAAGTTCTGCTTGAAGAAGTTCAGCGCGTCGTTGCCGGGCGCGTAGTCGGAGGTAAGGGTCGCGACCTTCTTGATGCCGTTCTTGGCGGCCCAGTCCCCGATGATGGTGGACGACTGCGCCAGCGTGAAGGAGGTGCGGACGATATAGGGCGAGCGCTCGGTGATGATCGAGGTGCCCGCGGCCATCACGATTTCGGGAATCTTGGCCTGCGTCGCCAGCGGCGCGGCCGCGAGGGCGGCGGGAGTCACGCCGAAGCCGGCGATGAAATTGACCTTGTCGTTGACGATCAGTTCCTGCGCCAGGCGCTTGGTGTTGTCGGGAACCGCAGCATCATCCTTCAGGATGACTTCGATTTTCTTGCCGGCGACCGTGTCGCCATTCTGCTGCATGTACAGCTTGACCGCATTGTCGATCTGCTTGCCGGTCGAGGCCTGGCCGCCGGTCATCGGCAATATCAGCCCGATCTTGACGGTCTCCTGGGCGTGGACTGGCGCGGTGGCCAGCATCCCGGCGACGGCTGCCGCCAGCAGCATTTTACTGCAAATGGACATGAACGTGTTCCTCCCCTGATCGGTTTTGTGCCTCGAACCGAGTCCCCCGGTTTCTGCGGTACCATAACCCAGATATTCCGCCGCGCGGCGCGGCAACTTGGCGTTCCCCGGTGCGAAATTGTCAATCGGGACGATGGTTCTGGTCCGGCGGGGCGCCTCGCGACGCAAACCCCACGCCGGTATCATAATATGGATCGCGCCGGCGAAGAACCTTATTTATACGATTGTACAAATGAAATGGGACTGTCAACAAAGAGGCGATAGATCCACGGCTGCCCCAAATCCATCACCCTGAAAGGTTTAAGGTTGTAGCTTGCTACCGATGTCGACCAGCGCGCGCCATATTGCCACCCTCCTGACCGTTGCCCTCGCGGGCTGCGGCGTGAGCGGTTGTGGAACGATCAACGAGAAGCTGGCCGCAGGAATCAGCGACGCCATTCCGGCGGCGGTTGGCGGCCTTCCTGCCGATGCGCCGCCACGTCCCGGCACCGCCAAGTACGACGAGTACATGCGGGAGCGCGAAAGAAAGCGGCTGTTGCCGGCTAATGAGCGTGGCGACGAGACCAAGCCCGCGCCCTCGGCCCAAGGCGCAGCCCGCTAATCCATGAACACCACGGTCTTGCGCCCGTTGAGGATCACGCGGTCCTCGAGATGATGACGCATGGCGCGCGCCAGCACGCGGCGTTCGATGTCACGACCCTTGCGCGAGAGATCCTCGGGCGTGTCGCGATGGCTGATGCGCTCGACGTCCTGGTCGATGATCGGGCCTTCGTCGAGGTCGCGCGTGACGTAATGCGCGGTGGCGCCGATCAGCTTGACGCCGCGCTCATGCGCCTGGTGGTAGGGACGCGCGCCCTTGAAGCCCGGCAGGAACGAGTGATGGATGTTGATGCAGCGCCCCGACAGTTTGGCCGACATTTCGTCCGACAGGATCTGCATGTAGCGGGCCAGCACCACGAGATCGGTGTTGGTGTCCTGAACCAGTTTCCAGACCGCCTCTTCCTGCTCCCGTTTGGTCTCCTTCGTCACCGGCAAATAGTGAAACGGGATCTCGCCGAAATCCAGCGCGCCGTAGGTCTCGCGCGGATGGTTGGAGACGATGGCGGTCGGGATCATCTGCAGTTCGCCGGTCCGCCAGCGATAGAGGATATCGACAAGACAATGGTCCGATTTGGACACCAGCAGCATCACCCGGCGGCGGCTGGCACGGTCGCGCATCTGCCAATCCATCGCAAAGCGGTCGGCGATCGCGGTGAAGCCGGTCTGCAGCGCCTGCAATTCGACCGCAAGATCGGCGGCGGTGAACACCACCCGCATGAAGAATTTCCCGGTTTCGACGTCATCGAACTGCTGGGCGTCCAGGATATTCTGTCCATTGTGGGCCAGAAAGGTCGACACCGCGGAAACGATGCCAGGGCGGTCCGGGCAGGACAGGGTCAGGACGAACTGGTGATCGGGCATGGCGACTTGATGACAATTCAGGCAGAAGGGTGAAACCATGGGAGTTGCGGCCCTGCTCTATCACTGCCGCCGCGCTTGCGCCAATCCGGAAACCGGGGTCAGGATGAACAAAGCGCAAAGCCAAGCGTTGGAGCATGATCATGGCTGACAGACTGAACGGTTACCGCATCCTGATCCTGGAAACGCGCGAGGAAGCGCAGTTTTCCCGCCTGCTCACCGAGCAGGGCGCCGACGTGCTGCAGTGTCCGATGTTCACCATCCGCGATGTGACGGACCCGGCGCCCGTCGAAAGATGGATCGTGCGGACCATTGAGAAACCGCTGGATGACATGGTGCTGCTGACCGGCGAAGGCCTTCGCCGGCTGATGAAAGTGGTGCGGCTCATCGGCGTCGAAGATGCGTTCGTCGCCGCACTCGGCAAGGCGCGCAAATTCGCGCGCGGCCCCAAACCCGGTAAGGCGCTGCGCGAGATCGGGCTGGAGCCGCAGGTCACGACGGAAAAGCCGACCTCCGAGGGCGTCGCCGAGATGCTGTCGCGCGTCGACATCAAAGGCCATCGCGTCGGCCTGCAACTTTACCCGGACAAGGACCACGGCGCGCTGATCGGCGCCATCGAGGCGATGGGCGCCGAGGTCGATACCGTGCTGCCCTATGCCTATGACGCGCAGGCCGCCGATGCCAACATCACGTCAGCCATCGACGAGATGGCGGCGGGCCGCATCGACGCGATCGCACTGACCAACCTCGGGCAGATCCGCCGCCTCATCGAGGTCGCGCGCGTCCGCGGCTGCGAGGACAGGTTACGCGAAGGGCTCGAGCGCACGCCGATCGCTTCGGTCGGTCCGGCGGTGTCGGATGAACTCAAGTCCCACGGCCTGCGCACCGACATCTATCCCGCCGAGGACGCCTTCTTCATGCGGCCGCTGATCTCCGCGATGGCCGTCGCACTTGCAAAAAATCCGCCGCGTGCGGCGGCGCGGACTTAATCCACCTTCGCTCCGGCGAACTTGACCACCTTGCCCCACTTCTCGGTCTCGTCCGCCACCAGCTTGCCGAAGTCCGGCGCCGAGCCCGGCAGCAGGATCGCGCCGAGCTCCGCGAAGCGGGCCTTCGCCTTGGGATCGGCGAGGATCTCGTTGACGGCCTTGTTGAGCGTGCTGACGATCTCGGGCGGCGTGCCCTTCGGCGCCGCGAGGCCGTACCAGGCGCTCGCCTCGTAGCCGGGCAGGAAGTCGGCAACCAGCGGCAGGTCCGGCAGCACCTCTGAACGCACCGTGCTGGTGACCGCAAGGCCGCGCAGCTTGCCGGATTTGACGTGCTCGGCGCAGGTCGGAATATTGTCGAACATCACCTGCATCTGGCCGGAAAGCATGTCGGTCAGCGCCGGCGCACCGCCGCGATACGGCACGTGCACCATGTTGATCCCGGTGATCATCTTGAACAGTTCGCCTGACATGTGGATCGTGGAGCCGTTGCCGGACGATGCCATGTTGAGCTTGCCGGGATTGGCCTTGGCATAGGCGATCAGTTCGGGAATGGTCTTGATCGGCAGCGACGGATGCACCACCACGACGTTCGGGAAACGAATGATGCCCGCGATCGGCTCCATCTCCTTGATGAAATCGAACGGCAGCTTGTCGTAGAGCGTGGCGTTGATCGCATTGGCCGGCGCCACCAGCAGCAGCGTGTAGCCGTCAGGCGTGGCGCGCAGCACCTGCTCGGTGGCGATATTGGTGCCGCCACCCGGCCGGTTCTCGATCACGAAGGATTGCCCGAGCTTTTCCGAAAGCCATTGCCCCATCAAACGCGCCGTCATATCCGCTGAACCGCCGGGGGTGTAGCCGATCACCAGCCGCACCGGCCGCGATGGGTAGGCCTGAGCATGCGCAATGCCCGATACGGCGGGGAGCGCAGCCGCACCGGCGGCGAGCTGCAGGAATTGACGGCGTGGAAATTTCTTCATGCTTCCTCCAAAGAACCCGCGCTGGCGGCTCTTTGCGGCCGCTCGGGGGTGCCGCGCATCCTAGAGCATGATTTGAGAATGTGTACTGGTTTTCCCGGAGAGCGAAGTCGTCCCGTCAGGCCTGAACCCGTCATTCGCCGTAGGAGCGCAGCCGGTCGAGGTCGATGATGGTGACACCACCATATTCGAGCCGCAGCAGGCCCAGCCCCTCCAGCCGCTTCAGGCACTGGTTGGCATTCTGCCGCGAAATGCCGGACAGCGCTCCGATTTCCTCCTGTGTGATCTCGAGATGGCGCGTCAGGTCCGGGTAGAGGATCGGATTGAACAGCGAGGCGATGGAACGCGCGACGCGGCCGGTCGCATCGAGCGTGCGGTCATATTCCATCGCCCCGATGAACTGGCCAAGCCGCTCGTTGAGTTGCCTGACCAGAAAACGGTTGAAGGCGACGCTGTTCTCGAACAGCCAGAAGAAGGTGCTGCGGTCCATCAGCGCCAGTCTCGTATCCCGCAACACCACGACGTCATAGCGACGCGGCTCGTTCTTGAGCACCGAGCCCTCGCCGAACCAGGCGCCCGCGGTAAGGCCAGCGAAACTTGCGGCCTTGCCGTCCTTGGTCACGATGCTCATCCGCGCCAGACCGGTGACGACGCCGGTCCAATAATCGAAGGTATCGCCGCGCATGAAAATATGCTCGTTGGTCGCGTAGGATTTCTCGACGATCCCGGCGCAGGCAGCCTCGATCTCCCGCTCCTTCAGTTCGCGCGACCATGCCGCGATGCGCTTGAGGTGATCCGCAGCAATCATGATCGCGTTGACCGTCGCATCCCTATCAATCTCTTGCTGCAGTGCAGCAGAAATGCAGCCTGGCAAAATTTCCCGACCAATTGTCAGGCAAATGACATTTCAAACTATCCCATTCCCTTATGGAGGACCACCTTGGCACGTGCGGCCCACGACACGGTGACAAGGTGCGGCGTTACCTCGCACGCGGACATTGGCCGTCAGGCGGATAGTCCGCAGATCGCCGCCGATGTAGGATTGTGGGCGCGAGTAAGAGATAAAGAGCGCCGCTCAAGCGCCGTATCCGGAGGGAATGAGTGGCTTATACGTTGGAAGTGCGCGATGTCTCGCTGCGCTTTGGTGGTGTCCGCGCGCTGACCGAGGTCAGCTTCGGCGTGAACGATGGCGAGTTGTTCTCGATCATCGGCCCGAATGGCGCCGGCAAGACTTCAATCGTCAATTGCATTTCCGGCCGATACAAGCCCACCGAAGGGAAGCTGTTCTATCGCGGCAAGGATATCACAGGCCTCAATCCGAATGCGCGGCCCGCGCTCGGCATCGGCCGCACCTTCCAGAACCTGGCGCTGTTCCATCATATGAGCGTGCTCGACAACATCATGGTCGGGCGCCACCACCTCCTGAAGAACAATTTCATCACGGGATCGCTGTACTGGCTGACCGGCGCCCGGCGCGAGGAGCTCGAGCATCGCCGCAAGGTGGAGGAGATCATCGATTTCCTCGACCTGCAGTCGGTGCGCAAGGCGACCGCCGGCACCCTGCCCTACGGCCTGCGCAAGCGCGTCGAACTGGCGCGGGCGATGGCGCTGGAGCCGCAGCTGATCCTGCTCGACGAACCAATGGCCGGCATGAACTTCGAAGAAAAGGAGGACATGGCCCGCTACATCGTCGATCTCAATGAAGAGTTCGGCATGACCGTGATGATGATCGAGCACGATATGGGCGTGGTGATGGATATCTCCCATCGCGTCATGGTGCTGGATTTCGGCCGCAAGATCGCCGAGGGCGATCCGGCCTCCGTGCTCGCCGATCCCCACGTCAAGCGCGCCTATCTCGGTGAGGAAGACGAGGTTCTGGTCGATCCTGACGACAAGCCTGCGGAGAGCGTGGCATGATGGACTACGCCGGACGCGCCGCCCAGGCCGACACCTACCCGAAGCTGCTGCGCCTCAACGCGAAGGAGTACGGCGGCGAGATCGCGCTGCGCGAAAAAGACCTCGGGCTGTGGCGCGTCTTTACCTGGAACGACTATCAGCGCCGGGTGCACGACTTCGCGCTCGGCATGGTGGAACTGGGCCTCGGGCGCGGCGACGTCATCGGCATCATCGGCGACAACCGGCCGGACTGGGTGGCAGCCGAAATCGCCACCCACGCCATCGGCGGCATGAGCCTCGGCCTCTATCGCGACGTGCTGGATGAGGAAGCAGCCTATCTGCTCAGCTACGGCGAAGCCAAACTCGTGTTCGCCGAGGACGAAGAGCAGGTCGACAAGCTCTTGGCGCTGGCCGACCGCGCGCCCAACCTCAAGCACATCGTCTATTCCGATCCGCGCGGCATGCGGAAATACGACGATCCGCGGCTGATGGCAGCCGAGAAGCTGGCTACTATGGGACGCGACCGCGCCTCGCGTGAGCCTGGTCTCTACGATCGCCTGGTCGATGCCACGAGCGGCGAGGACGTCGCCATCCTCTGCACCACCTCGGGCACGACAGCCAACCCCAAGCTTGCGATGCTGGCGGCCGGGCGCGTGCTGAAACATTGCGCCACCTATCTCGCCTTCGATCCCAAGGGGCCCGACGACGAATACGTCTCGGTGCTGCCGCTGCCCTGGATCATGGAACAGGTCTACGCGCTGGGCAAAGGGCTGCTTTGCCGGATGAAGGTCAACTTCGTCGAAGAGCCCGACACCATGATGCACGATTTCCGCGAGATCGCGCCGACCTTCGTGCTGTTCGCGCCCAGGGTCTGGGAATCGATCGCCGCCGACGTGCGCGCCGGCGTGATGGACTCCTCGCCGCTGAAACAAAGGCTCTTCGATATCGGCATGAAGGCCGGGCTTGCGGCGCTGGCGAAAGGAAAGCATTCCGTCCTGGCCGACCAGCTGCTGTTCCGCGCCCTGCGTGACCGGCTCGGCTTCACGCGGCTGCGCTCGGCCGCGACCGGCGGCGCGGCGCTTGGGCCGGACACCTTCAAATTCTTCCGGGCCATGGGCGTGCCGCTGCGTACGCTCTACGGCCAGACCGAATTGCTGGGCGCCTACACGCTGCACCCCGCGGATAATGTCGATCCGGACACCACCGGCGTGGCAATGGCCGATGATATCCAGATCCGCGTCGACAACCCCGATGCCAACGGCGTCGGCGAAATCGTCGTCCGCCACCCCAACATGTACCTCGGTTATTACAAGAATCCGGAAGCCTCGGCCGCCGACATGAAGAACGGCTGGATGCACTCAGGCGACGCCGGCTACTTCAACGACAACAGTCAGCTCGTCGTCATCGACCGCATCAAGGACCTGGCCGAGACCGCGCGCGGCGAGCGCTTCTCGCCCCAATATCTGGAAAACAAGCTGAAGTTCTCGCCCTATATCGCCGAGACCGTGGTGCTCGGCGCCGGTCGCGACTCACTCGCGGCAATGATCTGCATCCGCTACTCGATCATTTCGAAATGGGCGGAAAAGAACCGCATCTCGTTCACGACTTACACCGATCTCTCTTCGCGCCCCGAGGTCTACGCGTTGCTGCGCAAGGAGGTCGAATCCGTCAACGCCACACTGCCGCCGGCGCAACGCATCTCCCGCTTCCTGCTGCTCTACAAGGAACTCGACGCCGACGACGGCGAACTGACGCGCACCCGAAAAGTCCGCCGCAGCGTCATCAACGAGAAATACGCCACCATCATCGATGCGATCTACAGCGGCGCCCACGAAATTCCGGTCGACACCGTGATCCGCTTCCAGGACGGCACCACCCAGCGCATCCGCACCACGCTGCGGGTGGTCGATCTCGTCCGCGATGTGCCGATGGCGGAGGCCGCGGAATGATGGTGCAGGAACGAACCCGCGAACTGCCAGCTGATGCGCCCTCTCCCCTTGTGGGAGAGGGCATCACTGGCGCTAGCCACGAACTCACTCCGGTGAGGGGTATCTCTCCACACCTGCGAACGCGGAGAGAACCCCTCACCCGTCTTCGTGGAGCCTGTCATCGGGCGGCGCTTCGCGCCGACCCGTTGGCGAAGCCACCCTCTCCCACAAGGGGAGAGGGAAAGCAGCCCGCAACTCAAAGCGACAAGACCGCATGAACACCCAGCTCCTGATCCAGCTCCTGGTCAACGGCCTCGTGGTCGGCACGCTCTACGGCGTGGTCGCGATGTCGTTCGTGCTGATCTACAAGGCCTCACAGGTCGTGAATTTCGCGCAAGGTGAGTTGCTGCTGGTCGGCGCCTGGGTGTGCTGGTGGCTGCTCACCAAATACCAGGTGCCGTTCTACCTGGGCATGCCGATCACCCTCGTCTTCATGTTCCTGCTCGGCATCGCGATCCAGGTCGTGATCCTCAGGCCGATGATCGGCGAGCCGATCATTTCCGTGATCATGGTGACGATCGCGCTGTCGACGGTGTTCTCCGCGCTGATGAAGTGGATGTTCGGCGTCAACCTGCAGCCGTTCCCGCGGATCTTCCAGACCCAGAACATCAACATCCTCGGGCTGCAGGTGCAGACCGTCTACCTGATGAGCCTTGCGGTCTCGGTGGCGATGATGATCGGGATGGCGTGGTTCTTCCGCCTCTCAAAATACGGTCTCGCGATGCGCGCGACGGCCTTCAACCAGCAGGTCGCGCAGTCACTCGGCATCTCCGTGAAGAGCGTGTTTGCGATGGCCTGGGCGATCTCCGCGACGGTCTCCGCCGTGGCCGGCGTCGTGGTAGCCGTGGTCAACGGCGTCTCGGCCGGGTTGTCGGCCTACGGTGTCAAAGTGTTTCCGGCGGCGATCCTCGGCGGTCTCGACAGCGTCGGCGGTGCCGTGCTCGGCGGCATCATCATCGGGCTATTGGAAAACGTCGCGCACTTTCTCGACAGCGAGTATCTGCACTGGGGCAATCTGTACGAGATCGCGCCGTTCTATGCGCTCATCATCATTCTCATGATCAAGCCGTACGGCCTGTTCGGCACCAAAGACATCGAGCGGGTGTAATCATTCATGGCTGGTCAAACCCTCATTCCTGCCGGCGACTTCCGCACCACCTACGCGGCGGACACCACCGTGTTTCCGACCGCGACCAGCCGCAACGCCATGATCGCAGGCATCGTCCTGATCTGCTTTGCGCCCCACGTCGTCAACGAATACGTCCTCAGCCTGCTGATCCAGATCGGCATCTTCGGCATCGCAGCCCTTGGCCTCAACATCGTCGTCGGCTTCACCGGCCAGATCTCGATCGGCCACGCCGCCTTTTTCGGCTTCGGCGCGTTCACCTCGGCCTATCTCAACAACCGCTTCGGCATTCCGGTCTTCTTCTGCATCCCGCTGGCCGGCCTCGTGACGGCGGCGGTCGGCCTGATCTTCGGCCTGCCCGCGGCACGGCTGAAGGGGCTGTATCTCGCGATCGCCACGCTGGCGGCGCAATACATCCTGCTCGACTTCTTTGCCCGCGCCGAATGGTTCACCGGCGGCAGCGTTCCGGCCAGCGCCGAGCCGTTCTCGATCTTCGGCTACTCGCTGCGCGGCGACAAAAAATACTTCTACGTCGTGCTAGCCTATGTCGTGGTCTGCTATCTCCTGGTCACCAATTTGATCCGCTCGCGCGACGGCCGCGCGCTGATCGCGGTGCGCGACCATTATCTCTCCGCCGAGATCATGGGCATCAACCTCACCAAGTACCGGACGCTGTCGTTCGGCCTCGCCGCATTCTTTGCCGGCGTCGGCGGCGCGCTCTATGCGCATTACAACCAGGTGGTTTCCAACGAGGGTTTCGGCATCGACCGCTCGATCATCTTCCTGGCAATGATCATCATCGGCGGGCTCGGCTCGATCATGGGCACCTTGATGGGCACCGCCTTCATGGTGCTGCTGCCGGAATCGATGGAATGGCTCAGCCACGCGCTCCGCGGCAGCCCCATCGATATATTCCTCGGATTGAAGAACAACATCGCCTTCCTGCGCGAGATGGCGATCGGGTTGATCATCATCATCTTTCTGGTGTTCGAGCCCGATGGACTCGCGCATCGCTGGCGGCAGATCAAGGCGTACTGGAAACTCTACCCGTTCTCGCATTGAGGTCGGAACGGGACGGACAATAGGAAGACCTCGAGAAGAAAACCGGAGGATAATGTCCATGACGATGAAGACACTGCTAAGCACCGCTTCGCTGGCCCTGTTGTTGGCGGGTGCTGCGACGGCGTCCCAGGCCCAGGTGAAACTGGGACATCTCGCCGACTATTCGGGTGCCACGTCGGACGTCGGAACGCCGTTCGGACAGGGCGTCGCGGACACCTACGCCTGGATCAACAAGAACGGCGGCATCGACGGCAAGAAGGTCGACATCGATACCGTCGACTACGGCTACCAGGTGCCGCGCGCGATCGCCCAGTACAAGAAATGGTCGGGCGCCGACAAGGTCGCGGCCATTCTCGGCTGGGGCACCGCCGACACCGAAGCGCTGACGGGATTCCTGGCCGAGGACAAGATCCCCGACATCTCGGCCTCCTATGCCGCAGCACTCTCCGACCCGACCGGCGCCGGCGGCAAGGCCAAGCCTGCGCCCTATAATTTCTTCTACGGCCCGAGCTACTCCGACGCGGTTCGCGGCATGCTGACCTGGGCGGCCGAGGACTGGAAGGCCAAGGGCAAGCCCGGCAAGCCGAAGTTCGTTCACATGGGCGCCAACCACCCCTATCCGAACGCGCCGAAGGCGGCCGGTGAGGCGATGGCCAACGAACTCGGCTTCGAGTTGCTGCCGCCGATCGTGTTCGCGCTGACGCCCGGCGACTACAGCGCGCAGTGCCTGACGCTGAAGAATTCCGGCGCCAACTACGCTTATCTCGGCAATACCGCCGGCTCCAACATCTCCGTGCTCAACGCCTGCAAGGCGGCCGGCGTCGACGTCCAGTTCCTGGGCAACGTCTGGGGCATGGACGAGAACGCCGCCAAGGCCGCCGGCGCGGCCGCCGACGGCGTGGTGTTCCCGCTCCGCACCGCGGTGGCATGGGGCGGCAACGCACCGGGCATGAAGACCTTCATGGAAATCTCCAAGATGTCGGACGCGTCAGGTAACGCCTACCGCCCGGTGCATTACATCGCCGGCGTCTGCACCGCGCTCTACATGAAGGAAGCCGTCGAATGGGCCGCCAAGAATGGCGGCGCCACTGGCGAGAACGTCAAGAAGGGCTTCTACCAGAAGAAGGATTGGGTGCCCGCCGGGGGCGAAGGCGTCTGCAACCCCTCGACCTTCACCGACAAGGATCACCGCGGCACGCTCAAGGTCGATCTGTATCGCATGAAGGTCGCGGGTGCGACCGATGCGCCGCTCAACGATCTCATCAAGAACGGCGGCATCAAGCTCGAGAAGGTGAAGACGATCGACCTGCCGCGCAAGCCCGAGTGGCTCGGCTGGTAATTCCCCGGGGCGCCCACGGGCGCCCGCAACACTCCGTCGTCATCCCCGCGAAGGCGGGGATCCAGTACGCCGCGGCTTCTCGGTCCACCCGAGACACCTCTGGAATACTGGATCACCCGCATTCGCGGGTGATGACGGCAAGAGGTGATCAGGCATGACTGAAGCAACTCAAATGGATCGCGCACCTGCCGCGTCCGCCGCCGCGCCACTGCTCAGCGTCCGCAACATCGAGGTGGTCTACGACAAGGTCATCCTGGTGCTGCGGGGGCTGAGCCTCGAAGTGCCGAAGGGCGCGATCGTGGCGCTGCTGGGCGCCAACGGCGCCGGCAAGTCGACGACGCTGAAGGCGATCTCCGGGCTGCTCAAGACCGAGGACGGCGAAGTCATCCGCGGCGAGATCATGTTCGACGGCGAGCGCATCAACGGCATCGACCCGGACAAGATCGTCCGCCGCGGCGTCTTCCAGGTGATGGAAGGCCGTCGCATCATCGCCGACATGACCTCGATCGAGAATTTGAAGCTCGGCGCCTTCACCCGTAGCGACAACGAGATCGCCGCCGACATCGACATGGTGTTCAGGTATTTCCCGCGTCTGAAGGAGCGCACCGGGCTTGCCGGCTATCTCTCCGGCGGCGAACAACAGATGCTGGCGATCGGCCGCGCGCTGATGGCGCGCCCCAAGATGATCCTGATGGACGAACCGTCGATGGGTCTGTCGCCGCTGCTGGTGAAGGAAGTCTTCGGCATCATCAAGGAAATCAACCGGGACCTCGGCGTCACCATACTTTTGGTGGAGCAGAATGCGCGCGCCGCACTTTCGGTCGCGAGCCACGGCTACATCATGGAACAGGGCAAGGTCGTGCTCGATGGCTCGGCCGACGAATTGCGCGACAACGAGGACGTCAAGGAATTCTACCTCGGCGGCGCCGGCGACCAGCGCAAGAGCTTCAAGAACCTGAAGAGCTTCAAGCGGCGAAAGCGGTGGCTGTGAGTCATGGCGTTTTCAAGCGAAGTGGGGACCGGTTCGCGTGAAGAAAACGCGTCAAAATGAAACTCAGGCGCTCAGCCGAGCACCTGCTCCGCTTCCGTAACCGCGCAGAGAACATGATAGAACGAAGACGCAGGGATGGTGGCGACCAGCGAGTTGCCCTCGCGGTCGAACTGATCGTACCAGCCGCCCGTGACGGGATGGCTGAGATAATGCCGTTCGAGCCGCGCCAGCGCCGCGCGCGCTTCGTCCGCGGCACCCGCTTCGCCCGCTTCGGCCTGCGCAATCCACGCCTTGGCGATTTCGGTCTGCGGCCACAGCCGCCGCGTATACCGCCGGATGTTGCCGGCGGCATCGCCCTCGTCGACCAGGCAGCCGGTCGCCTCGTCGCGATAGCGCAGCGCCGACGCCAGCAGTTCCCCGCGGTAGCGCCCGGTCGGGCAGCCGGTGATGCGTTCAAATCCCTTCAAGAGCCAGGCCCATTCGGCCTGGTGCCCGGGCTCGACGCTGACAGGCTCGATCTTCGAAAAGTCCTCCTCGAAATACTCGCCGAGCACCTGCCGCTGCTTGTCGTAGAGATTGGCCAGGAACAGCGCGAAGAAATCGCCGGCCCGGGTCTGGAACACCAGGTCATGCGTCGCGTCGAACGCCGCAATCATCGATTCGAACAGGTGCATGTGCGGATTCTGCCGCCGCGGCAGCGACACCGGCAGGCCTTCGTGAACGCCGCCATGGGGCGAGCGCAACTGCGTGTCGACGAAATGGCACAGCGCATCGATCTCGGCGCGGACCTGCGCGTCGCGATCGAGCGCATGGACGCTTGCCAGCGCCAGCAGCACGAATGCGTGGTCGTAGGAATCGCGCAGCGGATCGAGCACGCCGCCGTCAGGGTTCAGGGTGTGCACAAAGCCGGGCCTGCCGTCCGGGGCTTTCGCCTTGGCCAGCAAATGCTCCAGTCCCTTCAGCGCGATCGCGCGGCCGTCGGGATACCAGCCCATCTGCGCTGCCTTGGCATAGCAATAAATCTGGCGGGCCTGCACGAAAACCCGCCGCGGCGCAGCGATATCGGCGCGGCCGTCAGGATCGAGCCGGTCGATGAAGCCGCCGGATGTATGATCCCAGCCTTCGCTCGACCACAGCGGCAGGCAGTGCTCGATCATGCGACGCTTCAGCCTCGCAACGACATCGGCCGAATCGAGCAGGTCCGCCGCGCTTTGCGTTTCAGCCATTGGGTTCCCTGGAACATCTCCGACACCGGCAGCCGTCTGATAGCACGTCAGAGGCGGCGCGCAATCGGTGTGAATCGAAGGCATCAGCCATGACCGAACACTACGACGCCCTCGAAACGCGCGAGCCTAGCATACGCGAGACCGAGCTGTTTTCGCACCTGCCGGACGTGCTGCGCAAGGCGATGGCCGCACCGGCCTATGCCGAGCGCCTCAAGGGCTTGGATCCCGCTTCCGTCACCAGCCGCGCCGCATTAGCGCGCCTGCCGGTTCTGCGCAAATCAGAACTCCCCGCCCTGCACAAGGCCGCGCCACCTTTCGGCGGCTTCGTCGCAGGTCCGCTCGGATCGTTCGGGCGGCTGTTCACGTCGCCCGGTCCGATCTTCGAGCCCGAGCCGGCTCATGCCGATCCCTGGCGTGGCGCGCGGGCGCTGTTCGCGGCGGGCTTTCGGCCGGGCGACGTGGTGCTGAACACCTTCAGCTATCATCTGACGCCCGGCGGCTTCATTTTCGACGCCTCGGCGCGCGCGTTGGGTTGCGCCGTCATTCCGGCGGGACCCGGCAATACCGAGCAGCAGTTCGAGCTGATCGAGGCCTATCGCCCGGTCGGCTACAGCGGCACGCCTGATTTCCTCAAGATCCTGCTCGATGCCGCGGCGAGCGCCGGCCGCGACGTCTCCTCGATCAAGCGCGCGCTGGTTTCTGGCGCGGCTTTCCCAAAATCGTTGCAGGACGAAGTCCGTTCGCGCGGCATCGATGCCTATCAGGCGTTCGGCACCGCCGACCTTGGCATGGTCGCGTTCGAGACGCCGGCGCGCGAGGGCATGGTCGTCAACGAGGACCTGATCCTGGAGATCGTGCGTCCCGGCACCGGCGATCCCGTCGCGCCCGGCGATGTCGGCGAGATCGTCGTCACTTCACTGGACCCGGAACATCCCTGGATCCGCCTCGCGCTCGGCGATCTCACCGCGGCGCTGCCGGGAGCGAGCCCTTGCGGGCGCACCAACTTGCGGATCAAGGGCTGGATGGGCCGCGCCGACCAGACCACCAAGGTCAAGGGCATGTTCGTCCGCCCCGAGCAGGTCGCCGAGATTGGCAGGCGCCATCCCGAACTCGGACGGCTGCGCCTTGTGGTGACGCGGTCCGGCGAGAGCGATCTGATGACGCTGAAGGCGGAAACGTCATCGCCCGGCGAAGCACTTCAGGACAAACTCACAGCAAGCCTGCGCACCGTGACGAAGCTCGGCGGCAACGTCGAACTGGTTGGCACCGGGACGCTGCCGAATGACGGCAAGGTGATAGCCGACGAGCGGATCTGATTGCGCAGTAGCCTGCCGGCGCGGGCCGGCAGGCTTGCTGTTTCGGAGAGATCACTTCTTGAGACAAAGTCCGACGGTCGGATTGGTGGCGCACTTGGCGCCGTCGGCGGCGCCTCCGGCCGGACAGAACACAGACACCAGCGTCTCGCTGGACTCGCAGCTCACGCTGCCTTCGGTCTGTACGACACGAAGCCCGGTTTGACCGGAGTCGCCCTTGTCCCCTTTGGGACCAGGCGTGCCCTGCGGCCCCTGCGGGCCTTGCGGACCCTGCTGCCCCTGCGGGCCAGGAACACCCTGAATGCCCTGAGCGCCTTGTGGCCCCGTCGGCCCCTGCGCTCCGGTCTCTCCTTTTGGCCCTGCCGGCCCAGGATCCCTGCCGCAACCGGCAAGCCCCAGCGACAGGCCGATCGCCATAACCAAAACCAGCTTCTGCATATTCAATACCCCTCCTCACATTGACCGCGGCCGCATTAAAAAAGCAGGACATCCGCAAGGCAATAGGAAGTCGGTCGCCGAACGGCTCGAAAGCTGCTCGGGGCGGTGACCAAAGCGCGCACATGTGGCCGGATGTCGGTGTAGCTGCATTGTCCGAAGATGCTTCCTTCGGCTATATGGCCCGACGACAATCGGTCAGTTCAACCACTGGATCGCGGATTCGATGCAGCAGGAAATTCAGTGGCGAGAGAGCGCCCCGGCCTCATGACCGCACCTCCGACCGCGGCTCCCGGCCCGGCCCATCCGCAAGGACGGAGCGAAGCGCCCCCCTCGCGCGGTGAGAGCAACAAGGAAAACCCGACAGTGCTGGTGACGGGCGCCGGCGGGTTCGCCGGCCGGCACCTCGTCCCACATCTTGCCGCACGCGGATACAGGGTTGTCGCGGCATCGCGGACGGCCGTGCAGTTCAATGATCCGAACGTCACCACTGTCCCGCTTCCGGATCTCTCCGAACCGTTCGACTGGCAGCCCCTTCTACGGACATGCGATGCCGTGGTTCACCTTGCCGGTATTGCTCACAAGCCGGCCGAGGACGAGCTTTACGACCGCGTCAATCATCGCGCGACCGCGGCGCTCGCGCGCGCAATCTCCGTTAGTGGGGCGAAACATCTGGTGTTCGTTTCCTCGATAGCCGCGCAGTCGGGCTCCTGTGCGGATCACGAGCTATCCGAGGATGACGCTCCGGCACCCGTCAATGCGTATGGCCGATCCAAGCTCGCCGCCGAGCACGCGGTTCGCGCGGCTGGAATCTCGTTCACCATTCTGCGGCCGGTGGTGATTTACGGCGCAGGCGAGAAGGGAAACTTTGCGACCATCCACCGGCTTGCCCGCCTGCCGATCCCGCTTCCGTTCGGCGCGATGAGCGCGCCGCGATCGGTGCTGTCGATCCAGAACTTCAACTCGGCCATCGAGACCGCGTTGAACAATCCTCGCGCGCGGGGCGGGACTTTCATCGTAGCGGATCCGGCACCGGTCACGGTAGCAAACATCATCGCGCGTCATCGCGGCAGCCTTGGCCGGTCACCCTGGCTGATACGTATGCCCGATCGCTGGATCAAGACATCCCTTGAGGCTCTCGGCCGAGGCGCGGTTTGGGATCGAATCGGCCGGCCACTGGTGGCGCCACCAAAAAAGCTGCTGGCGATCGGCTGGGAGCCGTCCTGAGCGATCGCAATCGTTGCCATATCTCAAGGGCGCCAACATAGCGCGGAACTTAACCCGTCAATGGCATGCCGATATCTTCACCTGACCTCTGCGCCGGGCGCGCCGGCTCTAGCGGCGGCGTCTTGACGATCTTCGGAAAGCGCAGCGGTCAATCCGATCCATTCCGCAAAATGCCTTCTGGTCTCAAAACGCAAGTTGCGACGGATGTGGCCAGTATCCCGATACAGAAACTCACCGTCCAAGAATACTTCGCAGGCGTCGTCCCGGCACATTTTGTCGGCTGGGATCACCGTCGCGGCTTTTGGAAATGACTTCGCAACCTCGATCAACATTTCGTCGGTCGGTGCGGATGTTCGCTTTACGGCGAGCGCATCGGAAGACTGGACCGTCGAGATGCAAGGTCTTCTCAAGAGCTTTGAACTCTCAAGAACGGCACATGCGACAACCTCGGCAGGAATCCGCGGCACCATCCCAATCAGAAAGAAGCGTCGTTCCGGAGCCGACGTCTCCTTGATGAGCTTTGTGAGCGCGGATGCCATTGCCGACAGCCCATCGGTGGGATGTCCTTGAATCCGCCACGGCAGGTCCATCCAATTGGACGTGAGGATAACCTGCGTGATCGACGCGTCCTCCTTGAGAAGTTTCACGCCGTTCGAATGAAAGAACTTGCAGCGCTCGGCGTAGCGTGCCGCATCGGGCACGGCGAGAAATAGCTCGTCCCCGAGCGCCGCCGAACAACCGGCAAATACCATAAAGGAGCGCTCAGGGTCAGCATTCATGGCATCGATAATCGGCGCAAAATGTTGCGCGTGGCTGTCGCCCCAGATTATTGTTTTGCGCTTTGCGGTTTGCCATGGGGCCCCAAACACGCAATACGCGCCAGGAATCACATCGATCCGCTGCTCTTTGCAGGGCCACTCCCACATGGCCTCCAGGCTGCGCATCGACTGCGCTTGAGGCGGAAGACGCTGGGGTAGCCCGTCTGCGCTGTCCACATACATCGATAGGCAGAAGATCGTGATGACGCCGGCAAGCCCGGCCGACACCGTGCGCGGCGCGCTCCAGCGCTGCCTGCGGAACGGCTGCTCAACGTAGCGATACGAAAGCGTAGCCAGGATGATTGAAACGACTGCGAGAGCGGCGGCCTCATCGAGCGTCGGCTGGCCGCTGTTGATGTAGATTCGGAAATACACCCAGACCGGCCAGTGCCAAAGATAAAGGCTATAGGAGATCAGCCCGATCGGCGCGAGCCATCCGAGAATCCGGCCCGTGACCGTGCCATGTGCGCGCGGCCAAATCACCAGCGCGGCGCCGATGCATGGATAAAGGGCGAACTGCCCCGGGAACTTGCCGGGTGAGAGGGTAAATCCGATTGCAATGAGCACGAACCCGATCACAGCGACGATATCGCCAACAGTGCGTGTGAGCGGCGGCAGGAAAACCAGCAGGGCGCCGATCGCAAGCTCCCATCCCCTTGGCAACGCCATGTAGAAGGCGGCCTTCGGATCATGCTGGAAATAGATGATGCTGCCAGCGCATATGACGATCACGATTGCGGCGAGCACCGACGCGACAGCAGTTCGTGAGCCGGTAGCGGCCAGAGCCAGCAGCAGTAGCGGCCACACCAAATAGAATTGCTCCTCGACCGCCAGCGACCAAGTGTGCAGCAGCGGCATCAGGTCCGCCGCTTGGTCGAAGTAGCCGGTGTGGGTGTGAAAGAAGAAGTTCGAGACGCCGAAACCGGCAGCGGCCGTGCTCTTTGCAAGCGCCGCATAGTCGCCGGGGGAGAGCATTACCCGTCCCACCAGCAAAACCACGGCCAGCATGGTGAGCAGCGCTGGAAGGATACGTCGCATCCGACGGTCGTAGAAGCTGAGCAAAGAGAAGGTGCCCGCTGCAATCTCGGCTGCCAGAACCTGAGTGATCAGGAAACCGCTGATCACAAAAAATACGTCAACGCCAGTGAAACCGCCGCGGATCGGTCCGCCGTAATGGAACAGAAGGACCGAAAGAACCGCGACGGCGCGCAGGCCGTCGATGTCAGCGCGATAACTGGGTCTAGTTGAAAGTTCCATTCCCGAACGACTCTGCCCCATCAATTGCGGCGGTGGATAGCATCGCGGCCATTTTGGAACAAGGGTGGAACATCCCCTTATGCGCTAGGAATGCGCGGCCGTGATCAAGCCCGACGAGAACCGTCGAAATGCGATAGGCTTTCGATGATTGATGGCGCGGTCCAGTTCGTAGCTAAGTTCGAAGGGGCCTTCCCCGTTGACATCGAAATCGACCCGCGATGTGCCGCGCGGCTTCAGCGCGACTGAACGCTCGACCGGACTCCCTGAACCCGAAAGGGTGAGATCAACGTTGGTCGTCAACTGGCTTGAGTTCATCAGGAAGTAGCTAACTCCGACCAGATTCGCGTCACCTTCCAACAAAGCCGAACTGCGCGGAAGTTTGGATTTCAGTGGCGGGATCCGGTCCATGAACAAGTGAGAGTGGGTGATCTGTGGTGCGGCGTGCGCGCTTCGAGGCATAAAGATCGTCATGAACTGTGGCGACGTGGTGCCGAGAAAATCGATACCCGATGACGAACTGTAACGGCAGGACACCACAAACATGCCGTGCTCGTCGGTTTGCCGTTCCAACAATTCCGAAAGTGGCTGTTGAAGGGTTTCAAAATGCTTCACGTTGTGCTCGCAGCGGCCGAGCAGCCCTCCATCGCGGTCAAATACCCGGATTTCATAGGTGATGTCGATATTCGTATCCGGCGCAAGGAAACTCAGATGGTGCGGAATGCTGACTATGGTGTCAAAATCTGCATCACATCGATAGAGCTGGACCATATTTTGCCGGATAGGCGATCCAAACAGCGCCGGGCGAGCTTTTTTCAACCTCATATGAGCCGTATCGATCACTCGACCTGCGCGCCTGACAAGTGCGGGGACAAGACGAATCATGATCTCAGGTCTCCAAACGCTGCCTTTTGGAAGCGAGTACGCAGGTTGGGGTTGAACGGCGCCTCCGTGAAATACATCGGCGGCAGCGAGTGTTCAATGCCGAGAGCTCCGCTTACACGATTCTGGAAGACTGTAAAAATCGCAAACTGACTCCTGCCGCCCCGAATGCGAAGAGAAAGGCCCTTATCGAGCTTGACTCCGTGCGTCCGGGCAAGGTCGCCAACCGCGAGAAGGAAAGTCGAATTATATCCGATGTCGACCTCGGTGACGGCCAAAACCTCCGCCTTGAGATTCCTGATCTCGACTTGAAGTTTGTTGGCTTGTGTCGGCAGTTCGCCTTCTCCGACGAGGTTGGTAAAAACAACGTACGTTTCGAATTGATCCAGCAGCACGTTGTAATGTGCCTGATGCAGGATCGGAGAAAACTTGTAGCCCGCATCCCGAAGCGGGACGAGGCTTGTCAGCACGGCAGCTTGTTGCTGACCACTTCTGAAGAGAAGCTCTCCTTCGAGCTCAGATGAGGGCTCGCCTACAAGTTCGACCGTGTGAAGCTCATTAGTTGTGGCCGGCAGATCCCCGGCCCATTGCGACCGCCATCCCCGGTTGATCGTGGACGGCTGCATCTCCGCGCTGGTCGCGAGCAAGCCGTTCTGAAATGTCCTTACCCGAATCAACCTGGCCTTCGTCCTTACGGCGAAGCCCGGCTCGTGTCCGATCGAAGAGAGAGATGGAATAAGTAATCGCCTGTTCGCCAATTGACCTCCCGCCAGTGCTGCCCTCGCGTATAATCTTACCTCACAACCAAAAGATGCACAATCAATGCAAAGTCTACCAAAACGACCAAATCCATCTCTATCAGCCTTCGCGGTTGCGCCAATTAATCAGTCGGCTGAAGAACAGCAGATCACCCAAGAGGAAAGTCGATGACATGGCAAACCGAGCGCGTATCGCATCTCGCGCTACCGTCCCCATCGCACGCGATCTTGCGCGCCTGAACCGGCCTGTCAAGCAGAACACCGCCGGTGACCCGTCGGATTTCTCCTCCTCCGATTTCGTGCCGGAACCTGGTCATCACGCAGCGCCCCGCCCGGTTCGCTCAAGCCAGCGCTTACTCTCGGCGGGCAAATCCCTCAGTTGCAGTGAATTTTTCGCGCCGTAGAGAGCGTGGTCAGTATCAACACCGCGTCAAGCTTCCAGGGCGCTGCCCGGGCGCAAAGTTGCTGGTCGCTCAACGGTTCGGAATATGCATCCTTGTAATCGGAGAAGCCGTAGTCTGGCTCCCGGGGGCACTTGAATGCTGGCGGATTCAGTCCCTTCAGCATGGGTACGCCAAGGATCGCGGGGACGAAGAAGGGATCAGCGCGGCACTCGACAGCGATACTCCAAAATGCCGCATTGTCGGGCGGAACGAATACCGCCGCTCGGTGAGGCTGCGCAATTCCCGCTGCCAGCAATGTATCTTTCACCTGCGCTCCCGGCGTACGCTTCATGTCCTCTGCCAGCGCGTAACGAGCCGGATGTCCAGGGATCAAAAGGGCGCTGAGACGTTGACGGGTCGTCGTCTCCGCGCCCGTGCTCTCGCCGGTAACCAGCCGGATGCGTGCCTGAAGCTCGGCGAACGTCGCGCCGAGCCGGTACGCGCTCTTCCTTTTCTCCCCGGTCGCGAGTGCGACGAGCAAGATCGCACAAACAACAAATCCTGATGCGAGTGGACTCGGAAACCTCCGTTCGATCGAGGACAGACCGTAGGCACATGCAAACACGATCATTGTCCAGGTACCGACGTTGACGAAATAGAAATTTGATCCACCAGGTACGTCGATCAGTAGAGCAGGAACGGCGCTTGCAACCCCGATAACCGCGACCACTTCCGCACATCTCTTGTCCCGCGAAGTCCCGGACCGCCACACCAGGAACGCCGCTCCCAGCAGAACGGAGATCGCCGCAAGGTTCGGCACGGCACCGCTCGGATACTGCCGCAAGAAGGCAAACGGACGAAGTATCGCCAACAACGTCTGCATGCCCGGCGAAAACAGCGCGATGGCAACCACGACAAGCATAACGAGCGGAACCACCAACTTGAGCAGGCCGCTCAAGAGCGTCATCCCTGTCCGCCGCCACAGCAGGACGCCAACCCCGCCAGCGAGAATTGCGCCGACGGAAATTTTTGAAAACAGCATCAGTAGGGTTGCGCCTGCGAGCACTGCGAGTTGCAAGGTGAAGCGATGACGCCGATCCGGATCCGCAATTTCCGCCAGCAGAGGCAGACTGAGCAGGAACAAAATCATCGCAAGGCAATAGGACTCGGAGACAAGATAGGACGTCCACCCCCACAACTCAGTAACGAAGAGAAGCAGCATGGAACACAGCGTAATGAAGCTGCCGTTGACCGGACCTTCGCCGGGACGGCGAAGCAGGTGAATTGAGAGTGACAGACAGAACAAGAGCACCGGCACGGCTACTATCTGCGCGCCGACAATATATCCCTCCAGTGTCGGCACACCGAGCCAAAAACTGACGCAGCCTAACCAGAAGTGCGACAGCCCATGATACTTGATCGGCACCAGGCCATCGAGACCCGTGCTCAATGCGCCATACTTCACGAGCATGTTGGCGATCGATGTGTGAAAGATGGTGTCCATCTGATGCATGCCCGTCAGAGCCAGTTCGGGCGTGAGCACCGATCCAAAGGCGCGGGAATTAATCACCAGAAAATAGCCGAAACCGGCGAGGCAGCCGCAGGCAACGGCGAGCATCCATCTGCCGGCGGGATCTGAGCGGACGGCGGATACGGTCTGCGCGATACCGGCCGCCAACAGACCAAGAAAAAGGGGCAAGGAAACGAGGTCGGCCAAAGGCCCGTTCAACCAGGCAAGGCACGGCAGAAAAATCACAGCAATGGTCGAAGCAAGCAGCGCGCTGTAGGTCCCGCCTCGCTCGACATGTCTCACCGCGAACAGCGTTGCGCATGCGATGACGGCGCAAGGCAGTAGCAACGCCTTCATGAAAACAAACCAGTGCGGACTTCCCAGCGGCCAGCGTACGATGGCGGCCATGACCGCCGACACCGCCGCCAAGATCCAGCAGAAGATCGCCGCGAAATAGATCGGGCTTGGTTTGTGGGCGGAAGACGGCAGCGTCGGAGCAGGCATTGGTTCAGCCTGCCGTGGTCAGGGCAGTTGTTGAGAAGGCTAGCACGTGATCGAACCTGCTTTTGTCCCGAAGCTCAAGGAATTCTCCCGGCCCATCTGCTTCGTTATCTTGCCATCCCATCAGCCCAGCTTGGCCGAGGCAAACCACACGTCAAGCGGCATCCATGTCTCTACGACCGCTAAAGGCGGAAAGCCTTTGCAGCGCGACGCGAAAACCTTCTCCGTCATTCTCGTGCCCTTGCCAGATCTCCGGAATGAACGATGCACCGGGTGCATGTTTGTTCAATACACGAAACACGTTGCCAAAGTCGGTCTCGCCCTCTCCGATCTGCAGGCCCTCGCCGTCCACGCCCCTTGCGTCCGCAATGTGAACATGCGCGACGAATGGCGAAATCGTCTCCATGAACTCGTCAAACGACCAGCCGTTTTCCGTGCATGCAAGCTGCGAGTGCGAAGTGTCGAAGCATATCCTGACGCCCAGGTTCTCGCAGTTGCGCCGGATATCTTCACTCGAAACGAATAGATTGTGGAAGCGCTGCCCCCCGAAATGCCAGGGATAGGGCGGCATCGTCTGGGGCCACAGCTCAATTTCCGGGTCAGCCAGTTCCGCGAAACTTGACCGCAAGTACGCTTCACGCTCGGCTCGCTCATCCTGCGTCAGGAATCGAGCCGATGAAAAGCCCCCGACGTTCGATATTATCCCAACCGGACCATCGACGACGAAGCGACGCGCCAACTCCTTGGTCTTTGCGATCACCCGTCGCATTTCCTGCAACGAGCGCGTCCTATAGCTATCGTCGGGAGTCGTGAGGTCGAGCACATGATCGCCCTCGAACAGTTCGGGCGCGTGCACGATCAATCCGCATCGATGCCGCTCCTTCAGAAATTCCGCGTCATCGATTGCAAGATCACGATAGCTTAGATGAAACTCCACGAAGTCGGGTCCCATCGCCTCGATCAGCTTCTCTGCATCTCGGTGACGGACCGGAACGCCCCACGGCCGCCCGAAATTGAGCTTGATGCTCGCCCCCTGGATTTCGGACGCCTCGGAAACATCAGACGGGTAGAGCGGCGTACCCGCAGGTATCGTGCGGCGCGCCTTCTCGCCTATCACCAGGTCAATTCGATTGGGAGACAGCCCCTGCCCCGGACTGCGGATCTCAAGCATGCGACGCTCGATGGTGCGGCCAGCTTCGATTTCGCCGATCGCGAAGATCGATTTTCCCAGACTGATCCTATTCGCCCGCTCTCCCTGACTGAGCATTCTCGGCAACGAACTTCCGAGCGCATCCTCGACTTGCCGCACTCCCTCGACCAGCCGGCGAAACTCGTGGGGCAGGAGACTTACCTTGTGATCATTCCCTTCCATTTCCCGGTCGAGGGTAAAATGCTTCTCGATGATGCGCCCACCCATGGCGACCGCCGCCACCGAAACGAAGATGTCGCGCTCGTGTCCCGAATACCCGACCACGCTCCCGCACAGTTCCTTGAGCCTGGTCATGTAGTTGAGATTGATATCCCTGAACGGAGCAGGATAGGTGGAATTGCAATGGAGCATGACATATTCAGCTCCAGAGGTTTGAAACAGGTCCACGGCCTCCCGGATTTCTTCCTCGGTCGACATCCCGGTCGAGCAAATTATCGAGACTTTCTGATCCACTATATGCTGCAGCAATTCGTGATTGGTAAGATCCGCGGACGCGGTCTTCATCGCAGCAAGCCCGTAAGCCTTGCACTTGTCGGCACTGGCTAGATCGAAGGCCGTGCACAGAGGCACCATTCCGAGCGACGTCGTGTAATCGAAGCAGCGCAGGAGTTCCTCGTCGCTGAGTTGGAAGCGATCGAGCAGATCCAGGACGTATTCAGTGCCGAGGTCTTCGCTTTGCCCCTTCCTGCGCTGTCCATACAGCGCGCTCATGTCCCGCATCTGAAATTTTGCACAGTCGGCGCCGGCCTCCGCTGCCGCCTTGATGAGCGCAAACGCAGCCTCAATATCCCCGTTGTGGTTGTTTCCGATCTCCGCGATCAGGAACGCCGGCCCATCCTGGGCGATGCTCCGGTTTCCAATCTTGATACCCTCGCTGGGGTGTCGTTGCCGGGCGACGCCGACGACGCGGCGCTCCATATCGACGAGAGGAACGTACAAAACCTCCCGCAGCAAACGATTTGCATTCTCCCTGTCCCCCGCGATCGCGCTACGAACGCGACGATTGCAGAGTGAGCCGACATCCGTCTGGACGCCGAAAGAAGCCCCGCTCCCAATCCAGCGGATAATGTCGCCGTTGGAAAGGCTGCCGACAAGCCGGCCGGTCCCATCCACGCAGAACACGATCTCTCGGCGGTTGGCCGCAACCTTTGATGCCGCCTCCTGAACCGACGCATCCTCGTGAATGAGATAGTTCTGAATATCTCTGTCGATGATCATTTGGACATTCTTCTGCGAAACACCGCTTCCAGCATCTGCCAATCGGCGAGTTCGTCCAGTTCGATACCGGAAGACTCATCCATCTCGTAGACTGCGACCTTGCCATGAAGACGCGAGTTGCCGGACCTAAGACGTTCGACCGTGGAAATGTAGAAGGCACCATTTTCCATGAGCGTCCCGGCCCACTGTTGACGCAAGGGTCGTCTTTCCGGATCATAATTGATCGGCGTGCCGTCATCTCGCCAAAAGAAGCGTCGCGTCCTCGCGCACGTCACCAGCGAATCTGCGCCAGTGCGCAGGAGCTGCGCGACGGCCGCATCGACATCATTGCTCGTCGTCTGGGGACTGGTGACCTGGGCGGTGACGACGAACTTGTCGTGAATATCGCAGGAATCGATCAAGTCGATGATGGCGGCCTCCGTTGTCGAAGTGTCTGTCGCCAAATGATCAGGTCGACGATGAATATGGATTCGCGAATCCAGCGACGACACGACGCCGGCAATCCTGTCGCAATCCGTCGTCACGAAGACCTTTGAGATCGAGTTTGCACCCAACAACGCCTTCAGCGTCCACCAACAAAGGGGCTCCCCACAAAACTCCTTGATGTTCTTGAAAGGTATCGACTTGGAGCCTCCCCTCATGGGGACAGCAGCCACGAAACTCTCTCTTGGTGACGAAACTTGCATTGTAACGCGGGACATCCCCTCCCGAAGTCGCAGAACACCGTTCAGGCCGCTCCGGAGTCCTTGGCAACCGCCTTCAATTCATAATAACAAACGTAACTCCAGAAATCGCTGAGCTTAATCCCCTTGTTCGTTATGAATCCGGCCATTGCCGCAAATCCCGTTCCCTTCCTAACGCATTGCAATCCGGCCCTGTTCAACAGCGTTGTCATGACCTGAGAAGGAAAAAGAGAAATGTGACCGAACTCACCGGGCTTTTCCGTGCGGTACCGAAAACTGTTGCCCGTCAGGAGCCAACTGAGCCTCTGAAACACGTTCGCACAGTTTGGTATCGTGACGTAAATAGAGCCGGAATCCTTCAATAGGTGTCGCATCGATCGCAACACTCTTGCCGGTCTCTCCAGATGCTCCAACGTGTCCGAACATACGATCAGGTCAAATTTGGAGTCGATCCGGTCTTCCAGTATCTCCTCGTTGAGATCAACCTGCTTGTAGGAAGCAAGCACGTCCGGCAGCACCGATGCGGGAGCATTCCAATCGGCGCCGTGAATGTCGCCAAATCCTGACTCCCGCATTAGCTTGGCCAATTGTCCTGTCCCGCATCCGACATCGAGGATCGCTCCGTCCGAACGGGCTCCTGCCGCCTTGATGAAATCGACGAGATCTTGATGGCGCCGGCTCTGGGTGCCATCTGGTTTTCTAATCCGTCTGATCATGCTGGATTGCGCTCGGCTGCTTCGGAGAGAAATCTATCTTGGACTCAGTATTTGCGATGCAACGAACGCTCGGTTTGGAGTAGTCGGGCAAAACGTGCAGTTCGATCCATCCATTGCGACCGAATCGCCAACATTCGGTCGATCATTGCTTGCCCGTCAAACGGACTCCGTTCAAGCAAACAGACTGCCCCGGCAATCTTGGAGGACCGCAACTCGCGTCGAGCGAAGGGAACCTGCCAAATGCTACTCCAGCGGGCTGGCTGATTTCGCCGAATAAAACAGAAGTGGGACGGTATGTCTACGCGCAATGCGGACCCGAAAGGCCGACTGATCGTACGACGATTCCGAGTTCGACCGAGGGTCCGCAACGCCATTCCGCGCCGTTCCCGGCTGCATGCGGGCTCTTGCCGAAGTCGAGGTAGAGGGGGAGCCTCAGCCGGACTGAGGTTGCCCGAAATACCTGTTTCCCGCCCTTTCCCAAATGGCTGGCCAGATCGCCTGGAGGCCACTGCCAGGAACATTATGATCATGGACGGGGGCAGGAGCGTATGGTAACCACCGCGCGTTCCCCCTATTTTCATGCAACGACGAGCCGGTACAGAAACGATCATGTTTAACGACAAGTCCATTCTGATTACCGGCGGCACTGGTTCGTTTGGGCGCAAGTACGTCGGCAACCTCCTGAAAAACTTCAAGCCGCGCCGTCTTGTGATCTACTCGCGCGACGAATTGAAGCAATACGAGATGCAGCAGGAGTTCGATCAATTGCCGATGCGCTATTTCATCGGCGACGTGCGCGACGGCGAGCGCTTGCGCACTGCCATGAAGGGCATCGACTTCGTGATCCACGCGGCCGCACTTAAGCAAGTGCCTGCCGCGGAATACAATCCGATGGAATGCATCAAGACCAACGTCCACGGGGCGGAAAACGTCATTCAGGCATCCCTGGAGACCAATGTCGAGAAGGTCATCGCGCTATCGACCGACAAGGCCGCACAACCCATCAACCTCTACGGCGCCACGAAACTCGCCTCCGACAAATTGTTCATCGCGGCCAATAATATGGCTGGCGGACATCGGACCGCTTTCAGCGTCGTACGCTATGGCAACGTGGTCGGCTCCCGCGGTTCGATCGTGCCACTCTTCAAGAAGTTGCTGGCGGAAGGTACCGACCACCTGCCGATCACCGACCCCCGCATGACCCGCTTCTGGATATCGCTGCAGCAGGGTGTCGACTTCGTCAACAAGAGCTTCGAGCGCATGTCGGGCGGCGAGATATTCGTTCCGATGATCCCGTCGATTCGGATTCCGGATCTGGCGGCGGCGATGGCACCTGACCTGCCGACAAAGGTGATCGGCATCCGTCCCGGCGAAAAGCTGCACGAGATCATGTGCCCTATCGATGACTCGCATTTAACGCTACGCTTCCGGGATCATTTCGTAATCAAGCCCACGATCAAGTTTTTCCGCAGAGACGTGGACTATATTGCGAACCAGATCGGCGAGCGCGGAGTACCGGTGTCGGACGGATTCGAGTATAATTCGGGCCGGAACGATCACTTCCTTGATGTGTCCGAAATCAGGGAATTCAACCGAATTGCGACCTAATGATCCCTTATGGACGTCAGGACATCTCCGTTGAGGACATCGAGGCAGTCACCGAGGTGCTGCGCTCGGACTGGCTGACGCAGGGACAGGCGGGGCCCCGATTCGAGCAGGCCATGGCCGCCTATTGCGGCAGCCGCAATGCAATCGCGGTATCCAATGCGACCGCAGCCCTGCACATCGCTTGCCTCGCCCTCGATCTCGGCCCGGGCGACATTCTCTGGACGACGCCGAACACTTTCGTGGCATCAGCCAATTGCGCGCTTTACTGCGGCGCCGGCGTCGACTTCGTCGACATCGATCCTCGCACCTACAATATGAGCGTGTCGGCCCTGACCGAGAAGCTCGAAATCGCGGCATCGAAGGGCCGGCTGCCGAAGATCGTGGTCCCCGTGCACTTCGCCGGCCAGTCCTGCGAGATGCGCGAAATCCATGCGCTTGCGAAGCGCTATGGCTTTCGCATCATCGAGGATGCTTCTCACGCTGTCGGCGGCGAATATTTCGGACGCAAGGTCGGTTCCTGCGACTACGGCGACATCACGATTTTCAGTTTTCACCCGGTCAAGATCATCACGACTGGCGAAGGCGGGATGGTTCTGACCAATGATTCAAAGCTCGCCGAACGCCTCTCCTATTTGCGCACGCACGGCATTGTTCGCCCAGCGCAGCAGCCCGAGAAGCCGCAGGGCGGGCCGCGCATCAACGAAGAGCGCAACGGCCCGTGGATGTACGAGCAGATAGAGCTCGGGCTCAATTATCGCATGACAGACATCCAGTCGGCGCTCGGTACCAGCCAGCTCGGGCGGCTCGATCCCTTTGTCGCGCGCAGGCGCGAACTCGCAGCGCGCTACGATCAACTGCTGGCAAAGTTGCCGGTGACTTGCCCGTGGCAGCACCCCGACACGAATTCGGCCTGGCACCTCTATGTCATTCGCCTGCACCGCAACGAGATCAGACTCAGCCGGCGCCAGGTGTTCGACGCGCTCCGTGCCGCCGGCATCGGCGTGAACGTGCACTATATCCCGGTTCATACCCAGCCCTATTACCGAAAGCTCGGCTTTGACACTGGCATGTTCCCTGAAGCCGAAAGTTACTACGAGGACGCGATCACATTGCCGCTGTTTTCGCGAATGACGAACGACGAACAGGACACCGTTGTTGCGGCGCTGGAGAAGATCCTCGCGTGAAGATCGCTGTTATCCCGGCTCGCGGCGGCAGCAAGCGGATTCCGCGCAAGAATATCCGCATGTTCTGCGGCAAGCCGATCATCGCCTATTCGATCGCCGCGGCACAGCAGACGGAATTGTTTGACCAGATCGTCGTTTCAACCGATGACGAGGAGATTGCATCGGTCGCCCGGGAATTCGGTGCGGCGACGCCCTTTATCCGCCCAAAGGAGATCGCCGACGACTTCACCGGCACCAATGCGGTCGTGAAGCACGCAGTAGCGTGGTTCAACGAGCGAGCGAACAACGTCGCCCACGCTTGTTGCCTGTACGCGACCGCGCCGTTTTTGCAGGCGCGCTTCATCCAGGAGGGCTTCGAGGCGCTCTCCCGGTCGGACGCGCTCTTTGCGTTTTCCGTCACCAATTACGCCTTTCCGATCCAGCGTGCCGTGCGCATAACAGCGGGTGGACGCGTAGACGCGATCTATCCGGAACATCGTATGACGCGATCACAGGATCTGGAGCATGCCTATCACGACGCCGGACAATTCTACTGGGGTATTGGGCGCGCCTTTCTGGATGATGCACCGTTGTTCGCGCCACACGCGATCGGTATCATCGTGCCCCAGCATCTGGTCCAGGATATCGATACGCCTGAAGACTGGACCCGGGCCGAGTTGATGTACCGCGCCGCCCACCTCGCCTGATGCGGCATCAAGCGGCGCCCGCTGGCAGCAGCAGTCGGATGAACGACAGGAGATTCCCACCCGGAAACAGCCACCCGGAAATCCCGGCGGCGTCTGCCGCCTGGAGATCGTGCGGCTTGTCGCCGATCAGAAAGCTGGATTCCTTTCGTACCGGCCAGCCCTTGAGACAATCGAGGATCATGCCCGGGGCCGGTTTGCGCCGATCGCTCGACTGCCGCCACTCGGGGACGACACCCTCCTCATGATAGGGGCAATATTGAAACTCGTCGATATGCGCACCAATTTCGGCAAGGTCCCGGTTCATCCAGTCATGCAGCATCTCGATCGCCTCGACACGGTAATAGCCGCGCGCGACGCCCGCCTGATTGGTCACCACGAAGGTCAGATAGCCGAGATCGTTGCAGAGCTTGATGGCCTCGCGCGCACCGGCCACCCACTCGAAATCCTCGATCTTGTGCACATAGGCCTTGTCGATGTTCAGAACCCCGTCCCGGTCGAAGAAGACCGCCGGGCGCTGCACTCTTGCGGGGAGCTCGCTCTGCGCACGTTCAAAGTCGGCGGGCGAGCTGACATCGATAAAGAATCCGTCATGAAGCGACGCCCGCAGTTGCCCCTTTTCGGCGAGGCGCGGCAAAATCGTCTGTTCGAGCGAGCACGGAAGCGCGTCGATAAAGGAAAGGATCTTCCGATCGAGGCAATAGACGCCTGAGTTGATTGGGCTACCCGGGTGCGTCCCCGCTGGCACAAAGGTCTTGATGGAATCCCCGCGCAGGACGCGCCCGTAGCGATCCCCGGCATGATCTTTCTTCAACGCCACCCGCGCAATCGAGCGTGACACTGACGGCACCGTGAGATCAAGTAGGTTGAAATCGAAGAACACATCGTCATGAAGAAGCAGAAACGCGTCATCCAGCCTGGGCGCGGCGTGTTTCAACGCTCCGCCGGTGCCCAATTGTTTGGGTACCGAGACCGCCGAAACGGACGCGTTGCGCCAGCGCGTGCCGTCGTAGTCTCCAATCACCTGCCCGGCTTCATCACCGGCCAGCAGCACGACGTCCCGAATAGTCGGATAACGCGACACCTCGTCGAGAATGTAATCGAGGAACGGTCTTCCGGCCACCACCGGCAGTGGCTTCGGGATCCGCCGAAGCGTCTCGCCCGACCGGCTACCCAGTCCGCCGACCAGAATAATGGCTTGCTTCAGCACACTGCCTCCTCAATGAAGCCGCACGGCAAAAATCTCGCACACAGCGACTTGAGGACGGGTGACCCGCAATCCATGATATGGGCATGACGGTCAACCCGCAACCTGCGGCCCATTCCAGCGAACAACTCCCCGGCCGCAAAGCAAGACGCCGATCAGACATAACAGGAACACCATCGCGCCGGCAAGAATCGCGATCGTGGAGGGTCGGGCGAACGCGAACCCGGATGACACGAATGCGTCATCCACCAGAGCCGTTGAATAGGTCTTCGGTGCGCTGAGTTTGGCAGAGAGCGTGCGCCGTTCGGCGCTTACCGCAGCCAGCCTCTGCTCGTTGCGCGAGATGAGGTCGGTCAACCATAGTCTCTGCAGCGCTGCCGAAGCCGGATCGCCGACCGGCTCCTTGGGATATTCCTTCGCCAAGCCTGACAATGATTGCCTTATCGTCTTAAGGTCGGCAATGGCCGCATCGCTGGCCGCAATCTGATCCTTGATTTCAGCTTCCAGCGGGCTCCAAATCCTGCTCTGCTCTTCGCTCAGCAGACCCACCGTGGCAACCACAACGTCGCGTGCATGCTGTGCAGTCGGCGCGCTGACACCCACAGCAACATTCTCGGGAGGATCCTGCTTCGCAATCAGGCTCCCAAGAATCATTTGCGCTGACCGACTGCCGTCGGCGGCGGGCAAGTTCATCGCCTGAACCACCCGCTGCTTGAACGAAGGAGAGTTTATCCGAGAAACCGCAGCCGCAAGGCTCGTGGCGTCCGCGCCATCCATCTTTCCGATCTGAATGCTTCCCTGCGCCTTATAGATGATCGGAAGCTGTAGAGCGCCAAAGTATGCAATGACCATTGCAATCAAAGGTAGAAATACAAGCAGAAACAAGTGCGCCCGAATCGTTCGACAAAAGAACATGAGTAACCCACCCAGGTATTGGTCGCCGGGCACTGTACTTGGCGAAACGTTCATGTCCTACACTTGCTTCTCGACGAGAACGGATCGACAGGACAACTGCAGGTTCGACTTCCACCTGTCTTCTAAAACGTACATTACCAGTGCGATTGCAAGCTTGACAAGGAAAGTCACCTGAACAAACGAATTCACCATCCCCGAAGCGATGGTGATCGACAACGTAAACAATATGGGTGTCAGGAAAAAGCACGATGCAAAACGCTCCTGGACGATGCAACGCGTCATCAGGAACATGAACTCGGAGAATACGATCGCCGACAGTGCGACCAGGACAAACCCGCCGACCGGTCCATCGAGCTCGAAGAAAACCTCGGGCCACCCTCCGGCGAAAGCCAACCCTCGCGAGATGATGTCATGAGCGCGATCGAGGGGCAGCCCATTCTCCATCAGGAACTGCATGGTCGAATTGCGAGTCGGATCGAACGGATCGACGAACAGCTTGTAGGCCGCGAACTCTCCGTTCCAGGTGCCGTGCAGGAACACACGCTCGTAGGTCATCCACCACATCTCGCCCTGCTGGACCAGGATACGCTGCGAAAGTTTCGCGAATAGCACGTCTCCTTCGCCTCGCACGACGATATACGAATAAAACACAGCGGCGGTGGCCAGGATCAACAGCGCAACTGCGCCAAGCTGCAGCCAGCGCAACATCTTTCTTGAAATCAGTTCACCCTGCGGTAGCGACTTCGCCTCACGCCCGATCATTACCGCGCCGATCGGGATTATAAAGAACGAGGCGTAGATAAAGAGCGACGAGAAGCGATGTCCTGCCAGAAACAAATATGGGATCAGCGTCCCGAAAAGAACGCCGAAGCGCCAATCCGATGGCCCGCCGTGCAGCAGCGGGGCCGCAAAGAACACGCCAAGCTGGAATGCCAGCATTGGCCCCCAATTGAGCAGCAGGCGATGCAACGGACCGCCATGCAAGCGCGTATAGTCAAAGCGCTCGATGCCAGCAAAGAGCGGGATCGATCCACGCGCCAGCAGGTCCATCCACAAAGCGGCAATGAAGATCGCGACCATCCAAAATGCCAGGGCAGAGAGTGAAAACCGACCCGCTGGCAAGCGGCTCGCCAACGCCACCTCGTCCACGCCAAAAATTTGCTGCACCCGCTGGCGGCGAAAAGAAAACAGCAACGCGCCGACGACCAACCCCTGCGAAATCGCAATAGGCAGCGCCGATATACCGGGACCAATATCCCGCTCGAGTTGGTCGGAGAACAACGGCCCGCATAAATCGATGTAGAGAACGGAGGCCAGCCTCCAGGCAAAACCAAACAGGAAGAAGAAGAAGATCAGGCCAAGCCCGGGACGCCGAACGCCGATCCCCACGATTGCGGTCAGCAAAACGGTAACCGCGGCCACGCTTAGCAGAGCGGCCAGCGGGGAACCAGAAGCCAACCACGGAGTCATCACGCCGTCTTCCCACCCGATTCACGGACCCAGCATTTGTCAAATACCCCCAACCGCCGAGTCCGGATAGCAAAAAAGCCGTCAGCGGGGCTCCCACGCATACAGCAGCCCATCATTGTGCAAGGTGGATGCATACTCCATCCGTTTTCGCGCCAGAATGCGGATACGACCTTCCAACTCGAGCTTTTCCAGCAGTTGGAAGAGATAGGTCTGATAGTCCATCGATCGGTGGTAGACGCCGGAGATGAAGTCCCGCGGGACGAAAAGCTTGAGCATATCGACTGCCGGCTCAATATCTACGACGCGAGAGGGTCTTGCACGGATGATATTTTCAATGACGTTCCCCACGGCGTAGGGAATCTGCTCGATGCAGAAATGCGTAAAGACCGTTTGGCCGGCCAGTTCGCTGAAACGGGTGTCTCGGGCGTCGGTGAGATCAATTCGATCGAAACTGACTCGATCCTCGATATTGAAATGGCTTGCGACGCGTCGCCCGACCTCGATCCCGTTCGGCGAAATATCCAGGCCGCGAAGTCGAGTCCAATGGGGATCAAGGCTGAGTGAGAGCAGATTATAGCCAGAGCCAGCCCCGAGTTCCAACAGCGAAGTCGAACCGCCGCAATATCGCATCATCAGTTCAGAAAACGCACCGATCCGATATCGATAATAATCCCTGGTTGCGATTCGAACAAGCTGGCCGTCCACTTTAGCCAGACGCGGCGTCACGTCCTGCCCTACCAAGAACTCTTCCAAAGTCTGGACGCCAAGCCAGCCACGTTCGTTGAGAACTCGATCCCAAGCCCCCGAATTATATTCGGAGTCTACGACATCGCCGGTTCGTCGCACGTTCTTGAACGCCAGCCTGAGAACGCTGCGCGCAAGATCAGCCGAATAAGCCAACGACAAATCCAGCCTCGACGCCGGCACCGCATCAGGAACGAACTTCACGGAATGTCTCCTCCGCAATGCCGCGTCGAATACGTATTCCGGCTTGAACGGCCCTTGCCGTCGATGTTCGATCAAAGACCCAGGATCAATTTCTGCAAGTCCGAAGTATTTGCCGCGGGCGAAAACGGCCGGTTCCTGCTGCCCGGAAAGATGCGCGGAAAAGCAAGGAAGGTCGCGGTATACATCAGACGCCCGTGGCCCGGCGCGACCCGGCTCCCCATGTGCAGGCATTTCGAAGTATCGACGATGAACGACGACAGGCGCGGTGCCTTCATCACCTTGACCTCAGTACGCGACACCTTGTCGAACACTCTCTCGTCAGGGAAATGACTGGTGAGAAGCGGAAAACCAAACTTGTCGGTCGATTGCCGCGACAGGAACGTAAACGGCCCATCGCCGTCTTCCACGACGTCCGTCAGATAAGTGTAGAACTTTATCACCCTGACATCATCATGATCGCGATGCCAGAGCTGGGACGAGGCAAGGTCCTCGCCGGTATGGCGCGAATAGCCCAACATCACATAGTCGAGCCAAGGCACTTCCCCCAATGCCGAGGCAACGACATTGATGACCGCTGACTGCAGCGCATACCGAACGAAAATATTATCGGCGCTGAGCTTGCCGTCCTGCATCTCCTCGTCCAACATCTGAACGAGGAATCTTTTCCAATATGACGCCTGCTTGCTCGCAGATGCCTCGACGTCTCCGAGCTTTGCCATGGCCTTGTCAGAGAACTGCCGCAGCAGCGCCTCGTCGATCAGCTCGGTGAGAACGACATAGCCGTCGCGCTTCAAATCTTCCGCTTTGGCCTTTTGGGACGGCGTTGCGTTCAGGAGTTGAGCCTGCCGCTTGCGCTCGCGCTTCTCTCCCAGATGCCACGCGCTGACACCCGTCTTGACTGCGTGACGAAGCGGCGAGCGGTTAACGTGCCAAAGCGCTCTGGACATCAATCCCATATTGACCCATCCCACGGTTCCTGAAGGCTAACGCATATCATTGGACCGGCAGCGGCCTAGAATGTGCGAGCATTCCCATATCAAAGCCAACCAGTACGAGCAAGCAGGCCCTCCGATCAAACGAGCCGGCAACCTCGATTCGGACTCATCGAGCGGGATTAAGTTCCCAATCGAGAATGCGGGGTCATTGCGCGGGCGAACCGGCCGAACATCGCGCGATCTGTCTTTGATAGAATGATCGCCCAGCTCAACGCCCAGGCGATAATGCAGCCAAGCCCGCCGACGATGGCGAGGGCCACCAAACTGCCCGGCAAGAACATCTTGCTGACGGCGACGAGCCCCGCCAGAATCAACGCAACGAGCAGGTGCCTTCCGAGCTGTCCCCAGAACAGCGATCGGGGAATTTCCATCTGAGAAAGCATGTGATGGGCGATCAACGGCGCGAAAGCGACCTGGGCGCCCACCCACCCCAGGATGAACGCGCGTTCGCGAAGCCACACCAGAGCCAGCGCGGTGATGAGATATTGCACGATAACCTGCAGATAGAGCAGCCGCGTATTGAATCGAAGGAAATCCGACCTCACCATCAATGCCGTCGTCCCCGCGCCGAGCATCACCGTGATTGCGGGAATGAACATCGAGAGAGCGAGCCAAGGCCATAGACCGGAAAGTTGCGGTCCGACCCAGACCTTCAGTATCTCCTCCGAAAACAGCGCGACCACGACCAGCACCGGGATGATGATGGCTCCCGGCAATACCAGCCCGTTACGTCCCAGCATTTGCAGCCGCCGCTTGTCCGTCGCTTCATCGATGTGGCTCGACAGAGGAAGGATTGCGGAATTAAGCGGCCCCATCGTCGTCTTCAGAAAGCGCGGCATCCGCGTGATCAGGTCGTAGATTCCGACCTCTGCGGGCGTGTACAGAGTCCCGATTGCGAGGGGGATGAGCGGCTGCTGAAATGTACCCATGATCCGGTTGTTGAGCATCAGCCAGCAGCGATGAGAGACGTCCCGCCGACTGACGGCGGACCATGAGCGAAGCCGAAGCGGCGTATCGAACGCGGCGAGGCATACCGCCCCCGTCAGCACGAGATACTTGCCCATCATCACTGCGAGATAGGAATAAGCAATCCACTCGAACGGCGCCCCACGCAACACCAGCGCGTACACAGCCACGACATACAGCACGTTGCCCGCCACCTCCGTCAGGCGTAGCCAGCCATACTGCTCAAACCCCTTGAGCGCCCCCTCGGCGACAAGCCCCAGAAAGGTGACAGGCAGTACCAGCGCGGTAACGTTGAGGATTGAAATGAACGCAACAACCTGATCCGGGGCGACCTTGAAAATTGCGGCGAGCGATCCTGCGGCTGCCCAGATCGCAACACCTGAAACTACGCCCATGGTCATCGCAATGGCCGTGAGCAGCGACACTTTCTCGCTTGCAACCGCCCAGTCGCCAACGCGCCCCCGCGCCACGGCCTGGGTCGTGTTCTCCGACACACCGAGGTCGACCAAAGCCAAAAAACCGGTCGGCAGGAACGAGCGTACGAGCACGATCAGGCCCAGCACGGCTAGGCCGTACGATCTCGCAATCAGGCCGACCGCGAACAGGCCGAGCACACCAGCCAGCCCGAATGCAACCGCCGAGATAGCCGTGTTTTGCACGAATCGGCGCAGCACGATCAGTTCGCTTCCACCAGCCGCAGACTTGCGCCACTCAACGACCTCGACATCCCGCTCGCATTCTCCGTGACCTGCTGCGCGACAAAACGCCGTCCATCGCCTGCGGCGGCGCAGATGCGTTGCAGCACGGCATTCACCATTTCCAGCGCAAATGCCTTGGCGAGGCGACGCCGCTCGTTTGCCGGGTTGCTATAGCTGCGGCGGAGCGCCGAACTTGCCTTATAGCCCAGCGCCTGCCGGACTGCCTCCGCGGCGACGCCACGCAGCGAAGGGCGCGGCGGCGTGGGCCCCGCTCGCCCCGCTGCGATCGTTTCGAGAACCACCTCGGCAACCCGCGAGGAGCTGGCGCCGTCGACCGCGGTGAAGAGGTCGCCAAAGATCTGCTGCCGAAATTGCTCGGTTTCCGAAGCCACCGCCGGCAGCCGCCCGTCAAGTCCCTTCTGCACAAGTTCAAAAAGTTCGGCTTCTGATCGGGCGCCACGGCTGACCCGCGTCGCGGCCTCCAGCCGCAAGGATGGGGTATTGAACCACTCCATGCTCAGCGGCTCCACTTTCAGCATCGTAGCCTCGATCGCGGTGGAGCAGTTTTGATGAAGCAGCAAACGGGCGCGGCCGATCCATTCCAACGACGTGCCGTCCTGACGCACGTGAAAATTCGGCAGTTCCGCGAGCGCGTCATACGAGCCGATGTTCTCGAACGGATGCGGGCGCAGGACAAACTCGACATCCCTGAAGTGGTTTGCCAGCCTGATCGACGTCTCACGCACCGACCGGTAAGCCTTGCCGGCATCGACAATGAACTGGCGCGCGAACTCCCGCGAATAGCCCGCCTGCACCATCGCGCCTTCCTCGTCGGCCGAACTTGCGGAAAATCGCGGATTGGCGACCGGGAAATTAGTGTTGATGAGCACGTAGCCGGGCTCGATCGACGGCTTTGGAAGCGCTGCGCGCCAAGGTGCCGCGCAGAAATCGTAGCGAGGACACCCCGTCGCATGAAGCAGCTCCGGCCGCACCGTGCCGTGACGCAGGAACGCCGCGTGCTGCGCCTGCCCCCAGACGCAATAGAGGTCGACCAGATCGCTGCATCCGACGCCCTTGACCATCTCGGCAAACTGGTCCGGGTTCTTGCCTCCGATGCCCTCGGTATCGAGCACGCCGACCAGAATTCCCGCACGTTTGTAGGACTTGATCAAATCGGCATTGTTGGGGCGGGTATAGTTCACCAGCACCAAGTCCGGACGTAGCGCCGGGACGTCGAACCCCTGTTCGTACATCGGCACGAGCGTTGCGATCGCGCCCCTTGCTGCCAGTTGCCGGCCCAGCAGAACCAATCCCTCCAGATCGCGAAGCGGGTTGTCGACGATCAGGCAGACATGCGGCTTGTCAGGCACGAGCGCCCCTCGGCAGTTCCTGCGGCGACGGCGCTACGCGCTCTCCGTCTGACGTCAAGAGCTCCCAGCTCATCGGCGTGCCGCGGCGTACCGCCCGGCCGACGCGCATGCCGATAAGCTTCTCGAAATATTTGGGCGGCAAGCCCAGGCCCGGACGGATGATTCTCAGATTGCTTTCCGTCAAGGTGTCTCCGGCTGCAAGGTCCTCTGCCACGTAGAGCGAACGACGGAAGATTCGCGACTTCTGCTCCTTCTCGGTCAGCCCGTAGTAGACTTGGCCGAGCGCCATCCAGGCACGCTCCGTCTCGACCACCAGCGCCGCCATTTCGTCGGGCTCCATCGAAAACGTCGAATCGACGCCACCGTCGGCGCGCGAAAGTGTAAAGTGCTTTTCAATGACGCTGGCGCCGAGCGCAACGCTTGCCACGCTCGCACCAATTCCGAACGTGTGGTCAGACAGTCCAACCTCGCACCCGAACAACGCACGCATATGCGGGATCGTCAGGAGGTTGGTGTCGGCCGCGGCCGCGGGATAGGTGCTAGTGCATTTGAGCAGCACCAGATCCTTGCAGCCGGCCTCCTTTGCGGAGCGAACGGCCTCATCGATATCAGCCACCGTCGCCATACCGGTCGAGATGATCATCGTCTTGCCCGTTGCGGCTACCTTGCGAATGAGGGGCAAGTCCGTGTTCTCGAACGATGCGATCTTGTAACAGGAAACGCCGAGCCGCTCCAGGAAATCCACAGCGGTCGCGTCGAACGGCGTCGAGAACGGGATCATGCCGAGCGATCGCGCGCGTTCGAAGATCGGGCCGTGCCACTCCCACGGGGTGTGGGCTTCCTGGTACAGCTTGTGAAGCGACCTGCCGCTCCACAGGCTGTTGGGATCGTCGATGAAGAACTCGTCGCGGCTGAGGTTCAGTGTCATCGTATCGGCGGTATAGGTCTGCAGTTTCAACGCATGCGCACCGGACTTCGCCGCCGCATCGACGATTCCCAGCGCGCGGTCAAGCGATTGATTGTGATTACCCGACATTTCCGCGATGATGAACGGCTGATGCGAACGGCCGATCGAGCGGCCTTCGATCTTGATTGTTTCATTCATCGGAAGCTCCAGCTTTTTCAATACGTACGAGATAGCGATGGCCGCGGAGGTCAAAGAATGCCGGGAAGCGCTGCGGGTCGGCTACCCTCAGCAGGTCGAACTGCTCGGCGATCGAGCGCGATGGATCCAGCCGTGAGTCTTCGGGCGTGCGCCGGCGGTAGTGGCTCGGAGGCCGGTCGTCCTGACGTACCGGCGTTCCGGATCCCGCGATCTCGAGCGCATGTTCCATCAATTCAATCTCTATGGCGAACAGCCTTTCATTGATCTCGTCGCTTAGCTCATGCCCTTCTAGTACCAGATCGCGCTGCGCCCAGATGGCACCGCTATCAACCGGCTCCTGCGCCTCGATCAGGGACACGACGATGCGATTCTTTCCCTCGAGTATCTGCCAAATATGCGGGGACCAGCCGCGCCCTTCCGGAAGATCGCTCGCGTGAATGACAAGGGTCACCCCATATTTCTGCCGGTCCCCGGCCGAGATGATCTCATGGCATGAGATGAGAAAGAGAAGCTCGCCACCGGTCAGGTGTTTTTTTTCCCGAACCAGTTCCACGCTGTGATTGGCGGCCGCGCTCCTTACCCACTGCTCCAGCCGCGGATAAACCGGATGCGCAGTGCTTGAGCAGAGGATTGAAACCTTCATTGTCGGCGATCACCGGCGATTCCACGGGATTGTGGAACCGTGCCGGAGCGCAATTAGCATAGAAAATGCGGTCAAACACCAATTAAGAATATCTGCGGTTGCGGCTGGAATCGGCATTATACTGGTTCGCGGCCATTGGCTGGCAGGCCAATCACGCCGGGGGCCGCCACTTTTCGTCTCGCGCTGGCAGCCCTGCCAGTCCTAGACCCTCCCCAGCGATCTCATCGCCTCCCGGACCCGGGAAGTGCCCAGCCCGTCGACAAGCGCGCGTGCAGCCTCGCCCATCGCGAGAGTCTTCGCCGGGTCGTCTAGCATCGCCCGGATGGCCCCCGCAAGCTGATCCACGGTGACAGCGGGCGCCGACCCGAGATAGGTGACCACGCCGGAACTGGCAAGTGCGGTCAACGCACTGGTCTGGTTGTCGGCGATACCGACCGTTATGGTTGGCAGTGCCAGGCAGCATCGCTCCCAGCTCATGACCCCGCCCGCCCCGATCGCGAGGTCCGCGCGCCTCATCAGTTCGGCCATATTGTCCGCACCACGATACAACTCGGCGCGCGGCATTTCCCGGCAGAGACTTGTGATCGAATCGACGTGCGGATTGCTAAAGCCAATGGCGACATCGACCGCGAGCGAGGGAAGCGACAGACTCTTGATGGCAGATAGCGCCTTGGCCGTCTCGTTGCCGGGGTCGGCTCCCCCGTAGCACACGAAGATGCGGCCCACCTCGCCGTTGCGGCCGGTCACCAATTTACGTTGCTCGGCGAATTCCGGGCGAAGCAATGCATAGGATGGACCCAGCAGGGTCCGGCATCTCGCAGGCAATCGACCGTGGTAGCGGCGCTCCATTTCCACGGCCAGATTCTGGTCGAGCAGGATGTCGCAGTCATGGTCGCGGTCGGCGATATCGTCGATGGCAAGGATGCGGGGCACCCGCTGGCGCTGCAGGCGTTCCCAGCTTGCGTCGAGCGCATAGTGGTCGACAATCAGCCAGTCGATGGCGCCGATGCGATCGATCCATTCCAACGTCTGCTCGGCGTCCTGTTGCCAGCTCGTAGGCAGCCAGTGCGCATGCGCGGTTCCACTCAGTGCAGCAGTGTCGGGGAAGCGATCGGGATCGGGCAACAGCCGCACGGCATGCCCCTTGCCTTCGATCAGACGCGCCAAGCCGGCGGCCCGGCTCCGCAACAGGAAGAATGCGCTCGCACCGTCGTTGCCGAAGCTCCGGGCTAGACTCAGGCATCTCACGAGATGCCCCATACCCATTTCGGTGGAAGCATCGACGCGGAAGACGACCCGTTGCACCGCGTTCATCAAGCTGGCCTTGTGAATCTAGTTCTGGACGACTTGTTGTGGACAACTTGGCTGCGGGGCAAAGATCGACCCGTCCCAATGACGCGCTGTACCGCCCACGAAACTGGCCATAATTGCCGGCTCAAGCATTGCCCCGAGAGCGCCACTTGAACCATCGCGCCACACTCTATATTCCCGGGCCGCAGCAAAGCAACATTCCGGCCAGGCATGCCCCCGCTGAACGACGACATTATCCTGATCACGACGCTCGCAGCGTACCAGACGCGGTTCTGGATTCCGGTGGCGCAGCGGTTACGCAACGCCGGACGCGAGGTGCACCTGCTCGCGTTCGACGACCGCAGCGCGGAGATGGCCGAGAAGGAAGGCGTCCCCGTCGTCAACATGTACCGGACCGGTCTGCAGGGCGGCGCGCCGATCGACGAGGAACACGCCTTCGCCGCGCGGGTCGCCGGGTACGGCCTCGACGGAACGAACTTCCTGTTCAGCCATGAGCGCGTCACGTTCGGCATTCGCGACACCGCCGCGCTGCGACGGCGGTTCATGATCTACACCAACGCGATGGAAGCCGTTCTCGATCGGTTGACTGCCGGCGGAAAGCGCGTCATCGCGGTTCAGGAACTCGGCGGATTTCTCTCGGTGATCGCCTGCTTCTACGCGGCACGAAAGCGCGGCGTCCGGAACTGGTTCATCGAGCCGTCATTCTTTCGCGGCAGGCTTTATTATACTCCGGACAGATTCAGCGCACCCGACACGATGCCCGTGCCGGCCGGGACCGTTTCGCCCGATGTGCGGGCTTATCTCGACGATACCTTGCGCCAGCGCGCCATCGTCATTCCGAAGAAGGACCAGCATCACTATTCCGCGGCCTTCAAGAAGATCGCCAATGCACGGAACGCGCGCCGGCTGGTCGAAAAGCTCTGGGACCAGTTCGCGCTCGGCAAGCACCAGGAGTTCGGCCACAACCTTCGGCATGCGCGCATGCATGCCGCCATGGCGTACGGCGCCCGGCGGCTGCGAAAGATCTATCGGCCGATGCCGGACGGTCCGTTCATCTACTATCCCCTCCACGTGCCGGCCGACATGGCGCTGACCCTGCGCTCGCCGGAATATCTCGACCAGGTTGCGACCATCGATTTCCTGCTGCGCACCCTCCCCGACACGCACGTCCTCGCCGTCAAGGAACATCCGGCGCAGATCGGCGCCGTGCCGGCCGGCCGCCTGATCGAACTCGCGCAGCGCTTCGACAATTTCGTTCTGCTGCCGCCGCAGACCAACAACTATGCCGTGCTGGGCCGCGCCGACGCTGTCGTGTCCGTCAACAGCAAGTCCGGCGCCGAAGCGATGCTGCTCGGCAAGCCGGTGGTCGTGATGGGCGACGCCTTCTATCGCTCCTGTCCGCTGGTATTCACCGTTGACCGCCTGGCGGACGTTCCGCAGCGGCTTCACGACGCACTGGCGGCGCCGCCGTTCGACCCTGCCGATACCGCACCCTATTTCGAAACGGCGTGGCGGCAATCGTTCCCCGGCGAACTCTACATCAGCGACCCCAGGCAGCTCGACGTCTTTACGACCTCGCTGCTGTCGGCGGTCGCCGATCCGAAGCCCGGGAGCTAAGCGTTTCTCCATGGCAGTCGTTTCGATCATCACTCCATCCTGGAACGTGGCGCCGCTGATCGGGGAGACGATCGCGTCAGTTCAGGCCCAGTCATTGACGGATTGGGAACTCCTGATCGCCGATGACTGCTCGACGGACGAGACCGCCGCAATCGTGGAAGGCCATGCGGCGAACGACCCGCGCATCAAGCTCATTCGACAGCCACGCAACGGCGGACCGGCGCTGGCCCGTCAGGCGGCGATCGAACAGGCGCAGGGTCGCTTCATCGCATTCCTCGACAGCGACGATCTGTGGCTGCCGGCCAAGCTCGAACGGCAGATCGCCTTCGCGCAAAACAATCGCGCGGCGCTGAGCTACACCGCGTTCCGCCGCATCAACGACACGGGAACGGTCACTGGCCGGCTGATCGAGGTGCCGGCCTCCCTCACCTACGAGCAGTTGCTCAGGAACACGTCGATCGCGACATTGACGGCGCTGGTCGACCGCGACATCGCCGGCAACATCGCCATGAAGAACGAGCCCTACGACGACTTCTGTCTCTGGCTGAGCATCCTCAAACCCGGGCACGTCGCCCGCGGGCTCAACGAAGACCTCGCTCGCTATCGCGTGCGGGGCAGTTCGGTATCAAGCCGCCCGCTGCGTTCAGCCGGCTGGGTCTGGCACATCTACCGCAACGTCGAGCATCTCTCGCCTGTCAAATCCGCCTGGTGCTTCGCGCACTGGAGCGCCAGGGCCTGGCTGAAGCGGCGGGAATTCTAAGTTGACCGAGGGGATGACCTGAAGCGGAATACGACGGGAAGGTCGCGATGATCGCACCATGACCACGGCAGCAAATTCGTTGTAGGTATTTTATTACCATGATCAGCAACTTTACTGCCTACCGGCGGAATCGACGTGACTGAGGGGCCTAGATGCAGAGCGTTCTGATCACGGGCGGCGCCGGCTTCATCGGCCAGAACCTGGTGCACGCATGGCGCACCGCCCGGTCGGCCGATCGCCTGGTCGTGGTCGATGCGATGACCTATGCAGCCAACATTCGAAGCCTCGAGCCGCTTATCGCCGATCACAGCATCCATTTCGTGAATGGGGACATCGGCGATGAGGCACTGATGCAGCGCCTGTTCGCAGAACACAAGTTTACGCGCGTTGCGCATCTGGCCGCAGAGTCGCACGTCGACCGGTCAATCAGCAATCCTGAGACATTTCTGAAAACTAACGTGCTCGGCACGTTCACCTTGCTGAAGGCGGCGCTGGATGCTTGGCGGGCTAGCGCAACGCTGGACAGCGCGCGCTTCCTGCATGTCTCAACCGACGAAGTCTATGGCTCGCTCGGCTTGGCCGATCCCGCCTTCACCGAATCTTCGCCCTATCGTCCGAATTCCCCCTACGCGGCGAGCAAGGCGTCGAGCGATCATCTGGTCCGCGCGTTTGTTGCGACCTACGGCATGCCGGCGCTGATCACAAACTGCTCCAATAATTACGGCGCCTATCAACATCCGGAAAAACTCATTCCGCTGATGATCACCCATGCGATAGAAGGCAAGCTGTTGCCCATCTACGGCGATGGCTCCAATGTCCGCGACTGGCTGCACGTCTCCGATCACTGCGAGAGGCTGATTAATGTGATCGAGCGCGGCCGCATCGGCGAGACGTACAACATTGGCGGCGGTAACGAGCGCAATAACCGCGACGTGGTGGGCCTGATCTGCGACACGATCAATGTTTGCTTCGCCGCTAATCCTGCCCTCGCCTCACGCTTCCCGTCCTGTCCCGCCGCCTCCGGATCCTCGTGCCGCACGCTGATTCGCTATGTCACCGACCGCCTCGGTCACGATCACCGCTACGCGATCGATGCAACTAAGCTGGCGTCCGAACTAGGAAGCCGCTCCAGCGTCGCCTTCGAAAACGGGCTGGCCCAGACCGTGCAGTGGTATCTTGACCATGAAGCGTGGTGGCGCGACATCACGAGTGGCTCCTACCAAGCCTGGATCGACAAGAATTACGGCTCCCGGCTCGCGGTTTAGCCATTCAGGCGCATGCTCGTGCTCACGAGTGCCAATTGGCACATGTCTTACCGCGGAGAAACCAGATTGCCTCTGCTCAACCAAACTGCAGGAGCCGTCCAAGCGCAGCAATGTGCGCTCCGGCGTGAACCGTTGAGACAATGCAACTAAACGCAGGATGGATCTAGCCTGGCTGGCCAGATCGCCGACCGTCAGGCCCCCCCTTCACTCCAGGCAAACGTTACTGCCTTCGACCTGAATGCGTTTTGATATGCATGGACACACGTGTTAAGAGGCCCCGAACTCAAATAGCGAGCAAAGTGCAATGAATCGCAAGGGAATTGTTCTCGCCGGAGGCCGTGCGACGCGACTTTATCCACTAACCCTGGCGACGTCGAAGCAGTTGCTGCCGATCTACGACAAGCCCCTGATCTATTATTCGCTCACCACGCTGATGCTGGCCGGCCTGCGCGAGCTTTTGATTATTACGACGCCGGAAGAAGTTTCGCAGTTCCAGCGCCTGCTTGGTGACGGCCGGCAGTGGGGGATCGAACTGTCCTATGCAGTCCAGGATCAGCCCGGCGGGGTCGCGCAGGCATTTCTGATCGGCCGCGAGTTTATCGCCGGCGGGCCATCGGCGCTCGTTCTCGGCGACAACATTTTCTACGGCGACAATTTGCGGCTCCGGTTGATCGATGCGGCCAGGCAATCGCAAGGCGCCACCGTCTTTGCATGCTGGGTCGATGATCCCGAACGGTACGGCGTTATCGAATTCGACGCTTCAAATCTTCCCTCGAGGATCGTCGAGAAGCCGAAACAGCCCAGGTCGAACTACGCAGTCACCGGCCTATACCTGTATGACGAGCGGGTTAGCGACATCGCACGGGAGATGGTGCCGTCGGCGCGGGGCGAACTGGAGATCTCTGACTTAAATCAGTGGTATCTTGAGCATGGAGCGCTTCGCGTCGAGCGTCTTGGCCGCGGCTATGCGTGGCTCGACGCCGGAACGCACGACTCCCTGCTCGAAGCTTCCCAGTTCATTCAGATTGTCGAGAAGCGCCAGGGATTGAAAATCGCGTGTCCGGAGGAGGTTGCATTCATCCAGGGATTTATCGACGCCGAGCAGTTGCTGAGACTTGCGGAGCCGATGAAAGCAACCGGATACGGGCAATATCTCATTCGCCAAGCCACCAGTATCCCCAGCAGCCTGCCCCTAAACATACGCGAAGTGAAACAGTGACAGCAGATTACATACCGTTCAACCGGCCTTACTGCACCGGCAAGGAACTGATCTATGCGGCCGAGGCGCAAGGCAACTATCATCTCTCCGGAGATGGCCCCTTCACCAAACGTTGCCATCAATGGATCGAGAAGCATACCGGCTGCACCAAGGCGCTCCTGACCCACTCCTGCACATCCGCGCTGGACATGGCAGCGCTGCTCCTAGACCTCACGAGCGGCGATGAGGTGATTCTGCCATCCTATACCTTCGTGTCGACCGCCAATGCTTTTGTTCTGCGTGGCGCAGTGCCGGTGTTCGTCGATATCAGGGAGGACACGCTCAATCTGGACGAACGGCTGATCGAGGACGCGATCACGACGCGAACCCGCGCGATCGTGCCGGTCCACTACGCCGGCGTCTCCTGCGAGATGGACTCCATTCAGGCGATCGCGCGGCGCCACGAACTCAAGGTCGTGGAAGATGCTGCGCAGGGAATCATGGCCGCGTACAAGAACCGGGCGCTCGGGGCGATCGGCGACCTCGGCAGCTTCAGCTTTCACGAAACCAAGAACATCATCTCCGGCGAAGGCGGCAGCCTCCTGGTGCGGGATGCGGAGTTTGCGCAACGCGCCGAGATCATTCGCGAGAAGGGAACCGATCGCGGCCGCTTCTTCCGCGGCGAGGTGGACAAATACACTTGGCAGGATGTCGGCTCGTCGTTCCTGCCGAGCGAGATTACCGCCGCCTTTCTGTGGGCGCAAATCGAGGAAGCGCAACGGATCACAAGCGAACGGATGGCGATCTGGGACCGATATCACATTATGCTGGAGCAACTCGAGCAACTGGAATTGCTCCGCCGCCCGATCATTCCCCCGGACTGCCAGCACAACGGCCACATGTATTATGTCCTTCTTGCTCCCGGCATCGATCGTCAGGCAGTCCTGGGCGATCTAAAGAACGCTGGCATCCATTCGGTGTTTCACTACGTTCCGCTGCATTCCTCGCCGGCCGGGATGCGTTTTGGGCGGACACATGGCGACCTTTCACGGACGACCTCGCTTTCGGAACGTCTGATCAGATTACCCATGTGGCTCGGGTTGTCCGAGGGACAGCAACAGCGGATCTGCGAGGTGCTCGGAGCCAACCTGAAGAATATGCCTCAGGATTGACCTCTCCTGGACATCAGTTGTTATTTGGCACGCGCGACCACAATGCGACTGCCACCGGCGGGCCAACGAACCCCAGCGAGAGTCAATCGGACTTCCGCGCGCAACGTTTCGAGGAAAAGCCGATTGACCGCAGGATTCAATCGAAACTCGTATACGTCGTCATCCGACCGCTTATCCCGGCGAAGGCGGCTGGCAGCCATGAGAGGCAATAGCAACGCTGTGAAGGAGGAAGAGAACAACACTTCGAACCCATTACGGGAAAGTTTGCCTTCCAGCTCGCCTCGTCGATAACGGCGCTCATGATGCGCAATTTCGTCGGCACGGCTCCACAGCCAGGGATGTTGCGGGACAGCGATGATTGTCCCGCCGCCCGTCACGGTGGCGGCGCGCAGGCCACGCAGCACTGCTTCATCCTCGGCTATGTGCTCGATCACGTCGAAGGCACCAGTTAGATCGAAAGCGCCCACCGCTGGAATATCCCGAGCGTCCATCTGCACCAGTTCCACATCCGGCAGGCGTTTTCGCGCGTAAGCCAAGCCGGCGGGATGAAGTTCCGAGCCCGCCAGGCGTTCCCAGTTGCGCGCCGCGGCCAGTGCACGCAGTACGAACCCCGTACCGCAACCGATCTCAAGAAACCGCCTTGCAGTGGGGAAAAACTTGTCAATGAGGCCCAAGATGACCTGATTACGCGAAACAAACCAGAAGTGCCCCTCCTCCAGGCTGGCGAGCTCGTCAAAGACCTTTGGATCGAAACCGCTAACGGTGTCCGCCAGCGTCGGGGCAAAAGTGGGAATTCCGTCGGACTGGACGATGGCGGAGCCGCAGGCGGAGCACTTCCAATTTGCCGGCCATATGGCTTCGCTCGCCAGAACAGGCTCCTGCGAATTGCAGGCGAGACAACGACGCATCGGTATATTATTCACTGCCGACGGGCAGGCTAAATGCGGGCCACGCACAAATCAAAAACACGCGCTTCTCCATCCTTTCGGAACCCAAGCAACTTCACTAACTGGACCGCAACATGCGACTATGCATCATCCAATCCTGCTATATTCCATGGAAGGGATTTTTCGACCTTATCGGTCGATGCGACCAGTACGTCGTCTATGACAGTGCGCAATTTGTAAAACAACACTGGTTCAATCGCAATCGGATCAAGACGGCCGACGGAATCAAATGGCTTACAATTCCAGTCGTTACGAGTGGGCGGCTCGGACAACCGATCGAAAAGGTGGAGATAGCAAAGCCTTGGGCAGATCGCCATTGGCATGCCATCAAACAGGCTTACGGCAAAGCGCCTTACTTCCAATACCACGAACCGAGGGCAAAAGCCTGGTACGAGCGCGCTGACAAGCAACTATTGCTTACGGACGTCAACATGATCTTTCTGAAAGGCATCGCCGAATTGCTGTCTCCCCGGACCCGAATAGCACGCGACAGCTGCTATGCGCCGAGCGGAGACCGGATGAATCGCCTGCTGGAAATTGTTCGAGCTGCCGGCGGCACCCACTATTTGAGCGGACCATCGGCCCGCGCTTATTTCGACGAGGCGATATTTGATGCTGCAGGCATCAAGACCGAATGGATGAACTATGAAGGTTATCCGGAGTACTCACAGCCTCATGGAGCCTTTGAGCATACAGTGAGCGCGCTAGACCTCATTTTCAACACAGGTCCGGATGCGCCGCAATATCTATCCCGTCTGACCTAAGGGAAGCGGATATACGTTCGCTACAACCGGCTGCAGTAATGTGCGCCAAATTCGACGAGATCCGGGCTGGGTTCGTCGAACGATGTCTCGCATCCACTTTCAAACAAGCGCACGGTATGCAGCAACAGAGGTACGGCGGCTTCAAACTGGCGACGCCCGAGCGTCGCCTCGTTGTCAGAAGCTAGAATGGGAACCTTTTGCTGTGCAATGATCGGGCCGGTGTCAACGCCTGCATCCACGAAATGGACGGTCACTCCGGCATAGGTCAGACCCGATTCAAGCGCTTTCCGAACAGCGCCAAAACCGGGAAACATGGGGAGCAAGCTGAGGTGCAAGTTGAATATCCGCCCATGAAAAGCATCGATGACGCTCTGCGGAATCAGCCGATTGAATGTGAGTCCCATGCATTCGAACGAGAAATCATTTTGAAGGTCGAGAAGCTCTGCCTCGATCGTTCCTGGCTTCACCACCTTGAACTCGATTTCTCTCAATTTACAATATTCCATCATTGAGTTTGTCGGGCCCGTTCTGTCGAAGATCACCAAATCGATCTTTGACTTCAGCAAGCCTGCGAGATGGGCTTCAACAACCGCACGAGCCCCCATCCCGGCCCCGCTAATGGCCCAAGCGAGTTTCAACTCCGGTCGCTCCTGAATACTTCCTTGACGACCACTCGTGGTCGCCGCTTGGCTTCATTGTAGACATAGGCCAGGTAGATGCCCAGAACTCCCAAACACGCGATGATGATGCCACTGAGAAACCATATCGATATGATCAACGAAGTAAATCCGATCTGAATTTTCGGATCGACGATCTTCAGGACGATAAAATAGAGTGCAAGCAGGAATGAAAGAGTCGAAATGATCGCGCCCAAAAGAAACATCCCTTTCAGCGGCGCGGTTGAAAAGGCGGCAATGGATCGAACCGCCAGCCTGACACGAGCAGAGATTGAGTAGGTAGACTGAGATCTTTTGAGACTCCTCTCGATTGGAACAGCAACCTGCCTGAAGCCTACCCAATGAAACATTCCACCAAGAAACACGTTCGCCTCGGGAAGCGACAAGAGCGCATCCACGTATTTTCGTTTCATTAGACGAACATTGCAGATATTGAGCGGCGTTTCGCTATCGGATGCCCAATTGAACAACGCCCAAAACGCCCGACTGGTGGTTCTGCGCAACAACGACCCTTGCGAATGATCGTGAACTCCGAAAACAACGTCGATCGCGCCGGCTTCCATGATTGACGCGAACTCCGCCAACAGTTCAGGCGCCTCCTCCAGATCGGAATCCACAAAGAACACCCGATCGGCCTGGGCCTGACCTAGCCCTGCCAGAATGGCGTGATGATGACCAAAATTTCTGGCTAGCTGGACGACAACAATTCTACTGTCACGAGTCGCATGTTCTCTCGCTAGCGCCAACGACTCGTCTGGTGACCCGTCGTCGACCAGGATCAATTCGTCATTATCCTGCATCAACGCAAGACATCGGGCGACAAATTCGTCGAGATATGGAGCGCTCCTATAAAGCGTCGTAACTATCGAAACTGACATGAGCTATTTTCACCATTCCGCCAATGTCACTCTTTTGCGGCAAGCGCTTGCGGGTCGATAGTGTTAGATTGGCCCATAAGCCGCGACAAGACAAGGATTGGCGCCGGCGATGACGAAGTCTCCTCAACGTTATGGCGTTATGCAAGGATCAGAGAGCTTGCATGAATATCGTCCAAATGCATCTTCAACATCGCAAGGAGATGGGCCATTTCGCCAGCATCGGCCCCCGAGAAAAGCTGATCAGTTGGCACGCCGAGGGACGGAAATTGGTCGTTGGCGATGGATGCGGCTTCACTTGTTGATGGGCCGATGCCATTTGCATCCAGCTGACCAGCATCCGACGCAAATGCGAATCTACTTTGATCTTTTGATCCAAACAGATCCAAGGCAGTATTTGAAACTTCGGGAACCATCGAATTGCTGATCGTACCGTCACCGTTGAGGTCTTGCTGGAAGCTGGTTTCGAACGCTTTCAGCGCCCCACTGCTGCCCGACACGACCGGCGTGTATGATTGGTAATTGCCGTTATTGTCGGTGTGCCAGACGTTGAACAGGTCGGCTCCGGCAACCTTCCACGCAACCTGATAGCCTGAC
>JAESGM010000153.1_pt1 | contig 151463 bp, 127 predicted proteins | sample 9269721 | NCBI WGS metagenome assembly JAESGM01 (sample SAMN15720920, study PRJNA650825) | algae metagenome | isolation source: Komarekiella atlantica HA4396-MV6 and co-occurring heterotrophs from... | place: USA: Theobald House, Kauai, HI | collected 2009-07-29 | reverse complement strand
ATAATCCATGTCTCAATCAGATACTCTGACAAAGGATGTTCGTATACCAACAGGGCAATATGGGCTGAAACAAGAAAAAAAGCAAAATTTTACTAAGAAAAAAATAATTTCGACGAACCGGTCAAAATGCATGTTTACTTTTTACTGATTTTGGAATTAAACTTCTTAGCCCAATTAATTCCCAGAAAAATACATGTAATAAAAAAACATTTTTTATTCATTTTCCTTGCATGTTAACCATCCAGTTGTGAGTTTTGCAAACAGCCGCTTCTGATCAAATCTGATGCCCATTGGTTAGGCCTTGCCACCGGCTGCTTGTTTTCGATTTCCATCTTTTGTGTATTTCTCCACTCCACCGTCTATGCGGCCACTGTTTATGAGGATAGATCGTCTATCTGTAAAGAAAACATTTTTGTTGTCATTCTTGCTGCTTGGGCTTGCCACCCGAACAAGTTACGGCCAGGGACAAAGCTCGGCGCTGTCAATGCCCAAAGTGATCCCACAATCTCCCAACGCGGCCGCGTTGGGTAAATACGGGGACATACCGGTCAATACCTATACGGGAACGGCCAATATTGATATCCCCCTGTACACTGTTGCAAGTGGAAGCCTGCAGCTTCCCTTGTCGCTGAGCTACCACACGGGAGGCATACGGCTTAACGAACAAGCCGGTTGGACGGGTTTGGGCTGGGTGCTGAACGCGGGGGGCGTGATTACCCGAACCGTCAAGGACAAGGACGATTTTCAGCAAGGGGTTCATTTGTTTACATCCATGCCAGAGCTGGTCTCCAAGCATAAGATCAAATCTGCCATAGCCGTACTGGGGTATCCCTTCCCGACGGCCATCTATGACAATGCCAACAATGCCTTCGAGCTCTCCAACCAACTCCTGGGCAATACCGGTTACAATTGGGAGTATGATATGTTTAACTATAACTTCTCGGGAAGCAGCGGCAAGTTTATCATCAGCCGTACCGGCCAGGTAATTCTGGAAAAGCAGGACGATATCCATATCCAGTTTTTCAACTACGGAAATTCCTTCACCATCCGGGATGCAAATGGGATCAGCTATTTTTTCACCGCAAAAGAACTTACCATCGATCAGTCCTCCGGGGCCACCTATACAACCAGCTGGTATCTGACCAAAATGGAAGCGTTCAATGGTGACAAGATTGAATTTGAATACGAAACCACCCAGGTCCCCCAGGTAAACACGATCAATGAAAGCGGAGGCGTTTCGGGCTACAACGCGGTCTCGTATGCAAGCTCTTTCAATAATGTCCTGATCCTGAAAAAAATCACCTTTGACAACGGATACGTTCAGATCCAGCATGACCAGGACCGGCAGGATTACACTGGTAAGAAAATCGCTGCCATACAGGTTTTCTCAGGCCAGCAAACGCTTCCAATCAAGCAGTTTGACCTGATCTACGGTTATTTCAACCAGAATCAGCCGGCCGCTCCGGGCAAGCAGTACAAACGCCTCAAACTTACCCGGCTCATTGAAAAGGCCGGCAGCGAGCAAAAGCCACCGCATGAGTTTTTCTACGAGGAAACGACCAACCTGCCCCAGCTGACCGACATCCAATCGTACAGCATTGACCACTGGGGCTATTTCAACGGGATTGCCAACTCCACCCTTTTGACCGAATACAACGGACCGGCCTGGGTTAACCGCAACCAGGAATCGATCGTCAGCCTGAGCGGGGCGAAGCGTACGCCCGATCCGGAAAAGATGAAACTTTTTTCCCTGAAAGAAGTCCGTTACCCAACCGGGGGCAGGACCACCCTGGCCCTGGAGGCGCACGAGTACAACATAACGCAAGGCAATCTGCAGGAGATCGAGATAGTCGACCGAGACTCAACGGTTGTGTACAACGGCCGGGGAACGGTCAGCAACCAGGTGAACCTGACCAGGGCTTTTGGCACAATCAAGGCAACCATTGTCTTTCGATGTTCCAATATTGATGGCTGTCAGACAACCCGGAACAACTATGGGTACGGTTCGATTTATGCGCAGGTGGGCCCGGTGACAAGGGATCTGAATGGGGATTTTCTCACCTGTAACCAAAACTCGCCCGTGTGCGTCTCCGACACGATCGAGCTTGCCCCGGGAGTGTATAACTGCACGGGCCATATTGGAACACAGGTGGGAACGGATTTTCAGGAGATCCGCATCAACCTCAAGTGGAAGGAACGCAGGGTGTTCCAGCCCGGAAGCAACCGGTTTGTGTACGCGGGCGGCTTGCGGGTAAAAGAGATCAAGGACTATGACGCGCTGGGTAATGTGGCCCGCTACAAAGTGTATGATTACCGCTACCAGGAAGATCTCAACCAGGACGGGCAAGCCGAAACCTACTCCCACGGCAAACTGCTGGCCCCGATCACGTATTGGAAAAACCAGATCATTGCCGAGCCTACTAATGTGACAACCCCTCCTTTCTATTATTACGCTTCGTTTGTGCGCTACAACAGCAGTGTCACCCAGCTGAACACCTCCGCGGGCAGTTCGGTGGGCTATGATCAGGTAAGTGAATACTGGATGGACAGAAACGGATCCTCCCCCTTGGGAAAGACCGTGTATGTGTACGAGAACAAAGCAGACTCTGTGTTTACCTACAATTTCCCCTCCGATCTGATCAACGGGATGCTTGGCGGGATTGACAACATCCGCCAGCCGGGCCTTGCCAATCTTTCCTACAAACGGAACGGAAACCTGAAAAAGAAAACCGAATACGCCCGCAATGGCAATAACTACATTCCCGTCAGGGAAACCGTCAACGAATACGCCTATCCGCTGGTGGACAACTATTACAGCCTTCGGCTGGAATCGCTTGACTATGGCGCGTTGGGAGCGACCGGTACGGTTCAGACCGGAAGCGTATACATAGCGCACCTGTATCAGTCGCTTAAGGCAGAAAGGCACCTTCTCGAGCGAACCGAGCAGATTGTCTACGACCAGAATGATCCGACAAAATCGACAAGGACCCAGACAATCTACCGCTACTCGGATAAGCATAACCAGGTGGTTGAAAGCAACACGCTTTTGGACCAGGGGGATCGCCTGATTGAAAAAACAACCTATCCACTCGATTACGGGGCGATCAGCTCAGTGGTCGCCGGAATTAAAAACCTGCAGGAGAAACACATCGTCAGTACTCCCATTGAGAAGATCACGATCAGTCAGAGATCAGGTGCTACCGTTCCCAGCGTGGTAGGGGGAACGCTTACCCGGTATTTTGAAGACAAACCTTATCCCCAACAGGTGGATCTGCTGGAAGGATTACCCATTCCTCTGACGAGCCTGCAAGCCTCCAACCAGACACCCGGCAGCTTTACCCCGGACGCACGCTTCAAGCAGCGGCTGGTTTACCAGGATTATGACAGCAAGGGTAACCTGAAACAGTTTCAGAAAACGGATGACGTGTCCACCGTTTACCTGTGGGGATACAATCAACGATATCCGATTGCCGAAGTAAAGAATGCCACTTATCCGGAAGTACTTTCGGCACTTTCCATGAGTGAAAGCCAGGTCAATGCCCTGTCCGATGAAACATCCATCCGTTCGGCAATGAACACCCTGCGGGCGAATCTGAAAAAGGCGATGGTAACCAGTTTTACCCATGATCCGCTGGTAGGTCTGACTTCGCAGACCGGGCCCGATGGCATCACCGTTTTCTATGAGTACGATCAGCTGCAACGGTTGAAAGTGATCAAGGACCAGCAGGGCAACATTGTCAAACGCTACCAGTACCATTATACCGGCCAGCCGCAGCCTACCAAATAGCTACTGAAATAAAACACTTACCTATCAAACCTGATAGTCTTAACTGTATGACAAGCCAAGTAAAAATACTACTGTTTGTATTGGCAGTTCTTTCTCCAATTACAATCTTTTCCCAGACAGGCCCTGGCGGGGTGGGCAATGCCACCGGCACGAATGGCCAGCCGGCCAACGCCCTCTGGCTGGATGCTGCTTCCCTGACCGGCCTTAGCTCTGGCGGCAAGGTCAGCCAGTGGACCGACCGCTCGGGCAACAGCCGTCCGGCCAGCCAGGCCACCACGGCCAACCAGCCCACCTATGTAACCAATGTGCTCAACGGCCAGCCCGTCATCCGCTTTGACCGCGGCACTTCGCCCCAGTTCCTGCAGATCACCGCTGCGGGCACAGGCAATCTGGTCAGTGGTAGCCGCTCGGTGTTCCTGGTCGCCAAAGCCAACGCCGGGGCCAACGCTTCCAACCGGCAGGGGCTTTTCATCGCCCCGCTGCCCAACAGCGGCATCAGTTTTGAAAACAGTACCAATACCCGCATCGTCTACGAGCAGTTCGGCGCTGGCGGGGCGTACCTGCAACAGAAGAACAACATCAGCGGCAACACGTTGGGCTGGTATCTGATCAACCAGATGGCCTTTACCAGCCCCACCTACACCAGCATCTGGAACAACCTGAACGGGTTTGCCAACGCTGGGGTTGGCGCCGCCGAGCCGATGCGGACCTATCCCGACCTTGTGTACCTGGGCCGGGCCGACTTCGACTGGTATCTGCAGGGGGACATGGCCGAAGTGATCGCATATGGCACCAATGTAAGCAATACCCAACGCATCATTGTCGAGAATTACCTTTCGGCCAAATACGGCATCGCTGTCGCCAGTGACTTTTACACTGCCCATGAGGCCAGCTACATCCGCGATGTGCAGGGCATTGGCACCGTGGACGGGACCGATAAGCATTCGCTGGCCTCGGCCGGTCAGGGACTGGTTCTGGGTGAGCTGAACAGCAGCCTGAACGCGGCAAATGAATTTGTCTTTGCCGGCCATAACGCGGCTGCCAACGGCCTGACCAACAGCGACAGCCCCCAGTACTACAACCGCTGGCAGCGCAGCTGGTATGTGCAGAAGACAGGAGCGGTCGACGCGCGTTTGTCCTTTGATTTTGTCCAGGCGGGGCTAACGGTGCCTTCGAACCTTGGGGGCAACCTTGCCAGTTACCGTCTCTTTTACCGCAGCGCCGCCACGGGAGCCTTCGGCATCGTCACAGGGGTAACCCCGACGCTTCAGGGCAGCGGCGGCATCGGCTTTGACCTGACCAATGCCCAGCTGGCCAGCGGCTACTACACGCTGGGCCTGGTGGCAACGCCCACCTTTACCTGGAGCCCGTCGGCTGTTACCACTGACTGGAATACGGCTGCCAACTGGACCGAAGGCATTGTTCCGACCAGTTCGGGTGATGTGATTGTCAATGCCTGCACTATTTGCCCTGTGCTAAATGCCAACACCACCATCAATTCGGTTACTCTCAACACTGGCGCAAACCTGACGGTAGGTTCCTACAACCTGGTCACCACGGGCCAGACCCAGCTCAGCTATGCCAACCTGACCAGTACCGGCGGGCAACTGACTGCCAATAGCATTTCGGCCACCCAGGCTACCTTTGCCGGTAACATGACCCTGCAAGCGGCCAGCAATACCGTTTCCAATTTCCAGGGGGTCACTACCTTTACCGGTACGGTTGTCATCAACCTTAGCGGCAACCTGAATATCAACGCGCCTGCCGGACAGAAATGCCTATTCCAGGAGAATGCCGTCATCAACCTGCTGGCCGGGCCGGAAGCCTACGAAGCCGGGAACATATATGTCGGCGGGGCCTATTTCAAAAAGGACCTGACTGTCAACGCTACCTGTGAGCTTGCCAACTACCAGGCTTTCAAGGTGGTCTGCGATGGCCGCTTTCAGGTAAATGCCAGTGGAAACCAGAACCAGAGCATTGGGGTCTATGGCAGGTCCGCTTTCAAGGGGGTGGTGGCCATTGACATTGCCGGCACGACTACCCCGGACATCTCCTTTTCTTACGACGCCACCTATCCCGACAGCCTGGTCGTATTCAAGGACTCGATCATTGTCAACAAGCCCGCCGGTTCCAATTCCGGCATTTACTTTACCGGATGCCGGATGGACTCGACGGCACTGGTGAAGGTAAATAGTTTTTATTTCGGGAATATGGGTTTCAACAAGTGTGTGTTTGCCCGCAGATCCACACCGCTAACATTGAGCATGCCTTCGGATTGCGGCGGTTTGTCACTGGTCAGTTCTGTCTTCGAAGGGGAGACACTGGTCAGCTCCCCAAGCCTTTTGTGGGTAACCAACCGTTTCGATTCCAATACCCAGATCACCCTGCTTCCGCTGGCACCCGCGGCTACCTGGTCAGGGACCCTTTATACGGGCGGAAACCTGTACAGGAAAAAGATTACGATTCTCAACCAGACTGCTGACAAGACCATTGCCATGGGACAGTTCCTGAAAGATACCATCACCGAATAAGGCTGTATCCAAATAGGACAGTATCTGCATAGGGCAGTATCTGCGAGAACCAACCAGAACCAACGAGTATGGGAGTGCGGTACCAAATGTGTTTCATCACCGATTGAACTGACTAACGATTGAACTGACAATGATTGCAACCAAACCTTTTGCTTTTTTTCTCTCCAGGTTATGCCTCAGGCCTGCCTGCTTCTGTCTTCTGCTTTGGGTAGCCGGTTCGTTGTGGGCCACCCCGCTAAAGGCACAGAACACCCCGATTGCAATCAACCGAACGATAGACATACTTCCGGGAAGTGTCTTGAAAGTAACTTCTGCGCTACCCATAGAGCTGAAACTGACGGGCAATGCAAAAAAACAGGTGGCCATCGGTCTGGACTTGCAGGGGCAGGCCCTGGATGCCAGTGTCACCACAACCCCACTCGCAGGCAGCCAGGGGAAAACCATTCTGGTGCAGATCGCGGCCCAGACCCCGGCCGCCCACGTGAAATCGGGAAGACTTACCCTGAGCGTGCCCGACAGCATGGTTTGCCTGTTCACACTCTCGGAAGGTCAGCTCTGGTTTGCCAGGGCAACGGTGAACGCGACCCTGACCTTGGGCAAGGGAGATGTCCGAATCAATCAGCTGGGGGGCAAGATGACCGCTTTTGTGCGGCAGGGCAGCATCAGTTGTGACAACAGCCAGCTGAAGGCAAACTTCACCGTTCCCTCGGGTATGATTGCCCTTTCTTCGTGTTCGGGTACAATCCTGGCCCAGGGACCGGACAATTCCCTTTCGATCCGCAGTTCAACCCAGGAGCAGAAAAATAATCCCAAGAGTACATCCCAGTTGCAAGCCTCCCTGCAAAAAGGCCGGTTGGTACTAAAAGCCAGCCAGGAAGACATCAGCGCCCAGTTGCGAAACGGGGTGCTGGACTTCCAGTGGAAAGGGGACAGGAAAACGGCCGGATACAAGCTGGATTTCCAGGCGTTCAACAGTACCTTAAACCTGGATCTGCCCGATGGCTTTTCCATGGATCTGAACCTGGATCAAAGCCAGTCGGAAGCGTTTCTGACTGCCTCACAGCCCACCTCAACTGAGCCTGCCGCTACGAGACCTATTGGTCCGCAGCAGGGCAAAGGCAAAAAAATGAAACTCGAAAGTGAGTTTGCCCTCACCGCGCCCAGTGAAAAGGAAATTACCCGTCAGGGCAGGAAAATGAAAGTGGCCCAGGGAAGACAGGTAATCGAGGGGGGAGCCAACAAAGTCACCATCCATGCCACCGACAGCGAGGTAAACTTTCGAAAAATCAAAGCAGTGACCAAATAAAGGTGAAGAGACCCTTTTACTGGCTACTTTCTTATCATAAAATATTTGTATCAGCAGATATTACCTGCTATATCCTGCCACTGAAATAGTTAAACGTTTGCTATGAGTCGTTTTTACTCCTTTGCCAATACGATTGCAAGACTCTTGTTTCTGGTAAGTCTGACGCTGTTACTGCTTTGCTCACGGAAGAGCCATGGTCAGAGCTGCGCTGATTCGCTGGTCCTGTCCACCTACCAGGCCACGGCCACAGCCAGAAAGATCATCCTCCAGAACGGCTTTGTCATCGCCGGCGGCCAGACCTTTACCGGCCAGGTATGCGCCCTGGGCGGTCCGGATACCCCGCCGGTGCCCCTGGTCACTTTCAATTGCGGGCAGGCGCTGGTGGAAGCCCCTTCCCAACTGTCACCCAATGTAACTTACTACATCCAGTCGCTGGCCTCTGGCACCTCGACCGATGGCGCCCTTCCCAAGACCGTCACCCAGAGCGGAACCTATTACATCCGCTCCCGCGACAACCAGACCCTGGCCTGGAGCGAAGGGGCCTCCTTTGTCACCATTTCCATCACCCCACTGCCTGCCGCTCCTTCCGCGCCAACCGTTTCCAACCTCACCGGCAGCTCGGCCACCCTGACCGCTCCCGCCGCGCCGGGAGGGGTCACCTATTACTTTCAGACCGAACCCACGGGCATCAGCATGGCTAACCCCACCAGCTGGACGGTGACCCAGAACGGGACCTATTACCTGAGGGCCGCCCAGACCTTGCAACCGGCCAGTCAGCTCAAGCTTTCCTACCGCTTCGAGGAAGGCTACGGAACGCAGGTGTTCGACCAGTCGGGCAATAATTACCACGCCACCCTGACGGGCAATGTGGACTGGACAAGCGGCCGGGTAGGACAGGGCCTGCACGGGATGGGATCGCAACTGGTGCAGGCCCGTTTGCAAGCACCACTGTCCTGGTCCCCATCGGCCTTCAGTGTCGCCTTCTGGATCAAACCCTATTCGGACCAGCACACAAACCCGATTGCCGGGGGAAGCGGCTGGGGCAGCTTTGTCTTCCAGACCCTGGCCGGAGGAGCCGTCAAGGTCGGCACCAACGAGGCCAGTAGCATCACTACACCCACGGGCATAGTCAGTCTGGGCGTCTGGCAGCATTTTGCCTTTACGTTTGAGCCTGTTACGGCAACTACCGGTACGGGACGATTTTATAAGAACGGACAACTGATCCTTGCCAAGACGGGTGTGGCCAAACCTAGTGCCTGGTCAAGCTTTCAGATCGGCTGGCCTACAGCCGATGGCACTTCACCGATTCCATCGCTGAACTCGGACATCGACGAGGTGCGTATCTACGAGGGCAGACTGCGCGACACCGAAGTCGGTCAGCTGGCCGCCGCCAGTGATTTCATACCCGCCCCGCAGCTGTGCTGGAGCGCCGCCTCCACGCCGGTAACAGTCACCCTGACCGAGCCGGTGCTCTCGGACCTGAATTTTGTGCGCGAGCATACCGTACTGGTGCAGGGTCTGCAAACCAAAGAATCGGTTAATGGACAGATCATCGACAATGTGGCCGAGCAGACCACCTACATCGATGGTTTGGGACGGCCGGTGCAGCAGGTGGTCAAGCAGGGTAGCCCGACCAAAAAGGATCTGGTCACCCCCGTCGAATATGACGCTTTCGGTCGTGAGCCGCGCAAATACCTGCCCTTGGCCCAGGGCACCACGGGCGGCTATCAGTCCACGGTCTTGGCGCGAAGCAGTGCTTTGGATCCCACTTCAACGGCCCAGGGGGATTTTTACCAGGCCCTGAAAGCGGACCGCTACGCCTTTTCGGAAACCGTCTTTGAAAACTCGCCCCTGAACCGGCCTATGGAGCAGGGGGCTCCCGGCGCTAGCTGGCAGATCGGTAGTGGCCACACCATAAAGATGCTGCAGCGCACCAATTCCCAGAACGGGGATGCGATTCTGTCCTGGCAGTATAACTTCTCATCCCGTCTGGCTATCTCCCATCCGGGGCATTACTATGGGGATGGCGAGCTGATGGTCTCAGAAACGACAGATGAACATGGCAACAAAACACTGGAATTCACCGACAAGCAGGGGCAGGTGGTGGCCAAAAAAGTACAGGACTCGAAAACCAATCCCAATAGCTTTGCCACCACTTACTACGTCTACGATGACATGGGCCTGTTACGGTTTGTGCTGCCACCGATGGCAGTCGACAATCTGGGCTCGACCTCTGGTGGAGCCCTGGACCAGCCCAGCCAGCAGTACCGAATCGGGTACCAGCAACCGGGTACGGCGCAAACCACCTATGCGCCCGGTGCATTCGCCCGCCGCTGGTGCTTTGCCTACCGCTACGACGAGCGGAGGCGCATGATCGAAAAATCCGTTCCCGGCGCCGATCCGGTCTACATGGTCTATAACCTGCGCGATGAGCTGATCCTGTCGCAGGACGGTGCCCAGCGCACGCGCAACGAGTGGAGCTTTACCAAGTATGACGCCTTGGGAAGACCTATCCTGACAGGTTTGTACGTGCACAACTCATCGGCCAGCCCAGAGCAGATGCAAAGTTTTGTCCAAAGCTGGCTGCTCGAAGACACTTCGCGCAAGCTTTACGAGGACCGCTCTCCAGATAACTACCTTATTCAGCACGGCTACACGGCCAATGCCTTTCCGCCCCTGTCAGCCATCATCCAGTGTGACGGCTCGGTTTCCGGCTCGTTCAACCCGCCACCGGTGGGCACAACACCCAGTTGGATCGCGGCCGGTTTTACTCCTGCGTTAGGTTCGCAGACCATCCTTGCCACCCCCTATACGGTTGTCAGCGGCACATCCACAGCCGGAACACCTTTGGCCATCCCTTTCCAGGTCATCAACGGCCGGGCCAACCAGGCCCCCTCGGTCTCGGCCGGCGCCGACCAGAACTTCCAGCTGCCGACCAATTCGACCGTGCTGCGCGCGGCGGCCTATGATCCCGACGGATCGGTTGCCTCCTACCAGTGGAGCAAGATCAGCGGCGGAACCGTCACCTTGTCCGGAGCCAATACGGCCAATCTGACCCTGACGGATCTTGCCGATACGACCACCTATGTTTTCCGTTTGACGGTGACTGATAACGGGGGCGCCCAGGCATCGGATGACGTGGTGGTCAAAGTCACCGCCCCAGCCATTATTCCCGTTTTCTACCGGGCCATCAATCTGAACGGGCCCACCGTAGCCATCGACGGCAAAAGCTTTGAAGGGTCCGCTGCCGCAGCCAATGTGAGCGTAACGGGCAGCGCGGACTCCTCGCCATCGGTGCCGCTCTCACCCGTGACCGATGCAGCCCGTACCCAGCTGATCACCACTTCGCTCTCATCCAATCCCAACGTCTCGATCGGCTCAGTGCCCAGTGGCTACTACGATGTGTACCTCTACCAGTGGGAGAACGACTATCCAGACGGGCTCGAGTTTTACATCGAAGGCATTCAGGTGCTCGATTATCATCAAATCTCCACGGCCGGCAAGTGGCTGCGCCACGGCCCCTTCCGCACCCAGGTTACTGACGGAACACTCAACATTGCCACCCAGGGTTATGGGGGCCTTTCGGGTGTGGAGATCTACTCAATTCCTACCGCGGGCTTTGCTGGCAACATCCCGCCCACGGTCAACTTACGCAACCCGACTGAGAATATCACCGTAGCCGTAAACGAATATTTCCCCCTGCGCGCATATGCAACCGATATGGACGGCAGTGTCAGCACCATTGAATACTATGTCAACGGCACCAAACTCGACGAATTGACCGATGCGCCTTACGAGAAGTGGCACGCCTTTGACTCGGCGGGGGTGTATCACCTGATCGCCAAAGCGATTGACAACCAGGGAAAGGCGGGCACCTCGCTCGAACGGATCATTCGCGTGGGCGACCAGGTGGATGTTCTGCAGGTGGACGGGCTGGAGTCCTTTCTGGCCTTCTCCGAATCATCGGGACCGGTCGCCTTCGACCAGTCGGGCAAGGACAACCGCGGCCGGCTGGTCGGCTCGCCCGCGTGGAAGTCCAACGGCCGCGTCGGTTCGGCCCTCGAGCTTTCGGCAGGCAAATACATCGTCATTGACTCGCTCAAAAACCAGCCCAACAGCTTCTCGATCGGCCTGTGGCTGGCCCCGACCACCCTCTCGGGGACGATGAACCTTTTCAGCGCGGGCAGTGGCGCCAGTAGCGGCTGGGGCACTTTCGCCCTGGAGATCGCGGCCAACGGCTCGCTGCGCATCGGCACGACCACGGCCACGGCCCTGGTTGCCCCGGCGGGCACGGTCCAGACGGGCAAATGGCAGCACCTTCTGTTCACCTTCGATGCCTCGTGGAACAACGCCACCGGCAAACTCTACAAGAACGGCCAGCTGATTGCCACCCAGCCGGCCATGAGCCTGAGCGCCAACAATTGGAACGGCCTGCAGATCGGGGGCGCATCGAGTGCCTACACGGGCATGATCGACGAGGTGCGCGTCTACAGCCGCCCGCTCACGGAGGCCGAAGTGGCCTCACTGGCCAGCGTCTCCAACGGCTCGCAGGCCAACATCGCTCCGGCCATCACCCTGACCGCTCCGGCTACGGCTGCGGCGGGCAGCACGGTCAGTCTTTCAGCGACAGCAACCGATAGCGAGGGCGGGGTGGCCCAGGTGGAATTCTACGCCAACGGCACTTTGCTCGGAACCGATGTGACCGCGCCTTATTCACTCAGCTGGAACCCGCCCCAGGGCTGGTTCGAGCTCACGGCCAAAGCCTACGATTACCAGGGGGCCTATTCGGTCTCGACCATCCGGATGCTCACGGTCGGCTCGGTCACACCCACGTTTGTGCGGGCGATCAACCTGAACGGCCTGGCCGGCACGCTGAGTGGCAACAGCTGGCAGGCCTCGGCTGGCGCGGCGAACTTTTCCTTCACCGGTGAAAGCGGCGCGTTCAGTAGCTCGGCCACGCTCTCACCCACGGTTGCCGATCCCTACCAGCGGGATATGATCCGCTCTTCGATCTGGGGCTATAATATTTCAATGAACGTCTCCTCGCTGACAGCGGCCAATTACCAGGTTTATTTGTGGGTATGGGAGGACAACTCGCCCGAGACGTACTCGATCTCCATCGAATCGCAAACGGTGCAGAATAATTACAATTCAGGCAGTGCCGGCAGCTGGTCTCGTCTGGGACCGTATGCCGTCAGGGTCGACGACGGGACGTTGAACGTGGCCTTCTCGGGCGGGGCGGCCAACGTGTCGGGCATCGAGCTTTACCGCTTGCCCGATCCGGTGATCCTGCCGGCGGCCTCCAGCTCGGTGGTGCGCATGGTTTTGGTCAACGGCAACACGGGAGCGGAGATCGGCCCGCTCGTGGCGGGGGATATTATTGATCTGGCGACTTTGCCCACCCAGAACCTGAACATCAAGGCCATCACCAATCCCGACTCGGTGGCGAGGGTGGATTTTGTCTTAAAGCGCATCAAATCTGATGGAACCGAGGAATCAATCGCGACCAGCGACGCGACCAAACCAGCGCCCAATGCGGGGTATTATTTCAGAAATACCGATTCGCCGATCTTGCCCGGGGGTAATGACTCGCCCATCTCGACACAGGCGGGGGTGGAAGTTTTGACGGTAAATTACTACGATGATTACAACTATGACCGCACGGGTGGAGACGAAGTCGCTTACACGCAGGTCTATCCGGATATGGCTGTATATTCAAATGTGCAGGGCAAGCCGACGGGCTCGAAGGTGAAAGTTCTCCGTCAGTCCGATGCGACCCAGTGTGACCGGTGGCTGTTCTCTTCTTCCTTCTACGATAACAAGGGACGGGTACTACAGGTACAGAGCCAGAACCATCTGCAACCGATTGAAATCACCGCCCAGGTACTTTCCACCCAGACCCTGGCGCAGCTGCTGGCTGGTACGAAAGTGGATATCACTTCCACCCGGTATGATTTTGCCGGGCGGGTGCTGGCCACCCAGACCACCCACCGCCGGACCAGCGCAGCTGATCTGGTCGTGAAAACGCGGCCGGTATTTGATCACGCCGGACGGGTGACCGAAGGTTACCAGGCCATAAACAATGAAGCGGAAGTGCAGGTTGCCAAAATGACGTATTCGGAGATAGGGGAGGTGACCGTCAAGGAACTGGGCAAGGACGGGGCGGCCTTTTTGCAGACGGTAAACTATGCCTACAACATCCGCGGCTGGATGACCAAAATCAATGACGCGACCCTTTCCCAGGCGGGCGACCTGTTCGGAATGGAGCTGGCCTACAACGCGCCCACCTTGCCAGGGGCAACCAACGGGCAGTTCAACGGCAATATCTCCGAGCAGAAATGGATGAGCGGCTACGACAAGGTGCAGCGCCGCTACGCCTACCACTACGATGCGATGAACCGCATTACCAAAGCCGAGTATAGCATCAATAATACCACAGCGATGTTACCGGCTTTGGCCAGTGAGAGTTACGCGATGCCCCTGGTGGTCTACGACAAGAACGGCAACATCAAGAACCTGCAACGATGGGGCGGCAAAACCTTTGACGCCAATACGGGCAAGGCATTGACATTTGATCTGATTGACAACCTGGTCTACAATTATACCACGGGCGGGGGTAATCAACTGGTCAATGTCTACGATGTGCCCGGTAGTAGTCAGCAGAGCGGACAAACGCCCGCCGGAGACTTTTTTGATGGCAATACGGCCATGACCGATGAGTATTTCTATGATGCAAACGGGAACTTGACCAAGGACCTGAACAAGAACATCACCATCGAGTACAACCATTTGAACCTGCCACGGGCGATCCGTTACACAAATACCTCCAACTGGATCGAGAACATCTACTCGGCCGCCGGGGTGAAGCTGGCCAAGGTTGTCCATACGGACATGAATGCCAAGCGCACCGATTACGCGGGGGGTATGGTCTATGAGATGGATGTCTTGCAGTTTGTGCCAACAGGAGAGGGAAGAGCCCTGCCACCGCAAATCACGGGCAAGCTGGCCTACACTTACGAGTACCATTACAAGGATCACTTGGGCAATCTCCGGATGGCTTTCCAGAAGGGAGCGACAAACTTCTCGCAGGCTACACTGGAAGATGCGGCCCAGACGACCGAGAACCTGCAGTTTGCCATTGTGCCCCAGACCCGGCAAAGCTCGTCGACGGGTAGGGTGTACTCGGGCCTGAAAGCGGCGCGACTGAACGGAACTTATCCGATGGGACCCAGCCGGATCATTAAAGTACGCCGCGGGGATAAGATCTCGGCTAAGGTGATTGGCGCCTATTTTGACGATGCGGCGGCAAACGAAACCAACGGGCTTGCCTTGTTTTTGCAGGCTTCGGGCAATAACCCGGCAGGCCAGGCGCGGGAATCAGGCGGTTCGTGGCCGCTGTTACAGGTAGGTCTGGCAGGTAGTTTGCCGACGGGTTCGCCGACCACACTACCTAAGGCGTATTTGCGGATGATGGTCTACAATCAGCAGAACCAGCTGATCCCCGCTCAGTCGCAAACCGTTTTCCTGTCGGCTCTAAAGAATGAGTTCCAGCTCAAAGAGATTAACCAGCTAACCCTGCCACAATCGGGATATGTTCGTATCTTTGTGGCCAGTGAGTCGCAGACCGAGGTCTGGTTTGATCAACTTGAGATTACCCACATCGAATCTCCTGTTGTGCAGGAGAATCATTACGATCCGTGGGGATTAAATCTGGCTGGCATTGAAACACAGGGACAGCCCGATCACAAGTTCCAGTACAACGGCAAGGAGAAGCAGGAGGAGTTTGGACTCAACTGGTCGGATTACGGGGCAAGGATGTATGATTCACAGTTAGGTCGTTGGCATGTGATTGACCCGTTGGCAGATAAGATGCGCAGGCATTCACCTTATAATTATGCCTTTGACAATCCGATGCGGTTTATTGATCCAGATGGAATGGCTCCTGATGATCCTCCCAGCAAAAGACGCACTTGGGAAAGTAGATACAATTATTCAACCCCAGGGTTCTCAATGACAAATTATTTGAACGCACGAGGAGAAGCTAATGCCCAAGAATGGAAGAATCTTGCTTCAGATGCTCAAGATTTTGCTAATGCACCAAGAACTCAACTATTTTCAGCAGGTGCGCAAAATTTTACTTTTGGGTTAGTTGGAACTATTGGAACAGGTACATATATTGTTAGTACAGAAGGTGCAGGTGCTGGTTTTGGAGGCGCAGTGGCTATGACATATACTATAGGAGAAATGGGTCTTGGTATGAGCCAAATGGCTGATGCTATTGGAGGAAAGAATCCAGACGAAAATTCAATGATACACAAACCTACTTCATTACCAGGAGTAATAGCTTATGGTTCTAAAATGGACCCCCAATATGCACAATATATTGATGCTGCTGGCCAATTTTTACCTGGAATGCTTACAGGAGGCAACATTAAAGCAATAGTTGAAGCACCTGCTATTATTAAAGGTTCCAAGAATGGCTTAGACCTTACATTTAATACATTGAGTGCTACAGATGCTGTTTTAGATACAAAAGGTCTTTTAGAAGCTAGTCTCTCCCAAACGAAAACCGAGCAAAAAAGTACTATTAATTGGAAACCTAATAAAATTTCTAAAGAAGAAAACAAATCCCTAATGAGCTTTATCAACACTTTACCAAAGTAGAAATCATGCAGAATGGAGTTTATATTTTCAGAGCTAAATTAAGTCATATTTTTTTTTATTTAGTTTTGCTTAATTTGTTTTTGGTTTTTATGCTAATATTTACAACATGGACACTAGAAAGCAGTTACTGGATATTTTTAGCTATAAATATCTTTTATATACTTTCTATCATGTCAAAACGTATCCCTTTCGAGATAGAAATTGATATAAATAATAAGATTATCAGAATACAGTCTATGTTTATGATGCTTAAGCAATCATATAAGGTTTATCCAGCCAAAAATCTATATTGTTCTTTTAAGGAGGAAGTTAGATCTAAAGGAGCTAAAGCACGGGTGTTTAGGTTGGTGCAAAATGATGTTTGCATTGTAGAAATAGTAGCAAATTATGCTGGTTGGAGTGAATCAGTATTGGGGGACATCCATAGTGCAGTATTACACATCACAAAAGACCTATAATGTGTGAGGGTATGAGAGAGACGCTTCATTTTTTTGTTTTTTTCTCTTTTTAATTTTCTTAAAAAATTACTACTATTAAGGCTGTGGGAATGTGGGTAACTCCATCTAGCCTGATGCTTTCTGGCCTAGTGCTCAGCGAGTTATCCATATTTCCACAACCTATTTTTTTCAGTCCATACCAGCAGCCAAGGAAAGACGACAGGTATTCTCTTGACCCACTCAGGTTCGGTTAATCTTGTTTGTGTATGAGTACTCAGGAAAAACAGATCAAAACCCGGCAGGGATGGTTAAATATCTACCAGGAGCTTGGCTCTGTTACAAAGGCCACTCGTCGTACGGATCATCTCTGATCCTTGGAATTGCCCGGTTTACGCTGCATCGATGGTTAAGCCGGTTTGAAAAGCAAGGCCAACAAGGACTGGCAGACCTTTCCAAAAAGCCCAAACGCCTGGCCAGGCTCAAAGTCACTGACGAGCAGGAACAGCTCATTTTGCAGATTGAGCCTCGGAGCAGATTCGCAAACAGTATGGCTATGGGCAGAAACGCATCGTCTCAGAGTAGTTAGCATGCATCTGTTGCGTCATCACCAATTGTCCCTTTCTACAACTACCTTCTCTGCGCTGTCATCTGGCGGGTTTTACATAAACATCAGGTAGCCCCTGTAAAAACGCAGCGACGGCATCAAAAGCGAAAAAGATACAACCGGCCTACCCCTGTGACAGGGTGCAGCCCAAGACAGGCATGGTATCTGGCATGGACGTGACCAAAGTAGGCGCAAAATGTTATCAATTTACGGCCATAGAAGATTGTACCCGTTTGCGTGTATTACGAATCTACCCTGATAAAACTGTTAGTAGCTCATTGGCTTTTCTCAAGGAAGTGATCAACGCCTTTCCTTTTCCAATCCAGATGTATCTGAGCTGATGCGAATACAAACCGATTGGGAAACCATCTGCGCTCATGCGAATTCTTTAATTACCCTTTTCAGGAGGCATTGGCCGAGAAATCCATCAAATTCCGACCTATCAAACCCAGAAGTCCACATCTGAACGGAAAGGTAGAGCGGTCACAGCAAACAGATAAAGCAGAATTCTATCCGTTCCTAAGAAAAAGCCATCCTACGGATCTGATACCGGCCTTACGAGAATGGGAAGCGTTTTGTAACCAGAAAAGACCCCACTCTTCTTTGCATGGAAAAACACCTAGATTTGATCGGGGTGCTCAGGGAGAAGCTAATGGAGGTAAAAGAGATTACCCAACCGAACAGCACGTACAGGAACAGTACCAGAAAAAGAAGCACCCGATTCTAGCCCGAAACTACTTTTTCCTACAATGGCAGAAGAAGAATGGAATGGCTTAGCTCTTTCGTACTACGACATTTTAGAAGACAGATTTTAGACATTATTACGATTTAGTACTAAGTAGCGCGCAAAGTAATTCTCAGATTATGTAGCCCGCAGGCCAGATAAAAGACCTAGTCGCGCACTGTATGACCTTTGAGGCGAATGGTGTCTTTGACAATACCGAGGCGTTTGATGCCACAGATGGCATGTTCAACCTTGACACGAATGGAATTGATCAGCGTGTTAATCGCTTTCTGTAAATCAGAAAGGGTTTTTTTTTTCGGTTTTCGGTCAGGCATCAGAATCTGTACTCCTTCGGGTCGATGGCCTAAATAGCCCAAGTCCTGAAACAAAAAGGAATCCTTGGGTAAGTCAATCGGCTGGCAGTCAAGTATTTTCTTATCGTGTTCACTGCCCTGGAAGCTGTCGCCCAGATAATGCACCCGTCCACTCGTATCGGTCAGGATGGTATTCTTAGTGGCATGCTGATGGGTTTTCCCCGAATAATCATCGCGCTGATTGTGGGGTTCCAATAGTATTTGGACGAAATGTATCGCTAAGCATTTACCCTTAATTGCCTCAAGTTCCCATTCAAGCCATTTTCATCAAAATCGAAGAAATATTTTCCGAGCCTGTTGATATGCGAAAACCTTGCGGGGGACAAATGAACGATATCATTTTGGTTTACATTAAATCCTTCTTTCTGCAATTCATTCAAGACCTCCTGCATGTAAATTGTATTCCAAAGTATAACACTATTGGTGGCTACATTTAGGCATAACGCCTGCTCTTGCTGTTGTTCTTCTTGTTTCTTCCTGATTTTGCCGTCCCCTCCAAACCAGAGGAAGTTTCGTAGGGAATGCAGAGCTTCACCTTTATTCAGTTGCGTATTGATCTTTCGCCTCAAAGTCTGGCTTAACAGGTATTTCAGTATGAAAATGGTTTTAATAAGCCTGCCGTATTCTTGCAAGACATATGTTAAATTATTTTGCCTTGGGTACGACTGGAGCTTGCCTATAAACAACGAAGAGGTAACATATCCCGATTTCATGGAACCCGCCAACCTTAACAAATCGTCCCATCTGCCTGCGATATAATCCGGATTCACCACACCGGTAAATTTCAAGGAGGGATATTCGAAATCCTTGCCTTTGATCTTAGAAAGTTTTTGATCTTTAATATCCCTTAGCCTCGGTGAAAACTGCATTCCCAATAAATCGAACAACCCAAATACCAGGTCTGTATAACCGGATGTATCTGTAGTATGTTCCAAAATATTAAGTTCAGTTTCATTATTTAGGATTTCATCCAATACGTACATGGCATCTCTTTCAGTCGAGGCGATAACTTTACTTCCGAACTGGGAATATTGGTCTGCGGTGTGCGTATAAAACGTGACCCCCTTGCCATACCCAAAATATTTCAGTTGGGCTTTTGCATTTCTTATTTTACCGCTTACGGGGAAACGCTGTCCATCGGAAGAAGAAATGGTACCGCCTCCCCAAAGATTAGAAAGCCATTGTTTGTGGTGATAGTTTACTAAATGATTATTGGCAAGTTTTAGCGTGTCTTCTCTTTGATAACTTCGGATCGACCACAACAGATCATAGTATTCGATGTTGGCACTCCGGGCCATATCCACCCAAGGTATGTTACAGGCATTGCTTAAAAGCGAGGCATAAACACGGTGTATCTGACCAATCTCCGGACACTTTCCATCATGTATCGAAGTAAGGTGATTAGTAAAATTTGTCCATGAATTGACTTCCATTAAAATCTCTGGAAGGTCTACCAGTGGCAAACGGGAAGAAATAGCGTTTTCAAGCTCATATACGGAATCCGGAAGTTCCTGTGCCTGCAACCGGGGGACTACAAGTATGCCGTCTTCAAGCCGGACTTCATCGGTTCCGACCAACAGGTCATTTACCAAAGGCAGCAAATCTTCGAGTTCTTTGATTTTACCGTTAATATGAGTCAAGGCATCCGGGGAAATATACAGCTGGCCGCAGAGCTCCTCTTTTTTGATTTTCCACTGTTCTTTGGGGATCAGGTACCCATCAAGATCAGCATACCTGCGGGAATTGGAAACAAAAACGTCACCGGAGTTGAGTTTGTCTTTTAGCTTAAAAAGCACGCACCATTCGTATGATTGTTTGATTACTTCCCCCTTATCGTCAAAAACATACTTTGCCCAGGTGGGGGTTATGAAATCTAAGGGGGCGTCATCTGGTATTTTCTTACGGGAACCGTTTTGAAGGCCAAGTACAATCTCGATTGCGTACAAGAAATTATCGTCCCGGATTCCAGAAAAAAAGGCCAGCGTTTTAAGGAAGTTTCCGCTGAACTGTCTAAGCCGGTTAAAGTGGTTGTCTAGGAAGGAGAGGAAATTGCTCCTGGCAGGTTTTAAGATTTCCTGGGTAACGGAGATCGCTTCGTCAAGCTCGACTTTTGAGATATTGCTAAATACCTTTGTCCTGATTTGTTCCGGAGGGATTTTTTCGTCGGCAACCATGGTTGCCACAAAGCTTAGGGTAGCCATCGCATTATCTTTGGCGTTTACGGTCTCTTGTTGATAGATTTCAAGTGACCTTCTGCATTTATGGAGCACGTCGTCGAGATAGGCTTCAAACATATCTAAAACCGAATCTGTAACGTCGATGAGGTTCTGGGCAAGAAATGCAATTAGAATTGGATACCTCTTTTCAGGGTTCATCCGCTGGATTTCCTGATTGGTAGACCTGCGGGCTTTTTGGGAAAGGAACTTTTTACGGTTAGGGTTTAGTACGGTTAGATCCCAATCTGCTACACCTATATTAATAAGGTACTGATATTTCGTCAATACATTGTTCAACGTAGAAGGGGTATTGGAATTGGGAGGCTCTTTTAGCCAGCCAAAACAGGTGAAAGAACTTCCTTCTTCGATCATGAGCAAAGCATCTAACCGTATTTTTAGTTCAGGATTTAAAATTACGGATAGCCTCGTGTAAGTTTCTGTATATGCCTGGCCACGCACGGAGACCACCATTCTTTCAAGGGTTCCAATTGCGGGCCTCAATATCCGGTTTTGGATAAGTTTTTCACAAGCTAGATCCAAAAGCAGGGTCGGTTTATCATGTTCCAGCGAACGTTCCAGAAGCCAGGCCTCAAGCTGAACGGCATCCATGGGCGCAAATCTTGAAAAATGGAGGTGTTTTAGTATAGACTGCAAGTGATCCGCACGGGTATTCCTTCTAGTGCTATAGTTTTTCAGGTCGGACGGAAGAGCCTGTAGTTGTTCAGACAAACGTTCAAGAACAAGTTTGGGCATACTCGTTTCCCACTCATCGGTAAGGAAACCCATAAACCTGATCAGGCAAAGCTGACATGCAAAGCCCAGCCTTTGTTCATTTCCTCGCTGTTCCTTAATTAATGCAATATCGCTATCTGATAAATAAAAGTACCGGTTCAGATCTTCCGGAGAAATGGAAGAAGGCACGTACTCATAGCGTTCTCTTTCTGTATGTGTAAGGAACTGGCCGGCCATAGGATCAGTTATTAACTATTCTTGTTTTGCCTTGGGCTTTCTGACGGCCCGGTCTACGTTTAAATAATCAAGATAATGATAGACGGTCGCCCTGCTGATGCTTACTGCCTCACAAATTTCATTGATAGATTTTTTTTCATCGAGATACAGGTGCTTTACTGCAGCAGCTTTTACCTTTGCCTCTTTGGTCAGGCCTTTCTTTCTGCCTCCGACCCTCCCACGGCTCCGTGCTGCCGCCAACCCGGCGAGCGTCCGTTCTTTGATTATTTCCCGTTCAAATTCAGAAAGCGAAGCGAACATATTAAAAATCAAACGGCCTTGGGCTGTAGTGGTATTAATCTGGTCTTGAAGGCTAAGAAATCCAATGCCTGCTGTTTTGAAATCCGATACCAACGTAAGCAAGTGTTTTAGGGATCTGGCCAGACGGTCAAGTTTCCATACGACAATGGTGTCCCCCTTTCTTAAGTTAGAAACCATTTCTGATAATTTGGGTCGTTCCTCCAGTGAAGCGCTTAACTGCTCCTGATAAATTTTTTCGCATCCCGCTTTTTTGAGAGCATCAATCTGGAGGTCTAGATTCTGGTCTTGGGTCGAAACCCGGGCATAGCCAATCATCATAAGTTTAATAAAACGTCTTATTAGTAAGTACTTAGCCACAAATAGTTTATATTAAAAAAGTATCTTTGTCCTTATGGGACGCGTCAATACACCACAATTAAGTAAACTACAAAGAGACGAACTAGAATTATTAGTTAACACTAGTTCCAATGCCTCTTTTCGGAAAAGATGTCAGTTAATTCTGCTCAAAGCTCAAGGACGAGATTCAAAAGATGTAGGCCAAATTGTAGGGATGAGTCATGTGAGTGTGAATAGTTGGTTGAAACGCTACAAAAAAGAGGGCATCACAGGATTGCAAATTAAGGAAGGAAGAGGTCGTAAATCTCTGATTGATAAAGAAACAGACCAAGCGTCGATTTTAGCCATTGTTCAAGCGGAACGCCAACGTCTACAAACAGCCAAAGCCGAATGGGAAGCACTCAGTGGAAAAACAGTGAGCAAAACTACATTTCGCCGTTTTTTAAAAGCATTGGCCGAGCCTACAAACGTATCCGAAAACGATGCAAACAAACCGTAGATCCAGACTTGTATGCTTGTAAAAAAGCCTATCTGGCAGAATTGGAAAAACTCTCTGAACAAAAAACAATTGATCTTTATTATGGGGATCAATCATCTGTCAGCAGCGAAGGATATGTACCTTACGGCTGGCAATTCAAAGAGGAAAAAGTGAGTATTCCAAGCGGTAAAGGGTATAAAATCAATCTGTTCGGGTTGATTTCCCGAACCAATCAATGGTATTGGGCAGGTAGTGAAAAAAACATAGACAGTCAATTTATCATTGAACACCTCGATCGGTTTTCATTCACACTGGTTAAAGAGACCTTTCTGGTTTTAGATAATGCACGTATTCATACTTGTCGGTTGGTCAGAGAACAAATGAAGGTGTGGCAAAACAGAGGCTTATTCATTTTCTTTTTGCCTGCGTATTGTCCTCATTTAAATCTGGCGGAAATCGTGTGGAGAAAACTGAAAACCCAATGGATAAAACCAGACGATTACAGGCACAAAGACTCACTTTTTTATGCAGTCAATCGATGCATGACCAACATTGGAAAAAAGCTCACAATACAGTTTTCTCCTTTTAATATAAACTAATTGTATGCAACTACTTATATTAATTAAATATACTAATATTTTATACTTATCAAGAAAAGCCGATTCTTTTAAATTTTGCCTTTCAGTGGCGTTTATCGAAAATTTCTGATTTCCGTTTATAGGTATACTTTAACGACCGTTTTACTCTCATCAACTGATGATGAAAAAAGCCCGAAAAAAGTTTTTTTTCGGGTTATATCTTGAATGAATTTTGTTTCCTGATTAAAGCTTTGAAGAAGCTTTTTTCAGCGAAGCTGTCTCTTGGGATTTTTGACAGCAAGAAGGAAGAGTTACTTTCTTCTGATCTGCAAGCTTACACTTCGAAGTACCCTTATCCGGGCAGTTCTTTACCAGTTTACACTTAGCTGTTCCTTTGTCCGGGCATTTATCCTGTAAGGGATTAAAAGCATACATCGACCCTCCTGTAAAAAACATTACAGCAGTTACTAATCCTAAAACTTTCCTTTTCATATATATTTATATTAATTGTCCTACTCCTGCCTGGCTTAATTGCTCCCTGGTAATACCGCCTTCAGCAATATCTACCTTCTGTCCATTTACAATAACGGTTGGAAGCACGGTTACCTTATATTGCTTTAACTTATCTGTATAAAATTCCGGGTCTGTCTGCTTAGATAAATCATAAACTTCTGCCTCGCAATTACTACAAGCCATCGACTGAACTAATTCTACTACCGGCTTGCAAACCGGGCAACCTGCTGTAAATACTTCTATCTTTCTTTTCATAATACCTTAAAATATCTAGATCAAAGGTCGGGTGGTACCGGGGGAGGTCTCCAAATCTTTTTTGAAGATATTCATCAGATCGTAAGCAGATTGAATTTCCTTCATTTTTTGGGTTAATTCCTCTTCAGCTAGTGTTGGAAACTGTAGTCTCAAAGATTCTATCGTTTGCTCCTGACCGCAGTTACCCGGGCAGGCCTGTATCACTTCAGAAATTTTAGCGGCCAATGATTTTCGAAAAGCTTCATCAACAAGAAGAGTTTGGGCTGTTTCAAGGGCTTTTGTAACTGCTTTAAATTGATTTAAGATTTGCTGGGGGTCTTTATCCTCGTCTAGCATTTTGACAATGCCTTCCACCTGCCCTTTAATGGTGTTCAGTCTATTTTTAACATCTCGTGTTAAGTCTTTAGGTAGCATATCCATAAGGCAAGTTTAGTGGCTGTTGGGGGTGGTCTGCAAATAATACTTAGCTGGCACAGCAACTAAGGGTTGCAATATCTTTCCCAAAGGCGATAGCTGCAAGTTTGATTCCCTCGCTAAGGGTTAAATAAGGGTGAAAGGTTTTTGCCAGTTCATTCACAGTTATTCCGTATTTGACGGCTAAGGTGAGCTCCATGATCAGCTCTCCACCTTCGGGAGCTACGACCCTGGCCCCGATCAGTTTGTCTGTTTGGGTATCTCTTATAAGTTTTATAAAACCACGGGTATCTTTTGCAGCCTGACTTCTTGGAACCTCCGTTAAGGGCATCTTGCTTACTTCGAAAGGCAAACCAAGTGCCGCTGCTTCCACTTCATCAAGGCCAACACCTGCTACTTGTGGGTCGGTAAATACTACCCAGGGTAAGGAAGAATAATCAGCTTTACTTCCTGCTCCTTTAAAAGCATTCTCTACAGCCATCTTGCCCTCGGTTGCGGCAGTATAGACATACGCAGGCGTATTAATTACGTCACCTACTGCATAAATGCCGGAAACGTTGGTTTCCATCATCGCATTAACTACGATATGTCCATTCTTAGTAGTTTCTAAACCAATTTTATCTAAACCTAACTTGCTTGTATTCGGGCGGGTACCGGTTGCTATTACAAGGTGACCAGGTTCAACCAGGGTAATCTCTTTTCCATCCGGATCTTTGCAATGAATCAATATTGAAGAATCCTTTTTTTCAAATTTTTGTGCCCGAACATTTGGTAAAACAGCAATGCCCTCCCCCTGCATTTGCTTTTGAAGTTCCTGGCTGATATCGGGAGCTTGCGACCGAAGTACTCTGTCTGTAAACTCAATAATTCGAACCTTTACACCCAAGCGGGAATAAGCCATTGCAATTTCAAGACCTATATATCCTGCGCCCATTATGGTTATACTTTCAGGCTTTTCCTCCAGCTCAAACAAGGATACATTCGTCAAATAACCTACTTCCTGCAATCCTTCAATATTGGGTATATTGGTAGTGGCGCCGGTAGCAATGATAAATTTCAGTGCTGAATATTTCGTCTCTCCATTTACAACAATGGTTTTGGTGTCCAGGAATTCTGCCCATCCTTCAACCATCCGGAAATTATCAAAGTCTTTGACGATATCCATATATTTTTTCTGCTGCAGCCGGGATACCATTTCCGTTTTCTCCCGGATGACTTTAGCGAAATCAATGCTTGCTCCGTAGGGATTTATTCCATCAAAGTTGGAATGAGAAGCATGATAAGCCGTTTCTCCTGCCCGGATAAGGATTTTAGACGGTACGCAACCCACATTTACACAGGTTCCACCAAATGGCAATCCTGCGTTTACCATTAAAATTGATAAACCAAGCTCATGGGCTGTAATTGCAGCCGAAAAAGCAGATGAACCACCTCCTATAAGGATCAGGTCATAAAAGGTAGGTTCTGCAGGAGCATTAAGAACCGAGCTTGTACCACGGGCCTGATACTTTTTCGTACTGTTAATCGTACTGATAATGTCTTCATCGGTTGTCATTTGCCCATTAAAGGTAATTTCTCCTTTTCCGGACTCGTGGTTTACCGAGGCAACCGTTATTCCTTCCTTATTCTTCAAAAGGCTCTCGATACTTACAGCACAATGCTTGCAGGTCATACCTGTGATATCGACTTCTATCTTTCTATTTTCCATAACCGGAGTTCCAGATGATTTATTTAACTGTCACAGCTTTATAACCTGCCTTTTTTATCGACTTTATAATTTGCTCCGGGCTCGTTTTTTCCGGATCATACTTTACTACAGCTATATCTCCCGGGTACTCCACCGTTTGTTCGAGTACACCCGATTGACTTTTTAAAGCTTTGGATACGTGACTTGCGCAGCCTGCGCAAGTTATACCTGTTAGCTTTAACCGTAATACTTCTGTTTTACGAACATTGGCATGGGTCTCTGATGCCTTTGCTTCACATGAACCACAACCGCACATTTGAGAGGTGGCAAAGAATAGTCCGGAAACAACCGTTATTAAAATTGCTTTACTTATCATCACTTTTCGTTTTTAGAATTATTTAATTTCAGCTTGTACCTTATACCCTGTTGAATTAATTGCCTGTACCAGCTGCTCTTTGTTGGTCTTAGCAGGGTCAAATTGGACAGCGGCAGTACCTTCTTTAAAATCAGCGTTTACCTGATTTATCCCGGGCAGCTGATTAACACTATGCTCGATATGCTCTCCACAACTTTGGCAGGTCATACCCCTTACTTTGAAACTTACTTGCTGAAAATTCTTATGGGCTATATTAATCGAAGTGTTCACCTTGCTAATCTCCTTTGAAGAATAAAAAACATGCCCATAATTGGGAAAAGCAAGCATGGCCACCGCAAAGAGCGTAACAATACCAAGAAACTTTTTAGACTGTAAAAAGGAAGGTTTTTTTTCATCCTCACAGGCACAATCTACGGCGTTCACTGGTTTAGGCTTCAATTTCCGGTACCAAGCAAAAGCAAGCACGGCCAGGGTAAGGGCAATTAATACCGGTCTGAAGGGCTCCATCCACGAGAAGGTAGAAGCTACACCGGAAACTCCCGTAACAAGGGCTAAAATTGGGGTAATACAACAAAGCGATGCTGCTACAGCTGTTAACAATCCAGCTCCCACTAATCCTGATTTCTCTGTTTTCATATCTGTTCTGCTTTTTTGCTTGACTCTGTTATATGTGAAAATAGGGGCTTTAATAATTTCAGATGCTTAGGCTCAATAGAGTAGAATATCGTTTGAGCTACCTTACGGGCTTTAATAATTCTACCATCTTTCATTTTTCGTAGATGTTGTGAAATGGCCGGAATGCTCATGCTAAGAATATCAGCCAGGTCGCAAGGACATAGCTCGCCTTCTTCCTCCAAAAGGAAAAGAATTTTAAGCCTGGCTTCATTTCCCGCAAGTGCCAGAATGTTGCTTAATCCTGTAAATACGATTTGGTTAGTACTTAAAAGTTCTTTACACTCTTTTATCTGATTGGCGTCTGCCAGGACTCGTATACATGTATTTTGATTTTCCATTAAGACAAAGGTATAAATATTATTTCATTATTTAAGCAAATACTTTAATAAGATTTCATTTTATTTCCATTCAACCCGATATAGTGGGCTTCATTAATTAATTTTAACTAATCATTATACTAGGGCAATCATTTTAAAAATCAATCATGGCTACAATAACACCTATATTCCGAATGTTCGACTATGACAAGGCAGTTGAATTTTATATAGACTGGCTGGGTTTTAAAATTGACTGGGAAGACAAACCGGACAATACGCCAATTTATATGCAAATCTCACTCAATGGTATTATTCTTCATTTGACAGAACATCATGGCGACTGTTCACCGGGCGCAAGAGCTTATATTGATAAGTTTGAGAATCTCAAAGATTTCCATAAACAACTTTTGAGTAAACCATATAAATTCAATAGACCAGGACTCGAAAAAACACTTTGGAAACCAAAAAACTTATGTATGGATGTAATTGACCCATTTGGAAATAGATTATCATTTAATAGTTGACTTACTACTGGAAATCTCTTAGCGATACATTTCGTCCAAATACTATTGGAACCCCGTTAAATAGCAACTGATAAATAGCAACTGATAACTTTACAAAAAAGGGAACCCATTGCCTGGTATTAGCAGTGAGTTCCCTTTTTTATTACAACGCTTTTGTGAGACTTTTTTGTCCATCAGATGAAAAATTAGCAAAATCATACTTAAAATACAGTATTATTTTGAAAAAATAATTTCATAAGTTTCTTTGAAAAACACCAAGTAAAATTATTAATTTGACTCAAACAAGGTCCCTAGCAAGATTTAGACGCTTTAATTTTCCGCATTTAACATCTTGGGCAACTGACCTACCACTTAAAAACAACAAATATGATCAAGGCCACCAAAACAGATTACCCGTTAGTAATACAGATCCTTTCTTCAGCCTTCAAAGATAACCGAAGTGTCAATTACATTGTCAGACAGGATCACAATCGTGATAAACGCATCGAAAACCTGATTGCCTATTCAATCAAGGTATGCGCCAAATTCGGTGAGATTTTCTTATCCGATGACCAAAAGGCCTGCGCGCTGATTCTGTTTCCGGATCGGAAAAAGACCACTGTGCAATCACTGTTTTGGGACATAAACCTGATCGCCACCTGTACCGGAATCATAAACGTCCAGCGAACAATTGACCGGGAAGCCAAAATCAAACAGCGCCATCCGGATAGCCCCTTTGTTCACCTTTGGTACATTGGCGTATCTGCAGCCGATCAAGGAAAAGGAATCGGTACAAAGCTGCTGGATCAAATCCTGCATTGGGCAGACTCACACAACCGTCCTGTCTATCTGGAAACAAGCACCGAGAGTAATATTCCCTTTTACCGTAAGGCAGGTTTTACGATTTTCGATCAGTTGGATCTTTCGTACCGTTTGTATTTTCTCTGTAACAAACATGCTCAAAATTCAATGGAAACCGATTCACTTTCCTCCCGTTCTGACATCAATCAATCTGACAGGATTCAATCCAGCCCAGTTTCATCTGCAACTGTATCATCTGCGATTGTATCTTCCACCATTGCTGAATCCACCATTGCTAAATCAGCTATAGCTGAATCGAATTAACCGGTTACAGATAACCCTATACAGATAACCGGGTACAGATAAGTGGATACATATCGATTTGTTAGGATCCCTTAGAAATGCAACAGGTGTGTATCCCACAGTGTATAGATTGCAATAAAAGCCTCAGGTTTAAATTTTGTGCCTTTGCCAAGCGAATATAAACACTTAGCTGGTAAGGCAAGTCTATGAAAACAAACCACTTTAAAGCTATGATTATTGATTCAAACCAGCTTGTACTGGGCAGTCAGATGCACTGGATTACCGCTTTGTTTCTGCTCTTGGAAACAATTCTGTTTTTAAACCTGGTGATATACGCTTTGGCCAAGCCGGCCGATAAAACCCAGAAACGGTATCTGACCCTTCTTTTTCTGATCATCCTCTACAATCTGAGTGGCGGGTTGTTTCCCGATCCCAAGTTCGGTCTTTCCATTGTCTTTCAGAACATACTCGCTTATGGTGCCGGCTTTTCAATGTGCATGTACGCTCCCTGGTATTTTTACAAGGCATTTGACCTTGAAAAGATGCGGTTTCATGCCCGTTACGGCATTTTCATTTTTCTGCTCGGCCCGTTTCTGCTCTTCTTTGTCGGGGTCTACAGCCTGGGCGGCGATTTGGAGCTGGTCCGAAAATGGGGTGTGGTGATTCCCTTCTTTTACGCCCTGAGCGTTATCTATTCAATGACCCGCTCGCTTGTCGAGCAAAAGCCTTTGAGAAATAAAACGGAAATCATTGCCTTGTACCTGGCCATAATCCCGTGGATCTGTCTTACCGTTGTTACCTACCTGAATGCTTCTCAGGCAATTGAAGTGCTCATTGTCAACTCGGGAATGGTCATGGTCACCTTGCTTTACATCCGAAAACAGATTCTGACCATTCGGCACTCGGACCAGGATCGCCAGATCTATTACCAGTACCTTTTGGTCTCCCAACAGATGCACAGGGCTACCAACGACAAGCTAACCGAGGCCAATCAGAAACTTGCCCTGGCAAACTCTGAACTGGAAGCGAAAGTGGCCGAGCGTACCAGGCAGCTGGAAACGCTCAATGAACAGCGGATGAATACTTTTTCCAATCTGGCTCATGAGATGAAAACACCGTTGACCTTACTGAAAGATTACATACATGGGATTGCCCTGCAATACCCCGACACGCAGGCGTTGCAGTTTGCCAAAAAACACATCTCGAAGCTCAGCCGGGATGTAGTCAACATGTTTGATCTTCTCAGAAGTGAAAAAGGGATCCTCCAATATGATCACTCCACCGATATTAACCTGAGTGTGGTGGTATTGGAACGAATCATGCTTTTTGAGGCCGCAGCCCATAAACGTTGTATCACCATCACCCATCAGATCCAGCCCGACCTGGCAGTCAGGGCCGATCAGACCGCCCTGGAGCGGGTGGTGAACAATCTGATTGATAATGCCATAAAATATTCGCCCGAGCAATCCAGAATCCATATCCGATTGCAATCAGAACCGACCCGTTCCACTTCCGATGCGGATATCTTTTCACAACAGATTAATCAGCCAGAACATAACCAGCCAGAAGAGGATGAGCCACAACAGGATAGATCGGAACCTACCGAACAGCTCATCCTTTCGATCGCCGACCAGGGAGTAGGCATTCCGACAGAGTACCAGCAGGTTATCTTTCAGCCCTATGCCCGAATCTCCCACACCCATTCCCACGGAATGGGCATGGGATTGCCCATTGTCAAAACCATACTCGACCAGATTGGTGGAGCGATTCATGTAAGCAGTATACCCGAACACAAACCAGGTACGGAGTTTACAATCTGTATGCCTTACCGAAAACAGGTATCGGACTTCTTTCACCTTTTCAAAATGGGACACGAGTCTATTCTGGATCCACAACTGCCAACGCGTGAAAAGCTGCTGGCCGATGAGTATGCGCCGGCCAGTTACGTGTCTTTCTCCCCTGTTGAGTTTGAGCACGATTCCCGGAAGAAAACACTTTTAGTCGTCGAGGACAATGTCGAAATGATGCAGTATCTGGTTGACTATCTGGCCCCTGAATACAATACATACTACGCCTTTGATGGACAACAGGGGCTGGAAAAGCTCAAATCCATGCCCGAGCCGGACCTGATTGTTTCCGATGTGATGATGGAGAAAATGGATGGGTTTGCCTTCCGCCGTACGCTGATAGCCGCCGATAGCGAGTATCTTTCGATTCCTTTTTTATTTTTATCAGCGAAAAGCGAAGAAAAAATGAAGGGATTGCATCTGAAGGCGGACTTTATCGAGAAGCCCTTTGAAATCGATGAGCTCATCGCAAAAATCGACGCCCTCATTGAGATCAGGGAAAATACAAGGGAGCAAACCCGCCTTCAGATGATTGATTCCATATTTCAGTTTCAAAAACAATCTGCTGCTTCTGTGGCAGATAAGCACTATGATAAGCAACAGGATACAATGCAAACCAGTTGGTCAGATTCATTTGGTCTGTCTGATCAAAACCTTCCCTTAACAGACCCTTCTGAGCATACTGGCTTTGGGCCGCAAAGTCAAAAGCATCAGTTCATGCGAAAGCTCGAATACCTGACGGGCCTGACCATCCGTGAAAAGCAGATCATGACTTATTTTGCCCACCAACTGGCCAACAAGCAGATCGCCGACAAATGCAACATATCCGAAAGTACGGCTGCCAAACACATTCAGAATATCTTTCGCAAACTTGGGGTATCTACCAAAGAGCAAGCCATTGGTTTTGTCCTAGCATTGAAAATTCCCGAGTAGTCTGAGATCATTAACATATAACCTATCAGTAAATAGGAAGCATTCGCAGAGTAACGGATCTATAGATTAATTGATAAAAAGTGTTTCGAAATTAGAAAGCAGACTAACTTTTTGGTCTGCTTTTTTCGTAAAAATTTATATAAAAAATCAAATAAATGCAAAAAACAAGCAACCTACCTATAAAATACTTATAAAATACGCCCCGATGAGTATTTTCCTGCATTAAGAAATTTTCCTGTTTTGGTATACAGACCTGTTGTGCACAGATCATCTAATCTGGGTTAGGGCACAACAGGTTGCCAAAAAATCAGTTCATCCAAAACAGCCAACCTATGCAAACCAATTCAAATTATTCCCATCTGCCTAATGAGTCTAATCCGGCAGATGCAACCGAAACCACAAGACCTTCAACTGAGAAAAAAAGTACTGGCTTAAATATTCCAGCTGTAGCGTTACTGGCCGCGATCAAACAGCATTATCTGTTCTCAGTCGCTTCCCTTTCCAAACTGGGCATTTCACCTCGCACCCTTAATGAGGATGCCTATGTTCGTTCGATTCTTTCCCAGAATATGGATTCGATCTTTGACATTTTGGCTGAATGCCAATCCTGTAGTGAGTATGTCCAAAAGGTACTTATCGACGAGATTGACATTGACGATATTCCGCATGGATTCATCCTTGAATCCATCCGCCAGCGGGCAGAGCAGCTTTTGGCCCTACAACAACAAAACAAACTCGTCCCCTACACGCTCATTTAATACAAGCTCATGCCATACAACGAACTCGGCTAACACGACTCATTTTATCAGCTATCAAGTAATCGGCTATCCAGCAATTACCAGCTATCTGATCAGTAAATGTATTTGCTATAAATATCACTAACCATTTATCGTTCAAACCTATGTACTTTTCCGTTAATAGATTAACCTCTTGTTTATCAGCTACTTTTGTCTCAATGAAAGATTCAAAATCTTTCGACAACCGGGATCTGACCCAGGATAGCCTAAGACAGAACAATCATCCATCCGGGCCAGCTATGCCTTTCTCTAACCGCTACCTGTGGACGGCGTTGCTGCTGTTTTTCATCTCCACTGCCCAAGCCCAGCAGACCGTGGGCGGTCTGACCCAGATTGTCGAGCAGATCAAGCTGATTGCCAACGTTTTGTTCATCGGAGCCATTGTCTGGGCGGCGATCCGGACGGTGATCGCCTTCGCCAGCGGCAGCCCGAACGCGATGTCCAATGTGTTCCAGACGATACTTATCGCCGTTTTCTGGTTCGGCTTCAACTACTTTGTTTCCGATGTGGCAAGTTCGCTGGGCGGATCAGGGGCAGGTGATTATTCAGGCAGATAACCTCATAACAGATAACTTCTTAATCGACTATGATCACACGACGCTATCTGGAGAAAGAATCGACCGTGCTGGGCCTGCCCATGCTGCAGGTCGGTATGCTGGTGCTTCTGATGGTGGTACTGATTGTCTTTTCCACTTTTCTGAAGATGCTCATGCCCGCCTTCAAATGGTTCAATCACGCCACACTCATCATCGTTACCCTCTCATATCTGGGGCTCAAGTATGCTTCGGGAAAGAAGCATCCGAGCTTTATCACTTCTTACCTTTCGTATCATTTCCAGCAAAAGCACAAGCGCTTTGTTCCTAAAGCCGATTCAATTGTCAATAAAATGATTGTAGACAGCAACTATCAACAACAAAGTCTGAGATCTATCAACCACGGGCAGTCTTACCGCTCATAATTAGTATACACAATCTGGAAGGCAGGCTCTTCTGCTTTTCCAGATCCTTTGATACAGCTACTACATACATATCATTACATATACGCCACTATGAACCTGATTAAAAAGAAAGTGCACAACCTTGATAGCGCTCTCCCCATCTTTGAAATAGAAGACAATCTGATTGTCTTCAAGGACGGGCGGGTAGGAGCCGGCTTCGAGCTGGACGGGCTGGAAATGGAGAAGTTTCCCGCTTCCCGCTATAGCCATCTCTGCGATGTGTTCACCGGAGCCATCCGCATTCTGCCTCCGGGATCAACGGTCCAGAAGCTGGACTGTTACTACTACCGGCCATTCACGGCACAGCAACCGTTTACGGGCTATCAACCCATTACAACACAGACCAATGGCAGAGAAATGACTGGCAATGAGGCGGATCCAACCGAAGCCGGTTTTTTCGAGAAGAACCTTCTCAGCCACTTTTACAACCGGCAGGTGTTAAAACACAAATCCTACCTGTTTGTCTCGCTTGGTATTGAAAACCAAGCTCCCGCTAATCCGGTCAATACCCTGTTTGCATACGGGAAAGCCTTTCTGAACGATTCACCCTTCAAAGGCATCGAGGAAAGACTATCAGTACTGCCACGGGTAGCCTCCGAATTTGCCAGTTCCCTTTCCTCGGAAGGAATCCGGATCAAACGCCTGGATGATGCGGCGCTCAGGGAGATCTACCGGATGTATTTCAACCTGGAGTTCTCGCCTGTGCCCGACAGCCTACAGCGGCCGTTATCCGCCCATGAAAACTGTTGCATCCTGGGCGAAAAGAAAGTAAACGTCATCTCGATGCTCAACCAGCCGGGCATCATCGAGCCGGCAGTCTACAATCAGACAGGGGTGGCTTCTCCGTTTGTCTACCCGTTGACCCATTACCTTCAGATGCCGCACATATTGTCAGTTTCCATATCTGTCACCGATACGGACAAGACGCTCAAATCACTCGATGACGAGGCCAAGCGAAACCGCTTTCTGGACTTTCTCTCCACGCAGGACAATGTCAAGAAAAACGAGGAGATCACCTCTTTTACCCACGAACTACGGACCCACAATAAAAGCACAGTCCAGACCTCGGTGACCCTGATCGTTTGGGAAACCGATGACAGCCTGCGCGGGGAATACTGCCAGAGCGCGTTGAAAGCCTTCCAGCTGATGGGCGGGGCAAATGCGATGGTCGAGACGATCGATTCGGCCAACCTGTATGTATCCACCGCGCCGGGCAATTCCTACAACAACTACCGGAAACTGCTCATGTCATCGGATAACGCCTCAATGTATGTCAATCTGATCACCAACTACATTCAGCTAGCAGGTAGCGATGAACTCCTGTGTGACCGGTTTAGAAACCCCTTGCGTGTGAAACTCTTCAACACCGATCTGAACAACCAGAACTCGATCACTATTGGGCCTTCCGGTTCAGGCAAATCCTATACCATCGGGAACCTGATCGTCCAACGCTTTGAGCTGGCTCATACACAGATCATCATCGACGTGGGCGGCACCTACCTTTCACTCATGTCCGCGCTGGATGGGAAATACTTTGAGTACGACCCGGAATCGCCATTGAACCTGAATCCCTTTATTGTCGATCGTATCGGCTATTCAGACTATATCGGCTCAAATGACCGTATCTGGACGGATCATGAAAATGAATCTGTTCCCCTTTACAAACTTACCGGAGATAAGATCAATTATCTAACGGCCCTGTTGTCGGTGATCTGGAAGGGAGCCAAGGGCGACATCACCCAGGCCGAGCGGGCCGTTTTCACCAAGCTTCTGCCGCTCTATTACAACGATTACAACGCCCGGGCGGAGCAGGATCCAACCCTGTCCGCTCCCAGTATAAAAGGCTTTTATTTATGGGTGGAACAGTTCGAGAAAGAAGGCTCTACTGATTACCAGCGTCTGACCCGGACATTCGACTTCAACGAGTTCCTGGTCGTTCTGGAGCCGTATGCAATCGGCAATTACGCCGATGTGTTGAACTCTGATTCTCATGCCGACGTGTCGGATCACAGGCTGATCTGCTTTGACATGGCCAAAATCAAGAAGAACCCGATGCTCTATCACGTGATCGCCCTTCTGATCACCGAGCTTTCGCTGGACGTAATACGAAAATACCCCGAGCAAAGGAAGTACTTCTACATGGACGAGGCCTGGTCAATGCTCTCGGACGGGATGGGTGAGTTTGTCGAGTCGATGTATAGGACTGTGCGAAAAAACAACGGCTCGATGTGTATCATCACCCAGTCAGTCAACGAGATCGTTGCCTCGAAGATGGGCCCGGCGATCCTGGCCAACGCGGCAACCTGTGTCGTGCTCAATCACACCGACCAGACCGAGATCGCCAAGCTGGCATCGCATCTGGGCCTGACCACCCACGAGACCGAGCTGATCCGCTCGATCCGCAAGAATGACCAACAGGGTTACCGTGAGCTTTTCATCAAGCAGGGCGACTACGCCAAAATCTACCTGATGGAGGTCTCGGTCAAGATCGATGCCATCCTGACATCCAAACCCGAAGAGCGCGATTATCTGCGAAAATTGCAGAAGCAATTCAACGGCAACATCCATTTTGCCATCAACGAATATGTCGAATGGAAACAGGCCGGTAAGCCCAAGCGAGCACAAGTGGCAAGTCAATATACAGAAAGCGAACATATGGAAAGCAAACAGGCCGCTAAAAAGGAAGATGCAGTACTTGCTGAGGAAGATCTGGAAGAGGTAGTGGATCAGATAGGAGGTTCTTATAGCAAAGCAGGTGAACGGAAAGGAGGAAGTTATGAATAACTGGGGCTCGGTTGATCAGGCATTTTTGCAAATGGTCATGCTCTTGATAAATACTGTTAAACAGAACTGTCTGTTCCTAGTCCCCGCTTTTCTGTTGACAGGTCTGATAGTGGCCATCATCCGCTCGGTGTTCTCCCAATCGCAGATGAGTGTGAGCGGCGATTTCATGCTGCGCGGTGTACTGGTCTGGTGCGTTTTGTTCAATTACATCGAGATTATCGATCTGGTGACAGGCGGCATCGAAGGGTTTCGCAACCTGATCCCCCAGCCGTCTTCCATCCTGGAGGACCTGAACGAGTTTTCCAACATGGCCCTCTCAACGTCCAAAACCATAGACGATCCCAATCTTCCCGCTCAGGACCGGATCCTGGCTTTTGCCAAGGGGCTGTTCGATTTCAACTTCGGCCTCCTCTACTTTGTCAACGCGGCTTTCGAGGAAGGTTTGACCCTGCTCATCCGCATCGGCCTGGAGAAGATCAGGGCCATGCTTCTGGCCTTTCTGACGGTGGCCGGTCCCCTGTCACTGACCCTGTCCTTGTTTCCGGGTATGGAAAAGGTGGCCTCTCACTGGTTCCGCGGCTGGTTTTCGGTCCACATGTGGTCAGTCACGATCCGGATTCTGGATGCGATCATCCACAACTACAACCAGGCCGTTTTCACCCACATGTCCGACTCTTCCACGATCATGATCGACTCGCTGGTCGTGAACATTGTCTGCATGCTCATGTATCTGATGGTGCCCACCCTGACCAGCTACTTTGTCGGGCAGGCGCTGACCAACGGGTTTCTTTCCAAGCTGGCCGGAACGGCGGCCACCGTGGTGGGCAGCGCCATGGCGGCGGGCAAACTCTTTGGCGGAACAGCCAGTAGTAGAGCTGGATCTTCGATAGGTCAAAGCGGATCATCTGTCACCAACCTGGGTAATATCGGCTCCCCTTCCGGAGGTGGCGGTTCACCGGCGCTCAATCAAGCGGCTGGCTGGCCGCTTCTCGGTTCAGGGGGCAATCAGGGCTTACTTGGTGGCCCACCCAGCTCGCCCTCACCGGTAGGAGGCGGTGGCAATCCGTTGCTCCTCTCAGGTGGAAACGCCTCGATTCCCATCCGCCAGAAACCACCTACGCCCCAGCCCCGGATCAATACGAGCCATATCAACACTAACCATATTCCTTATACCAGCTATGAGCCTGTTTAGAAGCTCAATGCGACTCTGACAGATGTGTTCTGACAGATGTGTTTTTTAAACCCTTATAACTCACTAGCAAATCCTCTACAACAATGCAAGCACCTGATTTCAACAAAACGCTCCGCACCACCCAGCGCATGGCCCAGCTGGCCATGCTCCTTTTGGTGGCAAGCAACCTTCTGTGGGCGACGGTCTATTTTTCAACCCGTTCCAAAGGAGAGGAAAGGGTCTATGTGGTCTCTGATCACACCACCACGGCCGCCAGCCTGGTGACCAATTACAAGCCGACCGTTTACGAAGGGAAGAACCATGTCAAGAACTTTTTCATCCTGATGCATTCGCACGATGCGTCCAATTACCCAGAGCGGATCAACTCGGCCCTCAGGCTGATCGACAAGCAGATCGGGGCCCGGCTGTACAACAAAATGAAGCAAGGAGGAATACTCGAGCACTACACCCGCTTCAACTCCCGCACCGAGGTTGAGATCGATTCGGTTTCGCTCAACATGAGCGTCGAACCTTATCGCGGCTCGATATACACCCGCCAGAAATACCTGTACGACAACCAGGTCGAGACCATCCCGATTGCAGCCGATTTTGAGATGATCCGTACTCACAGAAGCGAGGACAACCCCTTCGGCCTTCAGATCATCGGTTTCGATTACAAGGCTTACAATCCGCCGCTCGAAAAGTAACTTGGAAAAGTGAGAAGACCAGAAAAGTTAGCTGTCAAGCCACTTACCTACAATTCAACCGTTAAGACATGAAAAAAACGCTTATATCCGCATTTGCTTTAGCACTCTTTTGGTTTCACTCACCAAAAGGGTTATTGGCCCAACGCAAGCCAGCTACCAAGGACATTGGATCCCCTTTGACAGAAACTAACCAAAAAGTACACAAATCCGAAGATGAACAGTCGCGCCTACAGGCTCCAGCTGCTGCCGGTACATATCTGATGGGAGCAGAGAAGGTAGACAAAACGCTGGAACCCGCACGAAACCATTCCTACGACTTGGCGGGCTATGACACAGTGTATGTCTCAACCGAAATGACCACCTATCTGATCTTCCCGTCAGAAATTCGCCTTTTGGATCTGGGTTCGAAAAACTATGCCGGCCGCATTGAACAGAACAAGCTTCTGTTAAAACCACTCCGACCGGCAGTGCCGCCTTCGGCGATGATGATCGAGACCAATGACGGGCAGATTTATCTGCATTACATCGCTTACAGCCGGCAGCCTAAACGCATCTTCTGGGATTACCGCGCCAGTACGCCAGCCGCCACCACGCTATCCAATTCTGGCAGTGGTTTCAATGGCGAAAATCGGGATTATGGAAACAAGGCCGATCCCCCGGCAAAAGAGGTGTATTCCACAAAGCTGGCATATCTCAAAAAGCAAAAGCGAAGGAATCTCTTCCACAAAAAGGAAAACAACATTGCCCTTCGCATCTCAGGCCTGGCAGTCGACAACACGGCCACATACATGCTACTAAAGCTCGATAACCAGAGCTCGATTCCCTACAAGCTCGAATACGTATCGTTCACCTATCAGGAGAAACGGAAAAGGAAACAACGCCGCAAAGTGGCATCACAGGAAAACCAGGTGCTGCCCATGTTGGCCCAGACAACAGATATGATTGGGCCGCACTCGTCGAGCGAGATGGCCTACGCCTTTCCCCTCTTTGCCAACACGTTGAAGGGAAAGCTACAGATCATAGTCCGCGAAACCGATGGAAACCGGGTGGTTCGCGCCCGGGTGCCCGCCAGGGTACTGGCCAAAACGCTTTACATTCCCAATACAGCTATTTCCTATAAAAAATAACCAGCTATGCAAACCATTATTGATATGAAAGATAATCCAAACGCAGACAATAATTCTGCATATACTAATTGGGAAAATAATAAAGACCCATCAGAATTGGACGATGCCAGCACTGACAATGCAGCTATTGACAATGCAGAGATTGACAAGCCACAGGCTGAGAATACAGTTAGTTATGGGAACACATCGAAAACTGAGACTACATCAGGTAATGGGTATACATCCAAAAAGGTGGCCGGATTGCCCTTGAATAATTCTTCCGCTCAACCCTCATCCAAGCAATCTTCATCTAAGCAAACCGGAACAAAAGCTGCTGGCAGCTCATTGCAAAACCGGCTCGCCGGACAAGAGTCAGCCAACCGATCTAGGTCACGCAGAAAGAAGCTGCTTTTCTACGGTTTCTCAACGCTGGCCCTAAGCCTGATTGTATTCTACTTCTACTCGCAGATCAAGAATCTGGTAGCAGAAAGCCATACAGGCCTACGCACTCCGGTCAGACCGGTACGGCTTGACAGCAGTGCCCGCAAAATTGATTCCCCGGCAAAATCCTATGAGAAGGAGGCCAAAAGCCGCTATCAGGACTCTTTGCAGAAGGCCATCGAAAAAGACGCCATGGGCCACATTGTCATGGACTGGTCGCGTTTGTATGACGTGAACAGACTCCAAAGCGGAAATCTGTATGATCAGCGTACTGTCAATGATACAACGTCAGCCAATAACCATACCCCCCAAACAACTGAAGATCAGTCTACTGATTCACAACTTACCTTGGCACAGCTACTTAAGCTGGAAAAAACACTTGCCGACTCTACGGCCACAACCGAACACCAAAACAAAACAGACTTGACAAGGCCAGCGGCTCAGAAAGGGTTAATTCACAGGAAGGCTTTTGGCCAGTCACAAACCACTGATAAGGTCAAAAAGGGATCGCCGGCACTGAATACATCGAATACTATTACCAGGGCTAATACTTCCAGAGCGAATCAAAGCCGGTTAACGGCAGAAAACTCCCTGTTCAATGTCATTCGTAGTCCAAACAGTGACCTTATGTACAATGGTAATTCAGCCAATGGCAATAGGGGGAGTAATCGGGAATCCTACCAAACAGAGCCCAAGGAAGCAGAAACGAATAAAGCGGAGACGAAAATAGCGGACATGCCAATAGCTGAGATGGTCATTGTTCGCGCGGTCGTTCATGGCAACCATAAGGTAAAACCGGGATCCAAGGTGGCTTTCCGTCTTCTGGAGCCGGTGACTTTCCAGGGTAGCCTCTTTGAGAAAAACACGATCCTGATTGGCATTGCAACCTTCCGAAACGGTCGGGTGAGTTTCTCCGATTTCCGCTCCAAATCCCTTTCCTCGGTTTCCGCTTCCCAGAGCGCGGTGGCCTCGACCCCGCTTCCGATGGTTTGCTATGATACGGACATGGTGGCCGGCATTGCCCTTTCCGACCAGTCGCCCGTCGAGACCCAGACCCGGCAAGCGGGTACAAGCGCCCTTTCCGATGCGGCCAATGACGTAAGTTACTCGATTCCCTACGGATCGCTGGCACGGGCGGCATCGAGTCTGACCCGGGGAGTGGCCAATGGCAGACGGCAAATGCGGGAACAGTTCATCGACCTGGCTGACAACTATCCGGTCCTGTTGGAACTAATGCCTCCCAGACAGAAATGAATCCATTCTTAACCAAAGTAATCCCAACCTATAAAGCCATGAAAAAACTTTTTGTTTCCGCCCTGCTTCTGGCAACACTGTTGTTTCCCGTTTCCCAATCCCAGGCAACCGGAATTCCGGTGACCGATATTCCCAGACTCATTTTTGAGTATATTAAGACCAACGTGCTGATGGAAAAAGACAAGGATGTACAAAAACTGAAACTTCAAAAGCTTTTGGAAACCCTGCAGGAGGTCAAGAAAATCCGGGCTCGTCAGACCGAGCAGCTGGATATCGATGTGGATCTGGATAAGGAACTGTGGAAAGTGGGTGAGTTCAAGAGCCTGAAGATTTCAGACATGGATGCAATCGCCCAAAAGGTCCTTCTTCTGACCAATGCCCTGTATGCCAAAGAACTGCCTACCCTTACTGAGTATCATTTGTTAAAACAGGCAATGCCGGGTCTGCAGACTTCCAATCAGCTGTATGACTATTTGCAGGGGGGAACGTCCGCCTACGCCGCCTTGCAAGGAAACGCCCCAGCTGACTACCAGGACCATCTGGCATTGATTTCCAACCAAAGGGTCAAACAGTACGCTTTGGAGGCAGACGCTTCCCAACGCATGATCCATACGGCCATGACCTACCAGCAACTTTCGGGTGAACTGACCAAGCAGGCCATGGACTTGTCTGACAAGGTCAACCGGGATGGCCACTGGGACCTGTTTGGCATCGGCAATATATTCTCGGATCTGGCTGATGACCTGCTCGGCGATGGCCTACAGTCAATGCCCGGTCTGAATGATCTGATCGAAAAAGCGGAAAGTAAGTTCGAGAGTCAGACAAGCGAAAAAACCAAGGAAATCAAAAAAGAGCTGGGTATCAAGGACGGCTCGGTTTGGGACAAGCTGTTTGACAAATCCGAGGATATTTCCGAAAAACTCCAGGGCATGATCAAAAGCAAAGTCGAATCGATGGACATTGTCTCTCAACTTACCTCATTGTTTTCGGGCCTGGTGGACTCAGTCAATCCTGTACCGGAGTATTCGACCCGGATTGAAAAACAGGGTATGCGCATGAGCACCGGCGAGCGGATTCAGGCGCAGGCGGCCGCACTGGATAATCTGGAAAAATCCTTTGAGCTCCAGCTGCAGGCCGACCAGCTTCTCATACAGGCCAGTGAAAAGAGTGAGGCTACCCAAAGGCTCGATGCCGCCTACCAGAATGCCCTGATCCGCAAAACCCTCACCCAAATCCCAGTCGAATAAATATTCCTGTCTCGTAATCCGCATCGAGTTGAGCTATTGCCGGTGAGGTTCAAAAGTTGAATGACTCAGATGCTGCACCAAAAGAATCATGCTAAAAAGTTAAACAACCTGAATATGAATTACTTAAAAACAAACTATTTCAGAAAACCAGGCCTGAAAAAACTGTTACTGTCGGCCCTGTTGTTAACGGGAATGTATCTCGGTGTCTGCTTTCCTGCCCACGCCCAGATTCCGGTAGTCGATGGTTTGTCTAACAAACAACTCATCAAGGAGCTACTCAAATGGGTGCAGGACTACATGAAGCAAAACCAGCAGGATAAACGCCTAGCCAAGATTCTGGGAGAAAATACCGCAGCGGGAGAGAAACTCAAAAAGCTGCTGGACCTCAAACAGCAGATTGAAAAAGAGCTGTATCTGGCTAAAGATTTTCGCAAACTCAGAATCAGTGACCTGTCCAAAATCAAATCCGAGGTCTACGGCCTTCCCGCCTCGGATCAGTATGTGACCGAAGTGCCCTATGTAAGAGAGTTTGTTACCATGACTGGCAAGACTGCTTCGGTTGAAAACAGCCAAAAGGCCTATGACTACCTTTTTGATGGGACCAGCGCCTACCAGCCGGAAAATTCAGGCTCGCTGACGGGCTACGTAGAGAATAGTAAACAGGCAAAAGCCAAGCAATATGCCCTTGCCATAGCCGCTCAAAAACGCAAGATATCGGTGGCCATGTCCTATCAGCGCCTTTCGGATCAATACACTACACTGGCCGAAGATCTATCCAAGCAGATCACGCGTGATGGCGAGCAGAAAATGTCCACGGGCGAGCGCATTCAGGCTCAGAAACTGGCAAACGACTATATGCTCAAATCGGTCGAGATGAAAAAAAAGGCCGACCAGCTTTTAAGGGAGGCTAGTGAAAATTCAAAGGTTGTACAAGAGGTGGATCACTCCTATCAGGCTGCACGAATGCGAAAGCAACTCTCGCAGACCCAAGTGGAGTAATTAACCCCAACACTCATTGAGCAGGCCAATATCCTTGATTTACATCCTTACTCCTAATCTCCCTCTTATGAAACGTATTCTCTTCTATACTTTAACTGTACTGTTTATCATATGGATAAACGGGTGTAAATCTTCAGATCCGAAACCGTCAGATACAATGATGCTGAAGATGAGTATTGACGGCACAGAGTGGGAAGCGAAAAACTTTCTGGTCGAGATTCAGCCTGGTTCCGATCTTGAAGATGGACACTTATGGATTGATGCGTACGACAATGCATCTACCAACCCTTCCAAACATTTGAGTCTTTATGTTTACGATTATAGAGAAACGGGAACCTCAACAGTGGACAGGAGTAAAAATAGCCGGCAGGAAAACGGGTCAATCACACTAGTGGATGTTTCCAAGGGAACTTCAGTCGATTACAATGGTCCGATTACCTATACGCTCACCAAAGTTGATGGAAGACGCTACCAAGGTACATTTTCTGGTTCGCTCTGTGCTTACTCATGTTTGAATTCAGTTCCGCCAATTCAGGTGCAAGGTAGTTTTGATGTCCATAATGGCATTCAAACTGAGTAAAACGAATTTAAAAAGAACGACATCCATATTTTGAGAAAAAAATTGGCCGTTAACGTTCATTCCCACATAAACTACGCATTTACTATGAAGCACTGCCATACCAATGGTTTGCAATTAGCATTGGAGTATGTAATGTTAGTGTTCAGGTTTATCTTCTTATAATTGAAATTGTTTTTCCAATAAATAAAAACATGAGTCATCCCGAATTTAGCCCGTCCGCAAGGCCGGGCATTTTTATTGGCAAGCAGATGAAAATCAGGTGAATAAACAGGGTCTGAAAAGCAATTAACAGACCAATATCAAGTTCAATGCGCACCTTTCTAGGTGTAGTTCAGTGTTTGATCCGTTTTCGTCATCATCGGCAAGGGTTAGTCTTAACCCAGTTAGGAGAACACTTGCTTTCTCCACTGCAGGGACCAGCCGGTACTAAACGTATCAGCAATCTGTTGCGAAATCAAGACTGGGATCATCAACTACTAGAAGATTGTCTGCTGCAGAAAGCCATTACTCAGGTAGAGCAATGGCGAAAAGAGAACAAACAAGTCTTTGCCTTATGGGATGATAGTGTGATAGAAAAGCACGAGACAGTGAAAAATAAGCATTTGTGTGCTGCTCCATTTGTGTGCTGTACGCAGCTCTAAAGCCAAACGACTTACAAGAATCCGTCCTAGCTTTTATCAGAAATGTTGTCAGAAAACGATTCATGTCGCTGGTTTACAATGGAGCGCAGTTCTACTAACCACTTTAACCAATACACCCTGTCTGGCTTTGTTTCGGTTCTGGACCAGTCGGGGTGCCCATGCCACTCAACAAAAAATCGTTCATCACAAGCTGCTCACAACGCTGAAAGATAAACTGGCAGATTCAATTACATATGTACTGGATTGAGGATTTGGCAATAGTGTCTTTGTTAGGCAACTAGTAAGCAAACAATTGCATTTTCTGGTGCGTTGGCGTTCGTCTTATCAACTGGTAAATACCAAAGGAGAACTCAAAAAGGCATATTTACACTCAGTAGGCAAAAAAGCGAGGTATGATAAAGAATTTATCGATCGGAAAACTAAAAATACCTTTACACTTAAATTGCTCTACAGCACAGTAACCTTACCCGATTCGCCTGAAAATAGTTTAACTGAAAAAAATCCAGCTGAAAAGAAGCTGACCTTACTCGTTTGTCGTCGCAAACGCAAAGGACAACCCTGGTATTTATTGACTGATCAGGCTATTGATAATGAGCAACAAGCCTGGGATTTAGTGGCAGCCTATCAGAGACGATGGCAGATTGAGGAGGCTTTTCGTTTTAATAAAAGCGAATTAGCTATGGAATCTCCTCGATTGTGGTTTTGGGAAAATCGGCTTAAACTGATGATGATAATGGGCGCAGATGATGGTTGCAGTGGTGCATGGATTTCTCTTATCGATTCTCAAATTAGATACTCAACAACAATTATTGCGTTGGGGCTCTCATCGAACAGGAAAGCGGTACAAACATATATTTGTACCGCTATATCGAACCCGAATGGCCTTAGCGTTTCTTTTTCAGCTTTTGTATACTCTTAATCTGGTCAACATCCTTGAATTTATAGACCTAAATTTGGGATGACTCATGGTTCGAATTCAATAATAGGTCCTAAAAAGAATGAAAGCGTATTAATCTTTTTCGTTTGCAATACGTTGTGAAATTTTAACAAGACTCTCCACATCTTCTTCTTCATTATCATATAACTGTTGAATTATCTTTTTATATGAAATGAGAGATTGTTGATTAGAAGCTTGTTTACGCACCTTCGTTGGTTTATCGGATTTTTCTTTGAAGTCATGATTAACAGATAGTTAATGATTTTGAAGGATATATATTAACAGGACTTTGCCCTAATTAATCAAATGATATTGGCATTTCTCCCATTGGTACGTTTGTTGAGATCGCGCCAAAACTTGTAAAAACATAGCGGTTTATTATCCAGCAGTTTAATAAAGTCATATTCTCCCATCATGTTCACATGCTGCCAGGTAACGGCAGTGCCATTGTCGATGACCGAAATCATTTCTTCCAGTACGGGCTGCGAATCTATCCTGGCAAGTAATTCTGATAAGTATAAGTAATTCCAAAACACGATAGAATTCTGGATCAGCCGCCGGCACAGAATGATTTTTTCCTGCTCTTGCTTAGTGGCTACCTGAAATTCCTGATTCTGACCGAAGAACACGGCTTTGGCAAACCGGTTCATCATCTCAATATGGCTTAGCTGCTTTTCAACCGATTGCCGTAGTTCCAACTCATCGTAATACCTGAGGATAAAAGCGGTCCGAATGATTTTGCCGAACTCTTTGAAAGCCTTTTGCAAGGGATTCTGTTTGGCATACGAGTTCATTTGTTTGAGTACCTGAAAAGCGGTGGTTTTGCCCAGTTTCAAGGAGACCATTACCCGTAGCATATCATCCCAATGGGTTTCAATGAGCTTTTCATTGATGTAATGGTCAGACAACAGGACGTATCCCTGCCCGGCTTACTCTTTCTGGGAAACAAAGCTGTAGAGTTCCAGCGTACCCAGATCCTCGATGCGGGGCGCAAAGAACACGCTTAAAAAATGCATCATGCCAAACATGACTTCGGTTCCCCCATGCGAATCGGTCGAATGCATCGTACTCTTCACCACCGGATTGCCTAGATGCATATCCGCTACATTCCCCGCTTCCCGGTCAGCAGCCGTGATAACGGCCGAATAGAGGAAGCAAACCGTTCGTCAATGGCCGTGTTGATACTCGATGCCTTTTGGAATCCGGGATACTTGGCCGACTAGGTAGCATTCAGCGAATCGCCCTTCACCAAAATTTTCTGCCCATCAGGTTATTTTTGCCCAACCCCCAAAAAAGTAAATTAAGTTCAGAGGTTATCAATTGATACAAGCAACTGCGTAGTCAACGCCGTTATTTTCTCAATTGGCGGCTACGAATAAAGTTTTCCACGGTCAACCGATTCACGCCCAAAATGCGTCCAATGGAACTAACGGAGATGTGTTTAGCTAATAGTTCTTGAATGATGGCCTCCTTACCCGTCAGTTTAGTCAACTTAGCCAAACTTCCCTTTGGTCGTCCCAACTGCCTTCCCTCGCTTTTCCTGCGCGCCAGGGCTTCTTTGGTTCGCTGAGAGATTAAGTTACGCTCGATTTCTGCCGATAAAGAAAAGGCAAAGGCCAATACTTTAGAATTAATGTTATTGCCCAGTTCATAGCCTTCCTTAATGGCAAAGACTTTGGCTTCTCGTTCCATACAATCATGGAGAATACTCATGACCTCCATCAGATTGCGTCCCAACCGCGAGAGTTCTCCCACCAGCAGGCTATCGCCCGCTTTTAATTGTTGCAGCAGGGGACCTAAGCGGCGCTCCGAGGCGGCTTTGGTACCGGTGACCGTTTCTTCCACCCACTCATCAATGGAAAGCTTTTTGTCGCTGGCAAACTTGAGGATTTGGTAGCGCTGGTTTTCCACCGTTTGCCGATCGGTAGCGACGCGGATATAGGCATAAATCATCGGTTCAATTCCAGGTGTTAGTAAAAAGGGTATTTTGTAAGTTTTTTTATACGATTTTGATATAAAAATAAGGATTATTTCCCTACTTGTTAATTGATACACTCAATGGTTCCTTTCTTTTATACAACTGGATGGCTAAAACAACGGCACGGCCGACCGGCCATACCTCAGGGGATAATCATCGGCTTTTTATTCTCAAGGACAAGGAGGTAGAAGCCCTTTATGGGCTCCCTCAATTCTGTGACCATGAAAAAGCCCATTACTTTACCCTGGAGGAAGAAGAAAATTCCTTGCTGGTACTATTTCGAACAGCGGTCTCCAAAATCTTTTTTATTCTACAACTGGGCTATTTTAAAGCCCGTAAAAAATTCTTTGGCTCGCAGTTACTATTGGCGCAAGATGACCTCTGCTACCTGGCCAGCCGTTATTTTCCCCATCTTGGCCTTCAGCCAGAAGAGATGACTATTTCCAAGCCTACCCGATTACAAGGACAAGCCGTGATTCTGGAGATTAATGGTTATCGGCTCTGCAAAGGGAAAATAAGGACAGCCTTCCAGGAAAAGGCCAGTACTGTCGCCGCCATTTATACCAAACCCATTTTTGTCATTCGAGAATTGTTCCACTACCTGAAAGGGCATAAAATCGTGGCTCCAGCCTACTTGGTGCTACAGGACATCACTGGAAACGCCCTAGGAGAGCACCTTTTCCGGATGGAAAGATACACGAATCAATTTTTGTCCGAATCCCACAAGCAAGTATTGGATGAACTCCTTTCCCAAAAGGAAAGCCTCTATGAACTGACCCTACTGAAGGGAGAACCCAAAGACTTTAGTCTCAAGGAAATGGCAGGCGAAATCCAATACCACCTTTTGCTGTCCCCCTCTATTTAAAAGTGAAAGAATTGGTCAAAGGATTGACTCTTTCAACAGAAAACACGAAGTACTACGCTTCCCTGGTGGACTATTATAGCGTTTACAAGATAAAAAGGATGGAGCAAAAGACGATTCGCTTCCTTTTATGCTGCTTTGTCTATCATCGGTATCAGCAATTGCACGACCATTTGATTAACGCTTTTATCTTTACGTTGAATAAATACCTCAAAGAAGCCAAAACAGTGTCGGTAGAACGGATCTACCAATTGAATGCCGACCGTAGCGAGCACTTGAAACAGGCCGGTCAGGTATTGGCTCTTTTTCTGGATGAAAACATTGCGGAGAACACGCCTTTTGAGCAAGTGAAAGCAAGGGCTTTTCAACTGATAGAAAAGGCAAACCTATCAGCCCTGACAGGCTATTTGGCCAAGCAAACCTGGGATGAAACAGCTTTTCAGTGGGAGCATTACAGCCAGCTGGCTCCCCAGTTCAAGCGCAGTGTACGGCGTTTCTTCCTAGTGATTCCCTTTGAAAGTACCCGACTGGCCGATGCACTCCTGGAGGCGGTTCTCTTTTTGAAGGAACACTTCGGGAAACAACAATCGCTGCGGCAGGTAAAGGAAGAGAAATTTCCCATCGGTTTTATCGATGAGCGGGTAAAACGTTACCTATATCCCAACGGCACGCTGGACCCGGACAGGTACGAATTTCTGGTTTATCGCAAATTAAAGGAGCAACTGGAATCCGGAGATGTTTACGTTTCTGATAGCTTGAATTATAAAAGCTTTGAACAGGACTTGATCAGTGCCGACCAATGGACTACTAATCGAGACCAATTGCTGCAAAGCCTGGAACTGCCCCGACTGAGTCAACCGATTGAGCGCATCCTCCAAGAGCTGGAAGCGCAATTAAATCGCTCGTATCGGTTAGTCAATGAACGAATTAGTACGCGAGAGAATGAACACATCAAGATTCAGGAAAAAGCTAATCGAATTCAATGGACGCTGCCCTACCAAGCCTCCGATTGGGAAGATAAGCCTGGGATATTCAATCAGCTTCCGCACCTGGGTTTACAACTCCTATGCTTTATCGCGAATCATAGAGCAAAAAAATGAGCATCAAGAGGATACTGAAGCGGTCAAAAAGATATCACCGATCGCTTGGCAGCACGTTGATCTGTATGGAAAGTTTCAATTTGGCCAATCCACTAATTTGGTTAACATGGAGGAAGCGATTCGAAAATTAAGCCAGATGGATTTATCTCCCTACACATCCGATTTGAACGGCCTTTGATGAGTATATCGGTTTAATTGATCGGACAAATCGATGTCGCAGGCATCCCTCTCAAATCCTAACTTTACTATTTTGGGGGTTGGACAAAAATAACCCATCACTGGCCGTATGGAGTTTGGTAGGAGACTTCCGGTGAATCTCTGGCAGAGACAAGTTATTTTTCATTTGGATGATTGTATTATTGGCATCGGCCAGCGCCTGTTCGGACAAGTACCAATCGGACGTATGCTTCAGGGTAGCCGCCTGCACCCTTTGGAAATCCGGCCCATCCGGTCTACCCCGATATTGCAGCCCATTGCCAGGATCTCGGCAAAAAAGGTTTCCTGGGTAGGGCGTTTCTTTTCGTCGGTTTTGCTCCCATGTCCAAACAGATGCAGAAAGGGAACTGTTTTTTCCACATCTGACAAAAGTGAAAGGATGGATACGTACCGGACTGGACGAAAATAGGCGGCTACCCGTTCCATGTCGGGTTTTTCCACGGCGGGAGTCGTAATCAGGGGCTTTTTCTCCCGATTAAAGGTAAAGTGGGGATTTGTGGATGCTTTGATATTTTCATTCGTCTGGCAGTACAATGCGTGCAAATGCTCTTTTAATCCAGCCAGCACCTTACCGTAATCGGCGAAGTGAGTCAGTTCGGCATCTTCCAATAGCCGCTGCTTATGGGCTTTCCATTCGTTTTTGTCAATCAGGTACCGATCCAGAAAGCGGTAGCGATAGGAATACCTGAAATTGATGGTGCCGGACTTAATTCCGTGGGCCAGGGCATCAAACAGAAACATTTTGTACAAACGGGGACGGAACTTTACTTTATCTTCTTCCAGGACGTAAAGTTCATCCTGACGGATCGTTTCCAGCCAATCCAGGTTCTTAGCTGGGGTGGTAATCCGGCCCTTACGCGCCGCGTAGTGTTCAAGGGCTGCCCCTAAAGCCGGATCGGTATTCTCCGAATCGGGCATCAGGTGCCCAAGGACCGCTCCGATTAGATTGGTTAACAAGGTGCTTTTCTTTTCCCATAAGTCTGTAAAATAGGGCGACTGGTCCTGATTTGCTTCCCGCTCCAGGGTTTCCATCTGAACTTGCTGTCCGGCTGGCAGAGAAATGTCTTCTTCTAATAACTCCTCTAATGCCCTTACTTTCTGTTCCGGGGGGTGGTCACTGTAAAGGATTGCTTTTACGGCTCGAAGCTGCTCAAAGCACCCTTTCCGGGACTGGATCAGTAGCCGGGTAGCGGCAGTACGCTGTTTCTGGGTAGCGAAATAATCCTCTTTTTGTAAACGTCGGGTGGCGTTTTCAGCAGATTTGACCCCATCCAGGACGATATCAATAAAGAAATCGTGTCGCTTACGAATCTGGTGAATCAGAAAACAGAGCAAATACAGGTACCGGTCTGAATGAGCGTCTATTTTGTCCGTATCAGCAATCGTAGTCCAGTAAGCGTGGTAATCAATGATGGTATCAGAGAGGCTCAGTTGCTCGATGGGAACTTTGAGTCTTTCCAAACGGCTTTTTAACACAATAAATTGCTCCAGGCTGCGGGCAATTTCCGAGGGTCTACTAGACTGATTAATGGTTTTAAAACCGACAATATCGGCATTTAGAAAGGCACTCTTTTTCTCCAGAAATTCATCCAGCACGGCTTTGTGTTCCCCGGTTAAATGAGTTGCCAGCGCCTGGCTTAACTGTTTACCCGCTGAAAGAAGCGTTTCGTTAATGATTCGTAGATATTTGTCATAGTCCGGGGATTCCATCCGAGCCAGGTACAAAAAAGACTGGGCTTCAAATAACACCTTTCGGGGCATTAATTGCCGTTCGACCAGCCGCTGGATGTGTTTACGGAAGAAGGTTTCCTCAAAGGGTTGCCATCCGGAAAGCATCAGAATCAGTTCCCGATGATGGTAAGCCATCTGCTTATTGTAATGTGTCAGCAAGATTTCTTTTGCTGAATCCATAGATGCAGTTATCCCCAACTGTTGTATTACATAGGTAGTTACATAGGTAGCATCAGGTTCTTGGAAATCAGTTGTTTCAAAAAAACGCCCTACTGCCTTGAAATAACCCCACTGTAACACGAATCCCGCTTTAGAGAGGGGGTGGCGGAGTTTGGAAAGCTCCTTGCTTAAGCCTTCATCTATCGAAAGAAATAGCATTGCTCTTCCAGGTTAAGTACCGGAGGAGTATTAAAGACTTTGATTTCAGAAGCTTGTAATAATTTGATTCGGCTCATAGTTGGCTGTACCTGATTTAGCTGTTGCTGATTTGGCTGTACCTGAAAAAGAAAGATACTCCAGTAAGTCTTCAACAAAATACCACTTACAAGAAATTCAGAACAACTTTTGATCAGACCAACTGTTTGATCAGACCAACCGGTTGAGAAGTAGTATTCTTCTTTTGGCAGACCATGCGGAATTGGATTATCAGAGCCGAAAGGATGGTAAGACCTCCGACCACTAGTATGGACGGATTAATACCTGCCTGGTCCGCTAACAGGCCCGTCAGTAAGGCCCCGATGGCATACCCTAAATCCCGCCAGAAACGGAATACGCCCATACTGACCGCCCGTTGCTCAGGATGGGTATCCGAAGCGATGGCGGCCAGAAAGGTAGGATACACGATCGCCGTTCCCATTCCCAACATGGCGGAGATAGTCATAAAATGCCAAAAGGCGGCAGCCCAGGGGAAAAGCACAATGGCTACTCCCTGCAAGAACATGCCGTAGAATAACAATCGCTTTTTGCAATACTTGTCGGCAAAGGCTCCGGTAAAGAGTTGTCCTACGCCCCATACGGCAGGATAGGTCGCTACAATTACCCCAATCTGCTCCAAGGAAAAGCCCTTCAGCGACAACAGTACCGGCAAGAGTCCCCAGAGCATTCCGTCATTTAAATTATTGACTAATCCGGCCTGGGTAACGGCTCCCAAATTGGAGTGAGCCAAAGTAGTATCCCAAAACACATTCGAAAGCTTTTGCTGCCCGCTACGGCCGGTTTCCAATTTCACATGGGAAGCCGTATCCTTGACCAGAAAGATACTTCCCACAAGGCCAATGACGGCAAACCCTGCCCCCATCAGGAAAGGATAGGGTCTGATACCATAGCGGGAAGCCAGATACCCGGTCAGAAAAGCGACCAGGGCAATCGACAAGTACCCGGCAGATTCATTGATACCCATGGCCAGCCCCCGGTTCTTTTCGCCCACCAGGTCTATTTTCATCACCACCGTCGAAGACCAGCAGAGTCCCTGGTTAATGCCCAGCAGCACGTTGGCCAACACGATATAATTCCAGGAAGGTGCATACATCAGAATCAGGGGAACGGGCAAGCCAAAAAGCCAGCCGTACACCAGCAGGCTCTTTCTTCCTATCCGGTTGGCCAAGGCCCCGGTGAAATAATTGGTGAAGGCTTTGCTTACACCGAAAACGACAATAAAAGACAGCAGGGCCGTGCGGGCCACCAGGCCAAACTCCTGCTCGGCCAGCTGGGGCAGGACTGTTCGCTCCAGGCCAATCATTCCCCCGACAAAAGCATTGATAATTACCAGCAGGGTAAACTGGGGCCAGTTCTCCCGCAGCCCCAGCACGGTTTGTCCCTGTGTAGTTTGTTCGGGCGTAGTTTTAAGAGCCATTGTTATGGATTTACGGTAAGACCCAAACAACGGGCCGTATGAAAAAGCAAAGCCAGCGATTGCAGTGAGCCGTTTTCGGCCCCTTTTTCAAAATCATCCCCGTGCTGCGCCATTGAGTTGGTCAGGTGGGCGTAACAGACGACGGATTTGCTTTTGGCCTGGGCAAAGGCATACATGGCCGCCGCTTCCATCTCCACGGCCAAGGCTCCCTGAGTTTTGGCCTGCCTGATGGCCGTTTCCGTTTCCCGGTAAGGGGCATCGGTAGTCCAGCTTTTCCCTACGGCAACAGCCAGGTGAGACTGTTCAAAGGGAAACTGTTCAAAGCAGGCTGACAACGGCTGTGCCAGGGCTTCATCCAGCCTGGCAGGCTGCTCGGGCGGAAGGTAATGGTATGAGGTGCCTTCGTCGCGGATCGCTTCCGATATCAACACATAGGAGGCGTCGCTCTCCAGTGGGGTAATGATCCCAGCGGAAGTAATACTCACCAGCAACTCACAGCCACTGGCAAAGAGTTGCTCGGCCACCAGGACGGCAAAGGATGCCCCAACGGCGCACCCAATCACCCCGAATGTTGTGTCCTGGTAAGAAAAATCATACAAAGTGGTATGGTAACAAGCCCAGTAAGGGTTTTGGGTCGCCTGTTGGGTCCTGTTCAGGTAGCGGACAATATCGCCGTCCGGGTCGAGCAGGCATACCGGGGGAACTTGCCCCGCTGGGATACTTTTCTGCCGGCGGGCTTCCCGAAGCAGATTTTCCGGCTGGAAAACGGAAGGTTCGCCAAAGGCTTTGCCTTCCAGCAAAGCGGTTTTATCCGGCAAAGCGGTACGATTGAAAGAATGCATCGGACAATAGGTTATCGGGTTAGGAAATTGCGCAGCGATTGGCTCCAGCTTCCACTTCCTCAGGCTCAACGCCCGCATGGTCGCCTTTGCCATTCAGATCGCTAATGGTCAGGTAGTTGGGGGGTGTCGGCGGTAGTTTCGCCAGCAACCTTTGGGTAAACTCTTCTTCCGGTAAGTGTAACCAGGACAACTTGTCCTGTAGTTCTTCCAGGGTGGTAGCAATCGGGGTATCATCAAAGACTACGGGCCGGGAAGTATGTCCGGCAAGTACCTGCACGTGTTTGGGCAGGGCCAGCAGCTGATGAAGGGAACGGTACAGCAACCGTGCTTTGTTGCCTGTTTCTTCGGTACTTGCCTTCAGGTCGGGCCTGCCGATTCCATCGGTGAACAAGGTGTCCCCGGTGAACAAAACCCGTTTGCCCAACAGATAGGAAAAACTGTCCAGCGTATGACCAGGGGTTGGGATGGCAAGCAAGGAAGTCTGCCCCAGGTGCAGGGTAGTAAGGGGCGTTATAGGCTGGTATTCAAAAGAAAGTTTCTCGCTTTGCGGCAAAAGTAAGTTAGCCCCGGTGATTGATGCCAGGCTGCGCGAGCGGGAAAGGTGGTCGGCGTGCAGGTGTGTATCGAGCACGTATTTTATCTTCCACCCATGGGTTGTGGTAAGGCTGATGTACACATCTTCCTCCAGGCTGGCATCAATCACCAGGGCTTCTCCCTTTGAGGCTACCAGATAGGAAAGGCATCCTTTGCCCGTTCTTCTGATTTGAAGTATTGTTACATTTTCTAAAGAAGTCGGAACGGTGGCTGTATTCCAAGCCAGGCTCCAGGCCTTCATGCCGCCTTCCAAAGAGTATACTTCCAGGCCCTGCTGTTGGAGTTGCTCAGCGGCCCGAAGGCTCATTTTTCCCGCCGCACACACGGTTACTATCGGTTGATGAGCCGGAAGTTTCACCCCTGAAAGAGCATTTTGGTCACCGGCTTTGAGCTTTTCATACACATCCAGGTGGATACTACCAGGAATAACCCATTCTTGGCGTTGCTCCAAGGGACGAACATCCAGTATGGTAACGGGTTTTCCGGCTTCAAGCCATTGGCGAAGGGTAGTTACTGGAATGGTAGTTACCGGGAGGGTGGGAATAGAGGACATAGGATTTACTCGTTTAGGATCAATGAAATAAGCACAAGGATCAGGCAGTGTGAATCAGGCAGTGTGAAAAGAAAGGTTACGGCTTTTCCAATCCGGAAACCCTTCTTCCAGGCGAGAAGCGTGGAACCCTTGTTTTTGCAATTGTTCGACGGCCTGATCAGCAAACACGCAGAAGGGACCCCGGCAATAGACGATCACTGGTTTGTCTTTGGGTAAAGTGGCAATCCGCTCCGAAAGGTGTTCCATCGGGACCGATAAGGCATGGGGAATGTGTCCGGCCCGGTACTCTTTTTCAGGTCTTACATCCAGGACCACTACATTTTCCTGTTGGACTTTCTGGATCAGCTCGTCGATGGAGACCGACTGGAAGGAGTTTTTCTCCTCCCGGAAGTCTTTTAGGGTCCTCTCAATCTGAGCAAAACGTTCTATTCCTAAGTCGCGTAAAGACTTCCAGACGGTATAAACTTTCTGATCCGCTAACCGGTAATGCATATAATGACCTTCTTTTTGAATGCTGACCAGTTGAGCTGCTTTCAGGGTTTGTAAATGCTGGGAAGCATTGGCTACGCTGATATCGATTTGTGTAGCAATTTCTTCTACCGTGCGGCTCGACTGGGCCAAAAGGTCAATGATTTGCAAACGGTAGGGATTGGCCAAGGCTTTGGTAAGACCAGCTAGTTCCGAATAGACTTTATCTTTGAATTCCTTTTTTTCCATGTGCTTATGTAAGAATAGAATCAAAGGTAGGATTAATATTCAATTATTCAATAAATCTATTGAATAATTTTCTTGTTTAACTTTCTTTTAACAAGGAGCACAAAAACGTGGGTTATCCGGTACAAGAAAAATCGAGAGGCTAAAGCGTCAAAAATTAAAATTTACTTGTACCCGAAAGTTATATTCGATATTAATATACCCTATATTTGAAAAGACGACATAAAGGGTACAAAATCGGGTATTATGAAAATTGGCTACGCAAGAGTATCAACGCAAGAGCAGATATTGGACCTTCAGCTGGATGCTTTGAAAAAGGCCGGGTGTGAAAAGATTTTCACCGATAAGGTATCAGGCATAAAAGTTCATAAACCCGAGTTCGAGAAACTCTTACTTTACGCCCGGGAAGGAGACACCATTATTATCTGGAAGCTGGATCGTTTGGGTAGGTCTACCAAGCAACTCATTGAACTGGTAGAAATGCTTGGTAAGCGCGGAATTAATTTGATTTCCCTCAATGATCCGATTGACACCACTTCTCTCAGTGGCGTCTTAGTCTTTCAAATCTTTTGTGCCTTGGCGGAACACGAGCGGAATTTGATTGTGCAGCGCACTAAAGCCGGATTACAATCCGCCAGGGCTCGGGGGAGAATGGGAGGACGGCCGCAAGGGTTAGCCGTAAAATATCAAAAGATCGCCCCAGCGGTAAAAGACCTGTATGTAGCAGGACAAAAGTCCACTACCGAGATTATGCAATACTTTAACCTTGGTTCCCGGAGAACACTTTACAAAGTATTACGATTTGCGGGAGTGGATGTCAAATCATTCCAGAAAGAGAAATCAAGGCCAGTTACAGCAATCCTAGAGCAGGCTTTTTTAATTTATTAAAAGCCTGCTAACCTTTTGCTTCCGATCTATCTTACTTTTGGCCCGAATTGGGAGTTGCAGCCTATTACCTAATAAAAATTAAATCTTTTTGCTTGCAATATTTAGCAAAGATAAGGATATTTGCTTGACAAATATAGCATTGCATGATAAAATATTTTTAATATATGGTAAATTATGGTGAGTATTTAAAGATTCTTAGAGAATCAAATGGTTTAACACTTCGGGAAGTAGAAAAAAGAACAGAAATATCAAATGCATACTTGAGTCAGTTAGAGGCCGGAAAGATCAAACAACCCTCACCGATTTTTCTCCACAAATTGGCACAGATCTATCAAGTTAGTTATGAAACTCTTATGGAGAAGGTGGGTTATCCAGTACCGCAGGGACTGGAAAGAAAAACTGATTCGTCGTCTCTTTCTTCTAGAATGGGCAACATTTCAGATGATGAAGAAAAAGAGCTTCTTGATTATTTAAAATTTATTCGGTCAAGGAGAAAATGATTCACTCAGTCTCATCCTTTCAAACTTTCAGGATTTGTCCCTTAAGGTTTTACTTTAAACATATAGCCGCTCATCCAATGGCAACAAAGGAAACGGAAAGGGTAGAGATAACTCGTCTGTCAAAACTCATTTCTATTGAAGCCTGGAGAGGGTTGATAGTTGATAGAATTATAAGTGAAGAGATTGTAGGAAAATTAAGAAAGAGACAGAAAGTGCATTTGACTGAATATCTGACTTTGGCCAAAACGATTTTTGATAAACAATCTGAGGAACTGCTTACCAAAAAAGAACCTTACAAAAGTCTGGAATGGGTAGATAAGGACTATAATAAAATCATTCTTCCAGAGACAATTCAACAAGCATGGTTGGATATCGAATTAGCGCTGACTAACTTCTTTGATAACAAACAACTTCTCGATGATAAGGAAATCAAAAAAACTAAAATCCTTACCGTGTCCCTGGGCAGCTACATGGTCGTGAAAATGTTCGATAAGCGCGTCAATACCGGAAAGTGCATGCAGATCCTGATCCGGTGGCAGATTCACCAAAAACAATTTCAGGCATAGGATGAGTACGACCGCTTTCATGCAAACGCAAATATAACAACCTATTTTCAAATCCTGTCCGTCCGTGGATTTCTTTCGGTTTATCGTTAATATCCACTTAAGTTTAAGATCTGTAAAATCGCTTCGGAGATTATTTCCCGGGTAAAGTTCTGAAAAATCGGCAGTGTCAAAGGCTGGGGTTAACTTTTGTTCAGGCCTGAAGACTCGATCATGTCCTGAAACCAATCCGGATCAGGTTTGGATCCCAGCGCTGATTGGGCATCCAATTTCTGCCTGATCTGCCTGAAGATGGCAGTTGTTGCAGTATCCTGCAACTAGGAAGATTGCCGGGGCCTTTCTTCGTCAAAAAAGGCACATGAACCAGCCCCGATCACAGCGGCCAGCTGCTCGAGCATAAAGGAATAAAGAGCATAGGGTCTAGCCAGATCAATTTCTCTAATGTAATCAAGCGGGGGGTTACTATTGCAGTATATGTTAGATCCAATCATATATGAAGATTTACATACCTAGATTCTGATAAACGGGAAAAGTTATAAACACATATATTATCCATCTATGGTTTTTAATAGTTATACTCATTTACCTGACTGGTGTGCCAGGTAAATTTCCACTAAGATATAATTTTTCACGCTTATTATCCTCATCTCATTAAATGACCTGGTCTCGGAAAGATTCCGATCAGGTTGCCAATGAAAAAGTCCGCCAATACTGCCTCAAAATCATACACAGAAAAATCATACAAGGAGAAGGTAAATTACCGTTTCCTTGTTGGTAGATTGCATTCTACATCTATCTTGCAATCCTACTATTGTTTGAAAACAAACCATATATACTTTTGCTTTTTTCGTTGAAAATAGAAAATATCTTTGCAGAAAATTGATATCATTTTATCGAGTAACAATTCAGGTTTTTATTTGTCCGTTTTATCCATGACTCCATCCCAATTAAAATATTATTTTCCGGCCGAATGGGCTCCACATACAGCTACCTGGCTAAGCTGGCCACACAAAGAAGCGTCTTGGCCTGGAAAAATCCAATCCATTTACCCCATTTACGCTCAATTTGTCAAGGCACTTACCGAAGGGGAACAAGTTTGCATCAATGTAAACACACCATTGATGCAGGAAGATGCAGAACGCTGGCTCTCAGAAATCGGCACGGATTTGAGCAAAGTATCTTTCTACCAACATCCTACCAACGATGCCTGGTGCCGCGATCATGGCCCGGCGTTTCTGGTAAGTCCCGACGCTCCCTGGAAAAAAGTTGTTGTTAAGTGGAAATACAATGCATGGGGTGAAAAATATCCTCCTCACGAGTTGGACAATCAGATTCCTTTCCAGGTAGCAGAAGTGCGCAAATTACCCGTATTCCAGCCAGGGATTGTGATGGAAGGTGGCTCAGTTGAATTCAATGGCAAGGGTACTGTGCTCACAACTACTGCTTGCCTGATTAATCCGAATCGAAATCCGCAGTACAATCAGGCTCAAATTGAGCAGTTTCTCTGTGATTATTACGGTGTGTCTAATGTACTTTGGCTTGGTGACGGCATTGTTGGCGATGACACCGACGGTCATATCGATGACATTACGCGGTTTGTAAATGAAGATACCGTAGTAACGGTGGTAGAAGAAAATCACAGCGATGAAAATTATGAGCCTCTGCAAGAAAACTTAAAACTACTAAACCAGATGAGGCTTGAAAATGGAAAGCAACTCAATGTCATTGAGTTACCTATGCCATCAGCCGTCATTTATGAGGATCAGCGACTACCCGCTTCCTATGCTAACTTCTACATTGGCAACGCTGCCGTAGTTGTCCCAACCTATCGCGATACAAATGATGAGAAAGCGTTGGGAATTCTACAAAATTGTTTTCCAGATCGCAAAGTCATAGGCTTGGACTCAACGGACATTATCTGGGGATTGGGTAGTTTCCATTGTCTAAGTCAACAAGAGCCTGCTTAAGTACTTTAATGGGCATTTTTCAATTTCAGCAGAATGTAATACAATTTCTCCTTGAAATAGGCAATTGTTTCAATCTGGGTTATAGGCTAATTATTACCAGAAGTATCCGCACATTTTATTGTAACGCGAATAGACCAAGGACTTAGTAAGATATTTTTTACCACAGCTTAAAGGGATATATCTATCTGATAAGCAAATGCTTCAAGGTTTTGCAAGTTTCAAGAAAGCAAGCTAACTTTAAGTTATCTGTTAATTCTTTTCTTCTTAAATCAAAAACAGCACTATGAAAGAAATTCAAGCAATTAAGCCTGGTCCAAAGCCAAAGAAAGACGACGGAACGTATGATGAACGCAGACGTGTCACACCTGAAAAAAAAGACAAATATCCTCCACTCAAACCACATGACCATAATAAAGGTGATAGCAAGTGAGGATGAGGGTAAATAAGATACCCTCAATAAAACAAAAGCCCCTATAGGGCTTTCAATCTTTTGTTAATAAAGCATCCAGCCGCCTCTCGAAAGAACTGAATTCATCCAGCTAGTTCCAGGCTAAGAACCTTTCCACTAAACTTAAGCATTATTGTAAGTTAAATCAGCACCAAAATATTGTTGCCAAAAGTCAAAATGCAGCCGATAGCAAACGGTTTTTCGTACGGATTTTGGTAAAATCCACATCCAAAGACAGATACCATTATCTATAGGGACGGTAACCTGACTGGTCACTTTAGTTTTTGTCAGCGGCAACCATATTGTAGGCTCCATATCCAAGGCTAATGCATAACCAGTCTGGAAAGCCACTGCTATTTTTCAAAAAGTGCTTAATTTCAAAGGCAAGCCAATAGGTTTGTCCATTATAGTCTTTCAGTGTTTGCTGAAGCAGATTTTTTCCAAGCAATTTTGTACGTACTCTGGCAAGTGCAGTAGGGTGAAAGGAAAATTTGGGATAAATCCGTTCCCGATCCCAAAATAAAAGTTGCCCGATAAGTAAACCGGAACCAACTGTATTAGCAGTCAGGTCTCCCCAGGAAGCACCGTAGGCAGAAGAAAAACCATCCAGAATTTCTATCGGCGTCTGAAATATCATTCCCATCAATCCTCCCCACCAGATGGACTTTCGCCGGGGAATGCCTGACCATTCAAAGGCCTGTATCCCTAATCTGCTAATGTGATAAGCGGTATAGAAATGGCCTACCTTATCAATCTGCTGCCATTCTCGATTATCGTTGAAAAAATGAAACGAACTTCGGGGTGCGTCTGCATACCAAAGCGAATTTAAACCCATTAAAGTAGCCCCGTAGGCGCTGCCCACCCCTATTACCAGGGTTTGCAAACTTTTTGTGTTGAGCTGCGGGGTAAATAAGGTGGAGTCAGAAAGTGGGCCAGTCTGGCATTGGAAAAACGAGTGAATGCGACCAAAAGCCAAAGAAAGCAATACTGTTTTTGATATCGATTTCTTCAGTACCGATAAGAGTGTTTGCATTGGTATAATCTAAAAATAAAACGCATTTGTAATAGTCCCGATAGGATAAATCAAAACCCATGCATCTGTTGGAAAAAACGCCTTGTTCAACAGGCGATTTAGTCTTGTAATCAGCAATCAAGTCTGCTCTTTGAAATTTCAAGCCTCTGTTGTGCCTGAAAAACAACTGATCAGCTGAGCGATTTCTTCACTTGCCTCATTGAGTGGAACTTTTTTATCAGGCCAGGTTTTTGTTGGCACTTTATATCAATGTCTCCCCTTGGGTAATGTCTCCCCTTGGGTTCAGTGTGTCACTTTGGGTAAGGTCTTTTAGTTGAGCGCTAATTCACCCGTTCACTACCGCACATTCACTACCATTCGTTGGATTGTCATACTTCTACTTATATTTTGCCATGAAAGAAAGTAAGTTTATTCATCTGTTTCACAGTGTTTCAGCTCTTCCCCGTTTTTTTATTTCGCTGGCAATAGCACTAATTTCTTTTTTTTTAACAGCGGGTAAAACTCTGCCCGTTCAGTTCACATCGGTATGGATCGGATTCTCACTTTCAAGCCTGTTGCTTTTTGGCATTACCATGTTCACAGCACATCCCCAAGAAATTACTCACATAGTCAGAAAACAAGATTTTAACAGGTTACTTATTTTTCTGATCATCCTGGTATCGTCTTTTGTCAGCCTATTTGCAATCGTTGCGTTGATGCGCCATTTGCCGGTGGCCGGTGAGCAAGGTTATTATTTTCACATTGCACTCTTGTGCGGATCCGTTATTTGTTCTTGGCTGTTGATTCACACTGTTTTCTGCTTCCGTTATGCCCATCTTTTTTATACCTGTGAAAAAGATGAGCAATCTGTCAAAAAGAAACACCGCGGAGGCCTGTTGTTTCCAAACGACAAAACTCCTGATTATCTTGACTTTGCCTATTTTTCTTTTGTGATCGGGATGACATTTCAGGTTTCGGATGTGCAGGTTTATTCGACTACCATCCGCCGTTTAGCCTTATTACATGGTCTTCTTTCTTTTCTGTTCAACACCGTTATCTTAGCTTTGAGCATCAACATCATTGCCGGTTTGGTTCAAAAGTAACGGTATTGAAAATAGAAGCATTGCAATACATTCTCAGCCATTTATTTTTTAATACTACTATTTTATTCCACTTATAATTGCTTTAACTTATATTCTTTTCAACTTATTTGGCATTGTTAATTGTCGGCTGGCAGTCATGATCCTATCGTTAACCGTTTCATTATGAATTGGGTAAGGAATCTTTTTTAAGCAATCGCCATATACCCCACCAGGCAGGGGAACCAGAAAAAGCACACTCGCCATTCCAGGAAAATAGCTATACGGTTCGTCTGTTAGGAAAGGAGGGAGAAAATGCGCAAGTTCGGTAATACCCATTGACGTAAAAAGAGTCCACAGAGAATGGTAGCCAAGTTCATGTTTCCTTTTCATCAGAAAAGGAACTGCCAGCCAAAGCCAATAGGAACTATCAAAAGCCCAATCACCAGTTCGACACTTAACTTTCGACACTTAACTGTGGCACTTGTGCTCCGGTAATTTTGCTGGAGACAACTTCAAAAAACCTCATGCGGTTTTCCTCTACTTTGTGTAGAAGCAAAAATACCAAAACTGTCAACCAATAGGGTGCTTTGAGAGATTTCCAACTTGCCTTGTAGGGGACCACTAACCAGAAAATTAAACCTGTTCCGTAGCCGATTAAAAAAAGTAAGGCGTGTAACGCACCCAGGTAATACTGACCGATTACGGGAACCAGAAGCGAGAAAAACAGACCTGCAATTAGGGTCAGAATATCTTTTCTAAAAGCCATGGTGATTTATGATAATGTATAGAGTTTTAAAAGCGTAACTTCTCGCCTGAACAGCAGCCGTAAGCATACTATTGAGCACATTATTAAGCACATTGTGTTGAGTTTTATCCATTTGGTTGATCATCCTGATTATCTTTTGAAACAGTTCCCAGAAACAGCTGACAAAAGAGGGTTGAAGTGCATGGACCTCTGCTCACCTTAGCCATCTATCATAAAGCTGACCAATTGTTACCTTCAAGTCTACAAAATTGCCAGGTTTAAGCCGATACTCGTTTGCACCCAGTGCATTACACTCGCTCATATCCTCCTGTGCGGAGGAAGTCGAAACAATAACGACCGGAATCAACCCCAACGACTCATTTGCTTTGATTGTTTTCAAAACCTCCTTGCCATTCATTTTGGGCATATTTATATCCAATAGGATTAAGGAGGGAGGATGTGCCTTTTCGGCCAGTATATCTTGCAGATACTCTAAGAGTTCCAGTCCATTCTGGAAATAGAGGATAGTGTAACCTATGTTATTTTCTTCAAATGCCTTCTGATAAAAAAAACGGTCTTCAGCATCATCATCCGCAATCAAAATATATCTATTCATACATTTATTCATCACCAGATAAGTCTCGTTAGCAGCTATGTTTGCTAAACTCAGAAAGAGCATATTCTCAATGCAACGAAACGAGTGATAAGATCAATTTGTCTATAACGCAATTTGTTCCCAATGTGGCTTGTAAGCATCTCAGTTGACGGAATCAACGTCCAGGTATTTAACGATCCAAGGCGGTGTTGTCGGTGGACAAATCAATTTTGACCTGATTTTCAATTTTCACATAGGTTATTTAAACTTTGTTCCTTCCAGAATCCAATGATGTGCCCTCTGTTGATCATTTACTGAAAAGAAAGTGATCTGCACCGGCGAACTGCCAGCAGTAGAGCTGCCAGTCAGAGGCTGCACCAGATCGCTTAAGCTCCCATGCCAGACCGGATCTGCTACCAGAGCAATACGGTCGAACCGATTGCGTTCAACTGGATCAAAAGCAGTGGAGGGAAACGGATCAATCTGAGAATCTTGCCGGAAATCTTCCATTTCCAGATACCAGCATATCTTATCGTATTCCCTCATTTTGGCTTGCAATGCTTCAATTACATTTATCCAGTCTGCACTATTTAGGAATGTGATGGCAATGCTGATAACAGAATTGGATGAAGGTTGATCGAGTATCTTAATCATATTCCAGCAATTTCATTTTTTTTCAACGGTTAATAACTATCCGACAAGTCGATTCACAACCAAGTCGATTCACAACCAATTTTTGTACCGGTTCTGTATGCACATGATAGTAGCTACAAAACCAAATATTGCCTATAAAACAAATACTTGAACCAAAAATGGCCTTCTTCAGCTACCGCTCTTCAGCTATAACTTGTTGTGTCACAGATGCGTTTCCTTTTCTTGGTAATCCTTTTCCTCCAGCTGAAAAGTGGTATGGCTCACATTGAAATTGGCAGTCACCCTGTCTGCCAACACCTTCAGCATCTGATTGTAAGCAGTACCTGGTTGGACCACTACATGGACGCTCATGGCATTCATCCCGGAGGTAAGTGACCAGACATGTAAATCATGTATCATAACCACACCCGGTATTTCTTCCAGTGATTTTTTCAGATCCGTCACATTTACATCCGTCGGTGTGCCCTCCAAGAGTACATTGGTGGCATCTTTAAGCAGTTGCCAGGTTCGGGGGAAGATAAGCAAACCGATAGCGGCAGAAATAAGCGGGTCGGCATAATACCACCCTGTTGTGAGCATGATCACTCCGGCTAACATTACTCCGATCGAAGTGAGCATATCCGAAAGAACTTCAAAGTAGGCCCCTTTCATATTCAGGCTCTGGTTTGACCCTTTGCGCAGAATAAGCATCCCTGCCAAATTCACTACAAGTCCAATCGCCGCTACAACTAGCATGGTTTGGCTTTGCACTTGAGGCGGATTTTTAAACCGTTGATAAGCCTCATAGAGTACATAGACCGAAATACCAAGCAGAACCAGGGCATTGGCAATGGCAGCCAGAATTTCAGCCCGGTAGTACCCAAAGGTCTTACGGGCATTGGCCTGTCGTTCGCCCAGCCTGATGGCAATAAAGGCCAGTGCCAAGCCTCCTACATCGGTGAGCATATGGGCTGCGTCAGCAAGCAGAGCGAGACTTTTGGTCAGTAAGCCTCCGATTACCTCTGCGACCATGTATATGCCGCTGAAAATAAGGACCGTTAGAAGCTTCTTTTTATTTCTGCTTCCGGCAGAGACCTGATCTTGAGGCAAATTACTCATAGCGTTATTATTCATAATGATTTACTGAAGAATGGTTTACTGAGAAATTTTGCTCACAATAGTCGCTGACAATGGATCGTGGATAATCACCGATCTGATTAATAATTTTTTAGTGTTCGACCTAAGTAAGGGACTAATTAGCGCACTACCAAATGGCAATATACTGCTGTTTTACATCTGATAGTACAAATCATCTTTCCGTCCAACCTTCAAATCCTTTTCGTGCAACATCTGACCAATGTTGACTTCAATTGTTTGAGCCAATGTGGTCATAGGCGTATCCACCGGTGAGTTTTCAAAAGGATCCTGCATGAGAATGGCTGTCTTTTCAATGGCAATGAACATGGTAGGAAAGAGAATGGTCAAAATAATTTCTATCACCAACTGAGAGTCATCGAGTCCGAATGGCAAAAGTACCGCAAACAGGTAGATGATCACATGTAAAAGCATACTGTAGGAACGGGGAAACACCGTGTTTTTGATTCGCTCACATTTGCCCATACTATCACACAGACGAGCAAGGGTACTGTCGAGTTGAATCTGTCTGAATTCCGAAACCTGGCCTTTTTTGACAAGATGCCTTAGCTGATACATATGCAGATCCAATAACGCATTGGGAATATTGATGGCCTCAATCTGATGAGTATCCAGATAGTGGCAGACTTTTTCAGAGAACGGCAGCCGTCTGAGCGACTCGCCCAGTGCATACGCCCAGATGATCTGCCGGTTGGCAAAACCCTTAACTTCCGTTTCACTGCCTTCAGGCATGAAATGTATCAGCTGGCGAATCAAGGTTCTCGAATCATTTACAATTGCTCCCCAGATGATCCTTGCCTCCCACCACCTTTCGTAGGATTGCGAGGTACGAAAAGCCAGCAATAAAGAAAGTACTGTGCCAATTAAAGAAGGAATACTTAACGGCAGGGTAATATCTTTGAGTCCAGACATGGAATCCAAAAATCCTATAAAGACGGCAAAGAATACAATCAACAGAATCTGGTGTTTTATTAGACAGATAAAATACCAGATTGATATTTTCTTGTTTAAAAGCATTGTAGAAATGTAGTTAGTAGAAATTCGGCTAATGGATGAACAGAAAATAGTTTGATCACTTTGTTGCGTTTACTTTATAGGTGTTTTACTTTGGCTTTATCTGAAATCTGCTTCTTGCTTATATGCATCTCATTTTTTCTTCTTCGAAAAAGGATTGCTTGATTCTGTATTTTCAAGCAAGGATTTTAATTTCAACCAGTTTTTCATACAGGGTTTACTGTTCTGAATCCTTCGGGCGGCGCGCCTGAATAAATTATCGAGTTGATCATCTGGTAAAAAATTCATAGGGCTAAGCATTAATTGATTGTTGTTAATTGATTGTTTAAACGTATTTACTGACATAGTGATTGGAAGTACTGATTAATATAGCTCTAGCTGAGCATAAGGCCGGGTATATACTCGATCACATACCCGATTACAATCTGATTTCACGGCTTACTACCGCAGAATATACATCTTTCCAAACTCTTTCTTAAAGGCTTTGTCGGCACTGGTGCCACGGCGTTCAATATCCTGCCCATTGATACGGGTAAATACGCGATAAAGATAAATGCCATTGGCTAGCTTGTCGCCAAATTCATCCGATCCGTCCCAGGTGAATGCACTGATGTTAGTGCCAATCCGAACCGGGCCAAGCTCGTCCTGTGTAATTTCCCGAACCACTTTGCCTGATACCGTCATGATCTGAATTTTAATCTGGTCGGGTACTGCGGCACCTGTCAGGGTGAATACAAACCGGGTACTGGTAGAAAACGGATTGGGATAAGGATAAAAATGCGTAATAGTTGATTCATTGACTACTTCAAAACTAATCCGGTAAGGTTGCAATCCGGCCTTGTTATTCGCCAGATCGGACGCATGCACTTCCAGTATGTATATTCCATCAGGCAGCTTGGGAGCCTGCCATTCCAGACGAAAATCATTGTCCGAACCAGCAGGAACGCAAAGTACCCACACCTGCTTCAATTTTTTCCAGGTTTTCGCTACCCGGTCTTTTCATATACAAAAGTATTCCGGTTGTATCTTTCCGAATCAGGACTTTGTTTTCATCTTTCAGGCGAATAACCACCAACGGCGTTGGCGATACAATTTCCCCATCCATAATCCGCTGTCCATCAAAAGTCACTTCCATTACCGGATTCAACTTATCCACATTTACCGAGAACGGAACAGTGAGCACGTTGTTCGAATAACTTTGTTCCGCCTGGATTCTCGGATTGACAAATACTTGCAACTCATTAGCCCCACCCAGCGATGAGGTAAGTACCGGAATCGAAAACCGTACCGTATCTCCATTGGCTGCCAGTGCCCGAACTTTAAATGTCTTTTTGGTTACCTTACGGCTTTCGGCATTCAGGATAGTATATTCTACCGTTAATGAATCTTTAAAAGCCCGCGGGGAAATATTTTGAAAAACCACAGGTACAGTAAAGGTTGCACCTTCGGCCTGTTCCGGAATTTTATAGGCATCCGTAGCCACTAAACTGGTATTGATCAGTCCCTCGGGTACGCCTTCATAAATCACCTGCCATTTTTTCAATTGTGGCGGTGTCAGATTGGTCGCATCTTTAGCCTGTAAGCGTAGCTTCAGGTATGGATACTGTTGTGCATTGATGAAATCAACTGGCAATGGACTGGTTTTCACATCTGTAACGACCACTGTTTCATTGCCCTGCAAATCGAGGCCAACAATATCCAGCTGCCATTGATCTGTCACAGGGATTTCAGACGGACGAATCGCATGATAAGCTGTTCCCCAAAGTGATGCAGGTCCGATCAGCGAAGAGCTAATAGTTCCATTATCTGAAAGGCCTTGCAGTGTGTATTGCAGGGATAATGCCTGTGTAGCCGCAGGAACGGAGCCTGAATAATCAGGATAAATTTCCGTAGCTTTTCCAGCCAGCGCACCTTTCTGACCAAGAATGATGTAAGGATCACTTGTCTTCAGATTAGCCACTTTGGCAGGATCAGCGCCAATAGAAACCAGCAATTGTTTCAATGATGGCGACCAGTTAGAAAAATCGGTAGAGCCTGTGGTAAAAAGCAGAATGTAATCATTGGTGCCTACTTTGCTGATAAAATCTGCTAAGCCTCCATTTACCATATAACTATTTGTCAGGTAATGGACAGCAAAAGGTTCGCGGCCACAACTCAACGATGGAGTTATAAAATACGGATCTACCGTAGTACGCCGAAAAGCTACAGCAACCATTACTGTTGTATCTACATTGCAGCGTCCACCTGTCACCACCACTCCATTATTAAGCGATAAAGTTGCTTGTTTATAGGCACTTGGCTGGTTTTGATACCCATAGGTTTTGACATCTACAGCCATAGTATTTCCTGTAAACTCCCATTTCTCTGAGGTTGCATTACGAACTATATTGCTCAGTGCCGCTTTTGAAAACTGAGGAAAACGAGTTTGTGACCAGCCTTCCGGGCTTTTATTGATGTAAATGAAAGAGCTTTCTGTCCAGCTATTGTCTTTATCAATGGGGCGGTCAGCTAAGCTAATGCGCCAGTAATACACCGTACTGTCATGGGAGGTTGCATTACTTAACAGAGTAGTTTCCCAATTGATCAATAGATTGCCGGTTACGGTTGTCTCACGTTTGCCGGGGCTGTCGAATGTATGGGTTGTATCCAGTTCTATTTTGTATGAGCGGTTTTCCAGCGGTGTAATCGTTGACTGTGCCACAAACCGAACCGGTTGAGAACTCACGATGCTGTATTCACGCGGAAACAATGGGATGGCACCTACAGCTGGAATGTCTATTTCCCGCGATGCCTGGTTATTCTGTTCATTAAACTCATCAATTTCGTGTGTAGCATCAATAAACACTGTAAATGTTTGGGTGCCGCCAATAAAACGTTGGGTATTGCGAACAGTAAAGTAAAGCGTATCCCGATAAGAAACCGGAGGATAATATACGGTATCCAGAGTCTGAACTGTTCCATCGCCGAAACGCCGGGAAACTGTTATGGCAAATCTTTTATTCAACAACTTGCCATAATTGGCAACTACAATACCCAACTGAAATGAATCCAACGCTGCTGTTAATGGCTCACTGCTAAAGGTTTTTGTAAAAATGCCGGTTTCATTTACCGCATAATCAGGTTTTGTGAAAGGAATAAATGCTACCGCAGGGTCGCCTTGCAACACAATCTGTTCGGCATGTGTAAGCCCCAAACTCCAGTTTGTCATTAAATTCACATAGCGCTTGATAGTCTCCTGCTGCACTTTCCCGATGGGTTTGCCCAGCATAACACTATCAGCAAAGGCAGTATTGTAAAAAGTAGAACTATAGGAATGTAATTCACTCGAGTATCCAGCCGAGGTATGTGCAATCCACGCTACAGCTCCTTTATCTGATTTTCGCATCGTCCAGTCTTCGGCATAGGTATATTCTGTATTAAAAACATCGCCTGACTGGCATCCATTGACTATCACAAACGGATATTTGCCTTTATTCTGGTAACCCAGGTATTCTGTGGAAACATAGCCGATTTCAATATCATTGATATTTCGTCCTGAGTGACCAAACATAGTAGTCAGTGCTACTCCGTCATTCAGTTGCTGTGAGATATTGATTTTTTCAACTTCATCACCGGTTGCTTTGGATAAAGACTGCACAAATCCTCCAAAATACTTACCCGTCACAATGGTTTTGTAGCTATCGATGAAAGACTTAAAGGTTGTTACTTCTCCAGCAGTGCGACCACCGGATAAGTGCAATATGTTCTTTCGCCAAGGCGCATCGGGGCTCACCTGTTCGTGTTCCTTTACTTTGATCAGGTAATTGAGCACCTGCTGAGGGACCAATGCACTGATCCGGCCCGTTGCCAAGGCTGGCAATAACTCCTGTCCGCTAACGGCATCGGAATACAGGAAATCCGAACCGGGCCGCCCAAAAGCAGGCACCAGATCATACAGTCTATCCGTGGGCGGGCCCACTCCTTCACGGCCTCCGATCCAGCCTGTAATTCGGCCGGGACTATTCCGGACGTACTCTGGCGAAAGGCCCCGTCCGATGATAAACAAGTATTCGGGCTTTGCTGATTTAAACATCCAACGCACAAATCGCGCAATGGCCAGCGGTGTGTACTCCCCATAACTAAACTGATTGTAAAGTTGGTCTATGTTTGCCACTAACGTGTCATATCGACCACCGGCCAGTGAAGCGCGGTATTCGGCATAGGCTTGCACAGGATCATTTACATCTCCGATGGGCTTGCGCAAAGTGGGGTGGGTGACAATCAGGTAATTGGGTCGTAAGGTGCCAAAATTCCGGAAAATCACCTTGAAGATAGTACCGGTTACCGGACTGAAACCGGCATTTGCCAGGATAGCTTTTACGTCTGAAACGGTAGCTACCAGCTTTCCATTCACCATCGCGGCAGCAATGCGACGCAATGAATTTGTATTTGTAATGTCATACAACATTGTTCCTTGCGCCGGATTTTCAATCTCGAAGTAATGCTGATTGCCTGGTTTGGATTCGAGGTTGAAGACTTTTTGCGGATTGTTTTCCATGCTCCACTGCTGCGGATAAAGTAACCGAATCAGCGAAACCGAGGCTGCGTCTGCTTCACCAACACCTGCCACTCCATTGACCCGCATTCGAACCGTTAAATTGCCTGCGTTAATGTCTGTAGGCTCAATAGTTCCTGAGTATTTGCTATTACCATGGTATTGAAACACCAAACTTCCTAAGGAATGCAAAGAAGTAGAGGTGGAACCGCCAAAAATCTCCACGTTGTGCGGATAGTTATTCCGGCCCGCGACTAATACTTCCAACTTAGGCTTGGGAGCATTCACGGCAACCTTGCTCAATCCGGTCAAAGTATAATCGACGCTCTCAAATTTATTTTTACGGATTCCGGTGTATCCTTCCCCGTAGTCATAGAAGCTGTGTTCACCTTGCGCATTTCCCAAATATTCAGGATAACGCTTACCTGCATCGTATTCATTGGTAAGTACAAGAAGTTTTTCATCCCAATGGTAACTTTCAGCAGGCAAGTTAATGATGTTGGCTTCTGTGACTGTCGGCATGCGTTTTCCCAGGCCGTTATCCAGACGCCAGGTCAAGAAGTAATAAGTTGTGTCCGAAAACAGACTGTAATACGTATGCGGCTGCGCTTCGGCAGGCCGGTATAGCTCAGCGTCCAGCGTGCCGTCGTTGCCTTTGCCATAAAATTCAATGTAGTCAGCCTCGTTAAAAAAAGCATCGGCCTCACCGGTTACGACAATGGCTTGTTCCACCCCCCGGTGAAAAATCTGAATGCGGCGAGGGTCAACGGTAGCCACCGGCAATCCGGCTTGCTGCAGTTCCTGATACGTAAGACGGTAGATCCCGCGCTGGGTGACGGGCAGTTTGTAGTATTGCTGCGCATAGTTGATCCATTCATTTCCATAGCTTTGACCAAAAGAATTGATCGTCAGCAGGGTACACACACCAACAGGTATGGCCAATCGGATCGTTAATGCAAGCCTGACAAGAATTAGAGCGATAAATCTGTTCTTCCCGCAATGACTTAGTTGACCGATATAACAGATTAATGCAGGGCTAACGGGATAAAAACTCTGATCCTGCCGGTATATATCCTGCCGGTTTTGATTTTTTCTGTTTCCAACCCACCAACAAACACCTCTTGTGCAGCAGGCATGACTGCCAGTTGGTATGACATGGCAGTATCTACCTTTGGAACAGTTTCTACAAACAAAGAACTTTCCAAAAGAGTATCTATGGTTAAGGTGGTATTTCAAGTAGGTAATCGGCATATTGAAATAGTATTTTCAGTCCTATTCGCTTTGTCATTTGAAATCACCCGGCAAAACCATAAGGCCAGATGGCTATGCTTTTTTTACCGGATAAAAATATCGCTGAATCCCTACTAGGAAAATGGGATAAAAACGGGTGTAGGATCTTCCCAGTAAAGGCATTCCCACCGATAAATCTAATCTGAGATTTGATTGGATGATTTTCTGAATTCCAGGATAGACTTCCACATACCAATCCGCCTGCAAAGCCGGAGTCTGAATCACAGCAGGATTGCCATTCTGCCAAATCCGGGCTGAACCAAAATATTTACTCTGAAACTCAAGGTATAAATTCGTGTTGTCTTGGTTGTAGTTTCGGTATTTTTTTGGAAAAAGCCGGTATCCTAAGGAAAGGTTTGTCAGCAAGGCATTGCCATATCTTATCTTCGTATAAATGCCATCTGGATAAAAAACATCCGGATCTTGTTGCACTTCGGCATACATACCGGCAATGGCCAAGCCACCGATCCAGGATATGGCCCATCGGTTACGGAGCCAAGATGCGATCAAGCCTGTCCCCCACCCTTTGGTGTCATCCAGAAGGCTGGGTTCGGACTCATCATGAGCCGATCTTATCCATCCATATTCCCCATATAGGGCCATACGGAAATGACGGCTTTGTCTATCCATAGTTACAAAACGGTATTTAACATACAGGTGAATACCATTAAACTGATACGGATAAACAAGGCCACGCCTAATGGAATTTGTTTTAAAAACAGTGTTGGCATTAGCATAATCATGCAGATGGTAAAGCAAATCCTTAGGCAGCCTAGAGCTGTGGTGATTGGAAAGGCTAGAGGTAACTAATACAGTTACTTTGGGAGTAAGCCCATACATAAATCGTAGCGAGGTAAGATACCGATTGGTCCCCCACTCTGAATACATGCTGCCGAAGGCGCGCAGGCCCACCGTTCCTTTTGGGACATTGCTCGCCGCTTGCTGTAGCGGAAAAAGCTCCTGCGCCAGGCTTGTTTCCAAATGAAGCGAAAGTAGGCCTACGGCCAAAACCATCGAGCAGGAAAGGTGCTTGACAAACTCCTTAATTGTTAGATTCCTCATATAGATTATTCATAGTGTCTGGTTACAATATAAAGCCAGTATGGACAATAAAAACCAATGCGGATAGGTTGGAAAACCTCGTTTCACTACGCCTTGATCAGCACAGGTATTGAGTTAGACTAATCTGATTGCAGTGAAACTGCCTGGTGAATTGCCCTATCCGGCAGTTTTAGCCGTTTACAGCAAAACACATTCGCTTTATCGCCGTCTAGCCTATCGGCCTTGTCCTATTGCCGATCGATGGGATTTATCTTGTAGACCGAGCTGCCTTTACAGCCATCAGGCGTAGGTTCAGGTATTGTTCTCCTGTATCTAGCGTATTCGGTTTTTGTCAAGTATTGCTTGCCAACGAAACGAAAAACCTGTTCGTCCAAACCCATTGGGTTAGCTTGCACGACCGATGGATTTGCCTGAGTTGCGTGGCTGGCAGACCACGTCAAATCTGGTCTGAATGGCAAGATGTGAAACGTGTTTTTTCCTATTGAAAAACATTTTTCCTTTGAACTGGCAGCGGAAAGGCGAACCCCGCCGTCAGAAAACGAACCGAATAGCCCGCATTTCTTACTGCCTGAGCAATCTTGTCCGGTTGGGGATCAAGTTCTGGTTTTAGGTAAATGCGTCCCTGGGTTTTTTCCAGGTCCATGTAAACAGTTTGAACAAAATCCAGCTTTCGAAGAGACATCTCCACATTGCGTGAGCACAACGAACAGGTAAGCCCGTCAATTCCTATTTCCATTTGGTTAAGTTGCTGCCCTTTAGCCACAACTGTGGATAGGACAGCTACAAGAAGAATTAATCTGATATACATAAAGGCTAAGTTGGATGGATTCACTCTATATGGATTCACCTTAAATTGCATAGTTTCTTTCCGCTGACCGAATTCACAACCAACCTTGTACTATAGGCTAGGCTAGTCTATATTCAATAGTTGGCCTGAATGATTGACCCCTGGTAGCTTATGATGCGTTTATCTTATGATTCTGTTTTTAACGAGCGTCTACAGACGATGACCATTTACACACGATGCTTATCTATCTTTAATGGAAAGCACAGAAACAATAATTCTAAGCAGGATTAGACCAACAAACCCTACAATAACAATGGTGAGCAGGACAACATTGAAAATTCTGTCTTTTCTATTTTTCAATCCTGTTATTTTACCCCTTTCCACTGTCTTTTTAGCCAAAGCTTTCTCGCTGCTTTTCGGCGATTGCCGTTTTCTATTATTTTTCATTCTTATTAACAAGTGATGGCGAAACCAAACAGGTATTGGCTGTTTATCAACAGCTTGCTGTCAATGATAATCTGACTGGCTGACAGCCACGGATTCTAAGCCCACAGCTGTCAGCCAAATAACCAACCCTCAAGCCGACAAAGATGACAATCCCTAGCGGGCCATCGGCGATATGTTTTCAACGAGTTAAATCGTTTTGCTTTCAGCTGATTTTCTATTAGATGCTAAGCTTGATGAGAATCGATCGAGTGCCGCTTGTTTTTCGTCAGTCCTCATCAGAAGATGCTGATAAGTCGATCTTTACATGCTCACTTACATAGGCCACTTACGCGCAGGTAATTTTTGCTTGAGCAATCGGTCTATTTGACTTGTCATTGTCCTTACTATCAGCATTTGTTATCATATCTTCATGCGTTGAATTCGTACCGCATTCAAAATAGCCAGCAGAGCCACCCCTACATCGGCAATGACTGCTTCCCACAAGTTGGCAACTCCTCCCGCGCCCAGCGCAAGCACAATTATCTTAACCACCATGGCCAGGGTGATATTCTGCCAGACTATCCGTTTGGTAATTTTTCCAACTTTGATCGCTGACACGATACGGGAAGGTTGGTCATTTTGAATCACTACATCTGCCGTCTCAATGGTGGCATCACTCCCTAATCCTCCCATGGCAATGCCAACATCGGCCAGAGCCACCACCGGTGCGTCATTGACCCCGTCGCCGACGAAGGCAATACGCTTCTGGGCATCTTTCAGCGCTTGCACTCTTTCCACTTTGCCCTCTGGTAACAAATCGCCAAATGCCTGATCCAAACCAAGCTGTTTGGCAACATTGTCGACAACCGTTTGTTTGTCACCTGAAAGCATCACAGTTTCAATACCCAGCTCATGCATGTCTTTGATTGCCTGGGCAGCATCATCCTTGATCTGGTCAGCAATGGTAATATAACCGGCATAAGTTTTATCTATGGCAAGCACCACGATCGTATCGACAATCGAATCGATCTGGTCCGGATAAGGAATCTGGTATTTTTTGAGCAACTTCGCATTACCTGCCAAAACCTGCTTTCCGGCGATAACCCCTTTCAGACCATGTCCGGAAATCTCCTCAATCTTTTCAATACTCACTCCTTGTAAGGATTGTTTCTCTGTGTTTTGAGCATACTCGGTGACGGCTTTGGCAATCGGATGGGTAGACTGGCTTTCAATGGCCGCTGCCAGTTTGACAAATTCTTTTTGATCCACCTTCTCTGCCACCACCTGCTGTACCTTAAAGACTCCATGAGTCAGCGTGCCGGTCTTATCCATGACAATTGTGTTAAGCTGTGTCATCACATCCAGGTAGTTGGAACCTTTGAATAAGATGCCATTACGTGAGGCCAGACCGATTCCGCCGAAATACCCCAGGGGAATTGAAACGACCAATGCACAGGGACAACTGATCACCAGAAATACCAGTGAACGATACAGCCAATCTCTGAAAACATAATTATCCACGAAAAAATAGGGAACAAAACACAGAGCGACGGCCAAAAAGAATACAATGGGTGTGTATATTTTTGCAAAGCGGGAAATAAACAGCTGAGTCTGGGATTTTCGTGCCGTGGCATCCTGCACCATTTCCAGAATTTTACTGAGCTTACTGTCTTTAAATAAAGAAGTGACTTTAATCTCACTGACGGTATTGAGGTTGATCATTCCGGCAAACACTTTTTCACCTGTTCGTTTGGTATCGGGTTTGCTTTCTCCTGTCAGTGCGGCAGTATTGAATGAGGCCTGTTCGGATAGCAAATCTCCATCCAAAGCCACTTTCTCACCAGGCTTGACCAGAATGGTCTCTTCAAGCTGTACCTGGTTGGGATTAACTACTTCCCACTGACCGTTTCGAAGAACGCTCACCTGATCGGGGCGGATATCCAGCAGCGCCTTGATGCTTCGTTTGGCCCGGTTGACAGCAGCATCCTGAAACCACTCGCCAATGGAATAGAAAACCATCACGGCTACCCCTTCGCTGTAGGAGCCGATAGAGAAGGCGCCTAGTGTGGCCACGCTCATCAAAAAAAACTCATTGAAAATATCGAGCCGCTTCAATTTGCGAAAGGCCATAGCCAGCACATTGTAACCAGCCAGAAGATAGGCAACGCCAAAGATGATCAGATCAAACGGGAAGGTGGGTATGAAAGCGAATCCATATTCGGCCGTAAGCATAAAGGCAAGAATTGCCAGTGATAAAAGCAACGGCCAATGACTTTTCCAGCCTGACGAATCTTGATCTGCATCGTGGGAGTGTCCATCCTCAGGCGAGTGTCCATCCTCATGTGAATGCTCATCATTCGGAGAATGAGTAGCCTCTGAATCTACGTTTTGGGAAGAAGGCTTGGATGAAGCCGTTTGGGATGAAGATCCCTGATTTTTGTTGGAGATATGAGTAGAGGTTATATTTTTCCCTTCTCCATTTTTATGAGCATTCTGATCTGGATCAGAGGCATTTTTTTTATCTTTCGAATCTTTCATAATTTATCAGGTAATTGAGTTATGGAATTTAAATGATCACAGGCAAATGATTGAAAGCCATTCTGCCAGGATTCTGCGCTGTAAAGCATCCGTTATATAGTTAAGTTATATGGGCAATCCTTTTTGATTTGGTTTGCAAGCAAAATCAATTAGCCTATCAATGCAAGTAAAAAGACAACAGGCCCGTAGCAATAAGTGTAATTCCTGTAACCATTTCCGCACTATGTTCTATCTTATGCCACCGGATTCTGCTCACGCCTAAATAAGCAAACCCAATCCAGGCAAGCATTCCACCGATGCTGACAAGGGTGTAAAACAGGGCGATCAGTAAGACAAACCCGTTTCCATACGCACCGGCTAGTAGAAAATAACCTTCCACCTCAATGCAGGGTGAGAAAAACATTATCACCAGTAAAAGCAATATGGTTTTGCGATTGATCAGATTGGTTGGTATCGGAATATGGAAATGCTTATGAGTATGCCGATTCTGATCCTGCCCGCCAAGTGAACCAAGCTGCCCATCAGCATGTTGATTGCGACGGGTCTGAATGCGTTGCTGATAGATGTATAGCCCTCCCAGAAGAATCAGCAGCACAGGTGCCAGATTATGGGCAAGACTGTCGATCTGTGTGGTTAAACTCTTTCCAACCCGACTGAGAAGATATCCGAGTAAAACGGTACTAACCGCGTGGGTCAATCCGGCCAGAAAACTGATGCGTAACGTATAGGGCAATGACCAGCCTTCCTTCTTACCGATGGTTACAATTGGCAACCAGTGACTGGGTAGAAAGGTGTGCAAAAAACTTATTATCAGACTTCCTGTCAGAATTGGGATCATTAACCTACCTTGTCATTTTAATTGCTTTACAAAACAGTTTATCTTATTGGGATTATTCATCGGGATGGTATTGTCAAAAACAATCTGTTCGGAAATAGATCCTTTTGCTTCTATCCACTTGTACAATCCTATTGCCATCCAAAGCGATAAAAGCAAACCAAACGTACAATCCAGATCCTTCAGTGTGAAAATTTCCCTGTAAACCCCGATGGTATATTCCATCCAGGAGGGATGCTCTGCAGACATTGTCTGCAGAGCTAAGCTAGGGCTCACACGCTTTTCAGCTGCAGAACCAATCCCACCTGTCAGCTGCTCGCCAGTATGAATACTCATAGTATGGACACTCATAAAAAGAGGTTGTATAATCAACATGACCGTCAATATGCTAAAGGATACCACCCCTAGAATCTTAACAAAACCCGTTTTCACAGAAATACGTTTTTAGGTTTCTAATCTGCATTTGTTTGCCACAACTACCCGGATTCCGGATGCATAATCAATCCTGTCCGTATTTAGAAGGCATGAATTGTCGTTTTGGAGTCGTAAGTAGACTGGAGCCTTAATTAGCACTGTCCAAGAGTGACAACGCTGTCTTTTCAAACGGCATCTGGAAAATAAAAGCGCATTTGAAAAGAACACATCTTCGTTTTTTCAAACCGTTTGGAGTGCACCTAAACTAAAAGCGCTCAGGTAAAATCGGCATGCAGACAATCGGCATGCAAACAGATTACAAAAGAGCCTTATCGTGACACTCATGGTTACTCCCCAATTTTTAGTTAAGGCTTTTGTTTACCGAACCTGCCCGTCGTTTATGGCATGTTGGCTTTCATTGCTTCTACACGATTGCACGCTACATGGCACAGTTACCATACTGTGTAAAAAACAAGCTTGTCCAAGAAAAGTACGAACAGTCTCGTCGCTTCGCTGAACAAGTATTCAAGCAAACAGTATCACAAGAGAAAAAAGGGAAGAATTACCCGAGTTTCGGGGGTTGCCAGAAAGAAGAGCTGACCTGAACAGGGCGAACAATCATATCCTGGAAAGATTGACTGCTGTTTTTGGCTGGGAAACTGATGGGAAAGCTAATCTGCAGGGGTGTAATCAGCGATAGGCCACAGCAATTACACATACATAAAGGAGAGCATACGTGTAGGGTTTCGCCTTGGTTTGCTTGACAGCATGTATCCATGGAAATCGTGGGACTTGAATCAAAATTCTGCGATAAAGGTAGCAAGTCCCTGCAAGGAATGCAGGAAAGTGCCCAAATCCATAAACCCAGTATGATCAACAGTCGATTCATGACCAATCGCTTAAATAGCAATGCAAAATATAGAAAAAAGCATTCAACTCTGTTGCAAAAACGAAAAAAATTAATAGATCCGTTTTTTTATCTTCCTATGAGACCGTGATGACTTGTCCTTTTGTCAGAATGGCGGATTAATTCATTGAGTTAATCCGCTTATTGAGTCAATCACCTAAATTGCCTTATTAGAAGAACCGGTTCAGAAATGACAGGTCCAGAAATAAGTGGAAAATCCTACTTGTATGGACCCGGTTTTACTAGGCGGATTCCCCGCCAAATCCGTTTGCCATTGATAGCGGTAATTGAAACGAAAAACCGTTTGCAGTGATGGTCTCAGACTCAGGCTTGGCACCAAGGCAATGACATGATCGGCAATCCGCTTTCTGATCTCCGGAAAAAAGGACGCATCACAGTCGGTGTATTCGGCGCGCAGTGACAGATTCACCACCGCCTGGTCCATCCCAATAGCGGTTTTTTTAGCGGTGGTTGAACAATGTCGACAAAGCCTCCGTGAAGCCTTTCGCCAAACTGCAGCGAATACGCTGCAGTAACATCCACCCAAATCCATACCCATTTCCCGGATTTTTGTATTGCTTACTTCCGGTTCCACTTCTTGCCCCGTATAGGTATCGATCGTCTCGAAAGAAGAAGCAATGCCTATATATGCTGGTTATAAGAAACCGCTATTGTTTTCCTGCGTTTGTTGCCCGCCAAATCTATAGACAGATTAATTGTGAGCCTTCCGATCATCTGGATAAGCCTTTTGGGAAAGTGGGTTTTGATCGCTTCCACTGAACAGATTCATATCTAGAAACCTGTTTCAGGGCAAGGCGGATGTACTTCCAATGCTTATGGAAGGCTGTTTTATTTTTGATGTCGTTTTTTAAGGGGCTGTCTTGCTCTTTGAGGCAGTGCGGGGTCAACGCATGGTGTAGAAGTCAATGCTGGCATTGGTCAGAAAATCTGTACCGACATATATCGGTACAGATTTGCATGGACTACCTCTTTATCAAAGGGCTTGAATAAAAGGTTTTGGAATTTACTGTCGAACGATACAGCCTTGGAAACAATATTACTAAATCAATGCGAATCAATGTAAGATAAAATGAATGTAAGATAAACGGATCGTCATTGTAAAAATGGTTTTGTGGCTTTTCCCTATCTTATCATTGAGGCAAAGGGCGTTCTCACCGAGCGTTCTAGGTGAAAACACCCTTTGTTTAATTTTTCAACCATTTCTATTCCAAATTTTATCTTCGATTGCCTGATGTCAGGAGGCATTTAGAACATGTTTAAAAATTAAGTATGGTAAAACTCAAAGCCGGTTAAGAATAATTTGGCAATTGGCCCACAAAACCCAAGCTTCAGTACTTTGTGGCGTTTTTTCATAATCTTTGGCGTGCCGACGAAAGAAATTAAACCAACTGAAAGTACGTTCATTGACCCATCGCCATTTGACGGGGATGAAGCCTTTGGGGCTAGGTGGCTTGGCCGAAAACTCAACTTCCAAACCGGCAATATTATCAGTGACCCACTCATAAAATATATTTTTGTAGGCATGATCAACCAGAATCTTTTGCATCCGGTGCAAGTAGCCCAGACAATGCTCGACTAACAGGTGGGCTTTGGCTCCGTCGGCAACATCAGCCGCGTGTACGACCACGCCCCAAACCAGACCCAACGTATCGACAATCAGGTGTTTCTTGCGACCGTTGACACACTTGTTGCCGTCGATGCCTTTGTGTTGGCTGACAAAGGCAACAGATTTAACCGACTGGCTATCAATACATACTAAACTCGGTGTAGCAGCTTTTCCTTGCCGAATGCGTTCTTGCTGATTGAGCGTGGCGTTAAGCCTTTCCAACGTACCATCAGTTTTCCACTTACGGAAATAATAATAAACCGACCGCCACGGTACAATTGGGTGCTTCAGGTTGCGCCACTGAGTACCTGTGCGCAACACTTGCAAAATAGCATCGACCACATAGCGCAAAGAATATTTACGGTTGCGGTGCAGATTTAAGATTTGTTCAATAATTTGCCAGTGGGTATCGGTTAACTCTTCGTATTGGGTTTGCATTTATCTTTAAGTTTGGTCACTCGAAAATAAATGCGCCGATACCCATTTTCAAAATTTAAACATGTTCTTAGTCTTCTTGATTGTTATGGTCTTAAAGACTTGGCTTGATTGCATAACATACTCGCTTTTTAGAGAAGACTTACCGGAATACAACTAGTTTTAATCTGCAGTCCACAAATACCGGCAGCATCAAGTACTGGAACAATAAAAAGTTTCATCACACCCAGGATCTGTTACACCCTGGACATGTCTTATACACCCTGGACATGTCATAGCCAGTTTTTGATTTCAAACTAATCAGGACTGGGAGTCTTGGCAGTGGCCGCCTTCTTGCCGATAATTTTCTTATAGATCGGCAAATCATGTAAGGCAAGCAAACCGAACAAAACAATCGAGGTTAACACGCCAAGAATGTACATGCCAAAAGAAATTGCCAGACCTACAGAAGCCGTAGCCCAAATGGTTGCAGCAGAGGTTAAGCCCACCGCCTTTCCTTTGTCATGCAGGATTACACCTGCTCCAATAAAGCCGATGCCTGTTACTACCCCGGAGGCAATTCTTGTGATGTCTGCACCTTGTGGAACATGCGCAGAGATCAGGCCAAATGAGCATGTGCCCACCGCTACTGCGGCATAAGTCCGAATCCCTACTTCCAATCCGTGCCTTTTCCGTTCAAAACCAATAAATCCGCCGCACAGTAATGCCAGCATGATTCTTCCAACATACAAAAGCTCTAAATTCCAGTCCATGTTCTTTGTCGGTTCGCGCTAGTGCTACCCGTGATTGAGGATTAGTGCCCGTGACCTTCATCACCGCCGTTGTTCTTTACAGAAAGAAGGGAATAAGCGCCTTTGATGACCAGTTGCGAATGGATCGTATCAAAATTTTTCGGAAGAATCACCTCAGAATAGCCATTTTCTGAAATTCCGGTTTGAATTTCCACCATTTGAAAGGCTATCTGCTCGCTTTCATCATGGTCACCTTCCTTATGCTGTTCTCCTGTGTGCGGATGGCCTTCTGTTTTTTCATTGTGCTCATGGGATTCTTTTTCAACATGGTCATGCAGAATTCCTTTGCGGATAAAAATATACTTTTTACCCTCTGAGCTAACAATTGCCTCATCAGGAACTGCATTAACCGAGGCACTGTCTGTTTCTATCACAGCCTTAATAAACATATTTGGAAGTAGATCCTCATCCGGTTTTTCGATCAAGGTGTGCACACGCACAGTCCTTTCCGGGCTAATTTCCTTACCAACAAGCGATACGCGCGCAATGCGTTCCTTGCTTTCATTTTGAAGTCTAAACCTTACCTTCTGTCCGGGTCTTACTCGGTTGATGTCTTTTTCAAATAAGGTAAGTTCGGCATGCAATTCTTCAGTATCCACTATCTGAAACATCACATCCGTTGGATTGACATATTTGCCGATGTTTACATTTACGGTCGTCACATAACCATTTACTGGAGATCTCATTTGCACACTCCTGGATATCTGATCCTCTTTCAAAGCGGTCGGATTAATCCCTACCAATTCCAGCTTTTGCTTCAAACCGCTCAGCCTGGAAGCGATGCTTTTGTATTCAGAGGCAGTCTGTTGGAAGGTTTTGGTAGAGCTGACATTTTCCTGACTTAACTCTTTCTGCCGATTATATTCCAATTCAATGTATTCAAGCCGGCTTCTGGTATCCAGATAGTCTTGCTGCAAGGTGATAAAGTCCTGATTTTCAATAACTGCAATCACTTGCCCTTTTTTTACCCGGCTTCCTTGCAAAAGACTTGTTTTTCTGACAAACCCCCCTAAGGGAGCATTGACACTGATCAGGTTTTGGGGAGGAACATCCAGGGTTCCGTTTACCTGAAGGGTGCCGCTCAGGTTTCTTTGTTCAACCCTTCCAAAGGTAATCTGTGCTCCCTTAAATTGTATCTGGGAAAGTACAATCTGGCTTTCCTCCTGCTCAGAATGCTCTTCTGATGGCTGTCGGCCGCTCTGATTCTCTTCTGCTTTTTTACCGCAGGAAGCAATAACGATTGCAAAAAAAATGGGTATGAGAAATCTGAGTATATTAACTTTACGTATTTCAACGTTGAGGAATGCTTTCATTTTCGTTTTGTTATAGTTTATTGTTGCTTAATAGGTATTCGATGGAAATCAAAGCCTGGTTATATTCATTGAGTACATCCAAGTAGGAAAACTTAACTGAAAGGGCCTGATTCAATGCCTGAAAGACCTCTACGTATCCGATTGCGCCGCTTTGAAATCCTTTTTGGGCATTCTGTATAATCAGATCTGCCGTAGGCAATCCATTCTGTTGGTAATAATTCAAACTGTTTTTGAATTTCAAATACTGCTCGATAGCTTGTTTGTACTGACCTTCAAGGTTTTTCCTTTCATAGTCAAAATTGGATTGAGCTATTTGACGGTTTATTTCCGCTCCTTTTATCCTTTCCCTTTGCGGGAAGATCCACAGGGGAATCGAAACCCCTACTTGCAGGCCTTGAAACCTATAATCTCTTCCGAAATACCTTTCCGATCCGTTGACGGTCTGGTTTCCCTGTAACGTTTGCGAGAAATAGCCTAACGTAAAATCCGGAAGTAATCGGGATTTCTCCAATGCCTTGGCTCGTTGCCCAACTTCGATCTGCTGCCGGAAATAGGCAAGCAGGGGATTGTTTGCCAATTGAACACTGTCGTATTCAGCATTGAACTCCCTTTTGACAAGCACCGAATCGGAAATATCGACGGGCTCCTGCGAATTCAACAATGTCTGGAGCTGATTGATCGCTATTTCAATATCTGACTTGTTCTGCTGACGAAATGTCTTCACTTCCAGCAGCCGGCTTTCTGCTGTCGATTTCTCCAAAAGATTTGTCTCACCTGTTTTAAAGCGCAACTCAGATGCTTTTGCAAATTGGGTAAAGATACTATCCTGCTGCTCGAGTTGCCTTTGTCTTGCCTTAAGGTAAAGAAGCTGATAGTAGAGGCTGCGTACATTGTAAGTGACCTGATTTTTGGTCGCAGCCAGTCTCAATTCGCTTCCCCGTATGTTAGCCCTGCCAAGAGCAGCCTGAGTTGAAATCACGGTTGGAAAAGGTATGCTTTGGGTGATGGTGATGTTATTGTCCCTGCTGAGGCTGTTATATTGTCCGTACAGAAGAGAAACGTTTGTTTTTCCGATATCGGACGAAGTTCTTTTTATGCTTTTTTGCAGAGACACCTCATACGTGCCGGTTCGAACGCTGCCGTTATTTTGAATGGCCTGCTGGGTGATCTGCTCCAAACCCATCTTTTGCAAGGCAGCCTGGGCCGAAGCCTTTTCAAATGTAAACAAGCTACCAAGACTGAAGAAAATTAGAATTACAGCCGGACTCAAACTTGGGTCCTGCATTTTCTGATCCTCGCCAGTTGTCTGTTCTTCCGGCTTTGGTTTGTCTTTTCCTGTAAATAGCATGTATAGAACAGGAACCACAACCAAGGTGAGCAGAGTGGCCGAAACAAGTCCGCCAATAACGACTGTGGCCAGAGGTTTCTGCACTTCAGCCCCTTCCGAACTGGAAAGTGCCATCGGTAAAAAACCCAGAGATGCCACAAGGGCTGTCATCAGCACAGGCCTTAATCTTACCTGCGTTCCCTTCAACACCCGTTCTCTCAGGTCAGTTACGCCTTCTGCCTTGAGTTGGTTAAAGTAGCCAATCAGTACGATTCCATTCAAAACCGCTACCCCAAACAAGGCAATAAAGCCTATCCCTGCTGAAATACTAAATGGCATATCACGTATCCACAGAGCGAAGATTCCTCCAATGGCCGACATGGGAATGGCGCTGAAAATCAGCAAGGTCTGCTTAATGGAATTAAACGTAAAATAAAGCAGGGTCAAAATCAGGAAAAGTGCCACCGGAACGGCGATGGATAATCTTTCCTTGGCTTGTATTAGGTTTTCAAACTGGCCTCCGTAGGTAAGGTAATAACTGGTAGGCAATTTAAGCTGCGTATTCAATTTTTGCTTTATTTCTCCGACAATACTCTCCACATCCCTGTTGCGAACGTTGAAACCGACGGTAATGCGTCTTTTGGCATCTTCCCTGGAGACTTGGGCAGGGCCTGCTTCGAAGACAATGTCAGCCACCTGCCCGATAGGCACCTGGTCTCCCTTATCGTTCAAAATAAACAGGTTACTTATATCGTCAATATTTTTCCGAAACTCGCTGTCCAAGCGGACAACCAAATCAAAGCGTTTTTCACCTTCAAAAATTACTCCTGCTGATTCCCCGGCGAAAGCAGTGCGCAGCACCCGGTTGGCATCTGCGATGGTAAGACCGTAAATAGCCAGTTTATCCCTTTTGTACTTGACCTGTATTTGAGGCAGGCCCGAAACCCTTTCCACATAAATGTCCTCCACTCCTTTTATTGACCGGATCAGTTGGGACACTTTGTTGGCATTGTTGAGAAGTAAATCCATGTCCTCCCCAAAAATTTTGATGGCCACATCCTGTCTGGCGCCCGTCATCAGTTCGTTAAAACGCATTTGGATAGGTTGCTGAAAGCCAAATTCAACTCCTGGAATAGCCTGCAGGGCTTGGCCCATTTTTTCGGCCAGTTCCTCTCTTGTCTGCGCACTGGTCCATTCATCCTTGTCTTTCAATATAACAATTAGGTCGGCCGCTTCGATCGGCATCGGATCGGTCGGAATTTCAGAGGCACCGATTCTGCCTACCACTTGCTTAACCTCTGGAAATTTTTCTTTCAAAATACCGCCCGCTTTGAGCGATGCTTCAACGGTTTGGGATAAAGAACTTCCTGCCAGAACACGGGTTTCCACTGCAAAATCCCCTTCTTCAAGCGTGGGAATGAATTCCCCTCCCATTCTTGAGAAGATAAAAAGGCTTACTGCCAGCAGCACCACCGCCACTGAAACTACAACCGCTTTTCTGTCGATTGCAAAACGGATGACCGGATCATAGATTTTTTGAAAGAAATCCATCAGTTTATCGGAAATATTTTTTTTGTGATGGACATTCTTACTTAAGAACAGGGCCGATGCCATGGGCACATACGTAAGGGAAAGAATAAAGGCACCCAAAATGGCAAATGCTACTGTTTGTGCCATGGGGCCAAACATTTTGCCTTCAATGCCGACAAGGGCGAGAATGGGTAGGTATACGATCAGAATGATGATTTCGCCAAACGCGGCAGAGCTCCTTATCTTGGAAGCGGATTCATAGACTTCCTCATCCATTTGCTTTTGGGTAAGACGGGAAACTTTACTCAATCCGAGATGATGCATCGTCGCTTCCACAATGATTACTGCTCCGTCAACAATCAGGCCGAAGTCAATCGCTCCCAAGCTCATCAGGTTCCCCGAAACACCAAACAGATTCATCATCGAGATGGCAAATAACATGGCAAGTGGAATTACCGACGCCACTACCAAACCGGCCCTCAGGTTGCCCAGCATCAAAACCAATACAAAGATGACAATTAGCGCGCCTTCGATTAGATTTTTGGCAACAGTATAAATAGCCTTATCCACCAGTTTGGTTCTATCAATGAAGGGTTCGATGGTTACTCCCTTTGGAAGAGTCTTCTCGATGGCAGCAATCTTTTCCTTTACATTTTTGATTACCTTAGCCGAGTTTTCCCCCTTTAGCATCAGCACCAATGCACCAACAACCTCACCTTCATCATTTCGCGTCATCGCTCCGTATCTGGATGCAAATCCGAACTGCACTTTTGCCACATCCCTGATTAAAACAGGGATTCCGGCTTGATTGGTTTTGACTACAGAGTTTTCAATATCATCGAAGTCTTCAGCCAGTCCAATGCCCCTGATAAAGTATGCATTGGGCTTTTTGTCAATATAGGCCCCACCAGTATTTTCGTTATTTTCGGCAAGTGCCTTGAAAATTTCATCCATGGTTATGTTCATGCTCCTCAGCCTGGCTGGATCGACTGCAACCTCGTATTGTTTCAGGTATCCTCCAAAGCTGCTTACGTCAGCCACTCCAGGAGTACCAAGTAATTGACGACGAACAATCCAATCTTGAATCGTTCGGAGCGCCATGGCATCGTATTTTTTCTCATATCCTGGTTTTGTATGCAAGGTATACTGGTATATTTCTCCCAGTCCGGTGGATACAGGTGCCAGTTCAGGCCTTGCTATTCCGTTAGGAATCTGCGCCTCTGCTTCCTTGAGCCGTTCAGTCACATACTGCCTTGCTTTGTAAATGTCCACTTGGTCTTTGAAAACCACCGTGATTACCGACAACCCAAATCTTGAGATGGATCTGAGCTCTATTATGTCCGGAGCGGTAGCCATGGTGTATTCAATGGGGGCAGTAATAAACTTCTCAACTTCCTGGGCGGCAAGCGTAGGAGCGGTAGTGATGATCTGTACCTGGTTATTGGTAATATCGGGTACGGCATCTATTGGCAATTGTTTCAAAGAATAACTACCCCAAATAATTAAAGCCAGAGTGAATATTCCTATAATGAGTTTGTTTTTTATGGAAAAATGAATGACTTTATCAAGCATGTCAGTAATAACTAAAGTGATTGGGTAAAAAGGGAGGTGTAGCCATGTGCATAGCCACTGGTTCGCCCCAATACAGAAGCGGAATGTTTTGGAGATTGTCTCCCGAAAGCCCTATGCTGAAGGATACAGACTAACCATAGTCTCTAATACAATAGCAGCATGCATTGGCTATGTTCTTAGCAAATCCAAGCACAAAGACAAAATAATGGGAGAAACTACCTAGGCTTACCTGATCTTTGGAGGCTGCCAGAAAGAAACACTGGCAGCAACCGGACTGGCGATCCAATCTTGGTATGACTGTCGATTATGGTAAACGGGTAAGGAAATGGAAAAGTCAATCAATAAGGGTACAATCGAAGAAACATTGCAGCAAGAACAGCTACATAAGGGGGAACAAATATGAGCTGTTTCTCTTTGATTGGCTTGACAAGATGCTTTTATGACCGATAGTCTCACAGCTGGGTTAACATTCTCATACAATACGGTTAGCTGATCACTGCAGGGGATGCATGAGATGATCCAAATCCATAGACCAAGAAGAATGATTAATCGTTGCATGAATTCGTATAAAGGTATAAGTCCTCTACCTGTCGGTAAAGATAAGCAGAATTCAGTTCAACTCTGTTGCAAAAGCATAATTACTACCATAAATAATGAATATTCCCACTTTTTAAACATGAGCTTTTCTGATTAGGCTTCCTACTTGTGTAGTTTTCTCACACTTACCCGGTAATCTTTATCACACTTACGCATAGGATTGTTTATGCAAATTCTGAAACACACCGATTAAGAGTAAGATCAAAACCCCGGTTTGGGTTTTGATCTATTCAGCTTCGCTGAGCTTACGTTTGTAACAAACAACACGTTATCGGGTGATTTAAAATTCACATTCAGCTCCTTGTTGAAAAGATTGCCTCAACCCTATATTTGGCTAAAGTAAAGTTCACTTAAGTATAAAATAAGATAAGAACTTAGTTAAAACCGCCTGCTGTAGGAAATTTAAGCTTCTAAATAGATTTTCAGTCAATGTGACAAACTCTTTTAGCAATAGACGTTTAGTTCGGAATTCTTAATGAAAGTCCAACTCCTACAAACATGTCAGGTGAACATTCTGTGATTCCAAGTCCACCGGATGCATCTAATTGTATGTTGGGTGATACTAAATAAGTTAGTCCGGCATCAAATCTATGATCAGGTTTTCCTTTTGCAGGTAAAAATCCGTAGAGCTCAACATAAGACCCCAATTCCTCCGTTAATCCATGTCCTATAGTTAAAGTATATATACCTGTCGGTTGGGTTGAGTTTCCATCCCATTCGGCGCCAATGTTGTAAGCAAGCGAATACTTTTCAGTAACCGAATGTTGCATGGTAAATCTGAAATTGGGAGCATAGTAGTTTGTACGAAATTGTGCACTTGCCAGTCCGGGAGCTGCAATATGCATTATAAGGGAGGTTTTAGGAATTATTCCCTTCTCAGAAAGAATATTGACCTTGAAACCAAACTGCATTGGGTTGAAACCAGTAATTTTTTCATTGGCGCTTTGCCGGGAGCGATCAATGCGGGAGCGATCAATGGTATTGGTTTCCACTATAAATCTCACCTCCAATCTGCCATTGATCAGTCCATACTTCACCAAAGTAGAAGGATGGACATAGACGTTTTCTCGAACCCCTTGAGAGTTATCATGTTCATATGCAAATCCTGTTTCTATTTGCATATGATTTAATGGAACAATAAAAGGACACTCTGTCTGATCTGGTCTGTCAGTGGCGATCGGCTCTGTTTGAGCATATCCGACTCTACTGAAAAACAATACGGTTAGGTAAAAACAGTATTTCATAACCAATAGGTTGAGATGATGTAGGAAGCCTAGAAAACAGTTCCAATCAAAAGATATATGTTGAGTCCAACTATAATCGATGCCACTGCCCAACTTATAAACTTTAGAAAGGGACTATTTACAAACTCACCCATTTTAAGTCTATCGGAAGTAAACACTACCAGGGGAATCACCGCGAAGCTAAGTTGAAGTGAAAGAATGACTTGGCTTAGAACAAGTAGGCTGCCGGTGCCTTTTTCACCATATAGAAGTGTTACGATAAGAGCTGGTATGACGGCGATCAATCTAGTGATCAGTCTTCTCAACCACGGCTTTAACTTAATATTTAAAAAGCCTTCCATCACTATTTGTCCTGCCAGGGTTCCAGTTAAGGTAGAATTCTGCCCGGATGCCAAAAGGGCAACGGCAAACACAATTCCGGCCATTTTAACTCCCAAAAGAGGATCTAAAAGTTTATGCGCATCTGAAATATCTGCTACATGCTGATATCCGGTAGTATGAAAAGTAGCGGCAGCAACTATCAGAATGGCAGCATTTACAAAAAAGGCAAGAAACAACGAAATCGTGGAGTCAATTGTAGCATATTTTATCGCCTCTTTTTTTCCTTCGCGTGTCTTGTCGAAATTTCTTGTCTGAACAATACTAGAATGCAAATAAAGATTGTGAGGCATTACAGTCGCTCCTAAAATCCCTATTGCGATATAAAGCATTCCAGGATTGGAAATGATTTCGGTTTGTGGAAGAAGGCCAGCAGTTACTTCCGTGAAATTTGGATTGGAAACAAGAATCTCATAACCAAAACATAGAAAAATCATAAGAATTAGGGTAGCTACAACGATTTCAATGAATCTAAATCCTTTTTGCTGGAAGTAAAGGATTACCAGCACATCAGCTACGGTAAATACAACACCCACAACGAGCGGAATTCCGAACAATAAATTCAAGGCTATTGCAGCACCTATCACTTCTGCAAGATCACAGGCTGCTATTGCAATTTCACACAAGATCCACAAGCCATAACCCACTGGCTTGGAATAATTATCTCTACAAGCCTGAGCTAAATCCCTTCCAGAGACAACACCCAGCTTTAAGGCCAGATGCTGCAAAAGCATAGCAAATAGATTGGAGATAAGAACTACAAACAGCAATGCATAACCGAACTGTGCTCCGCCAGCAATATCTGTTGCCCAATTCCCTGGATCCATGTAACCCACTGCCACCATAAGGCCGGGCCCACCAAATGCAATCATTTTTCTCCAGAACGATACATCTTTAGGTACATTGACAGTACCGTAAACTTCTGGAAGTGAGTTTGATGTGGAAGGTTGTCTCCAACCTCTTTCAAAAGCGTCTATTCTCATTTTATACGCATGTAAAAATTAATTTAATTTATTCTAATTTAATTTTTACAAATATTTAAAATAAAATTTAGATAAAGCTAAAAACCTGAAAATAAAATTATTTTGTACCTTTGCATATGAGTTCTTTTACCGAAGAAAATTATCTGAAAGCGATTTATAAGCTAATGGAAATTGAAGGGGAAAATGTTTCCACCAATTCCATTGCTAAAGAAATGGATATTAAGGCATCTGCAGTGACAGACATGTTGAAAAAGATGTCTGAAAAAGAACTGATAAACTATGAAAAGTATCAGGGGGTTAGTCTAACTGGAAAAGGAAAGAAAGAGGCCTTACTGATTATCCGCAAGCATAGGCTTTGGGAAGTATTTTTAGTACAGATACTTGAATTCAGATGGGATGAGGTACATAATGTAGCTGAACAACTCGAACATGTCAATTCTGATCAACTCATAGAACGGCTTGACAAGTTTCTTAATTACCCTACTATAGATCCGCATGGAGATTTAATTCCAGATAAGGAGGGAAATTTTCAAATTGTCGCATTTAAAAAGTTGACTGAATTAACAGCAGGCAGAGGCACTATGGCAGGTATTTTGGATCATTCTCCTGCTTTCCTTAAATATTTAGACAAGATCGGTCTTACGATCGGCACTCGCTTGGAGATTAAAGAGATATATGATTTCGACAAGTCGGTACTTGTATCAATAAATGATCTGCCTTTCATCTGTCTAAGTTATGAGGCAGCAAGAAATATCTTGGTTAAATAATCTATACTGGATCTACCTTACTTACAAGGTGTGGATTGCTGTATTACGAATCTGTCCCCTGAGCTGGTTCTATTTATCGTGACAGTCGACTTGTGAGTTCAATAGGTTTCAATCTACTCTAAAATTTCCATCCTAGCATCTTCCAATGAAAATAAAGCCGATGTTTTACTGCAACCAGGCTTTCAAACTGGAAAATACGGATTTGGCAATCTGAAAAGTTATCTGTCGTAAGGTTTAGTATTGGTATGGGCCTGCTCGACTAGGCTTAGGCTCGACTCGCATTTCCAGTTCCTGGTCAAAATACTGCGTTTGGTCAACACATATTGTCCGCCCACTTGCCAGCCCGCTATTTTCCAGGAGATCCAATCAATCCAAACGGCCAGGTAACCGAAATCATCTGATGTCAAAGGTAACTACTTACATCCGAACGCCTTGTTTCTCACGCATATACCGTTGGGCTGCAGCTTGATTGCTATAAAAGAAACGAGCCGCACCGAAGCGGTGGTCAACACCAGTGCATCAGAACATTGATAGGTTTCATTGACTGGCTTTTTGCCGACTTCTTGCAGGAAATTGTCCAAAAAACAATACATTGTTACTGACTATCTCTGGTTAATTACTTTCTCAGACATGGTTCCCATTAGTTTCCTTTGTGGGTCGCACTTCAAAGGTAGCTTTTTGGACAATCATGTCTGTTTTCTCACATCACGCAACTTGAATTAATTAAGTTTCTGATTGATAGAATTTTAAATAGAAAATGAAGTAATCGTAACAGGATTTATTCGGTCGCCAGTTGTGATTGTCAGTCCAATTTGAGCGGATAATCACAATGGCTTTATCCTTACAAGCACGTCGGTCTGATTGCCAAGCACTGGATGAGCAAACCGTTGGCAAAAGACCACGAAAAAGTCAGAAATGTAGACAATATCGAAAAAAGGTTACTTGTAATCAGCTATTTATGTTGAATGGTTAACTGACTGCGCTGGCAATGAAAGGCTAATCTGACTTGGAAATATTTTCAAAAATGATGTAATTGGGCTAAGATGCATTTTTTTACCTTGTTCGTAGCTCCCATGTCCGTTCGAAGACCTGCTTTTCAAGCAATCAAGAGTGCTTACGACTATAAAGCAAATAATCACATCCCAAGCAGGGAGATATGACTATACAATTGTTGTGCAACATACCAAAAAACAAATGAAACGAGTTTTAACAATAGTGATTTTAGTGTTATTTCTTTTGAGGTGTTTCGAAAAAAAGACAAATAATGAATCAAATATCAAATCATTACTTATTCAGCAATTGAAAAATGCTCATACGAATCAACAATGGTTCGTACCGACAAAAAAGGCAATTGATGGACTGACTTTGGAGCAGTCGAATTGGAAAGATAGTTCAGATAATCATTCAATTGGCGAATTGGTTTCACATCTGATTTTTTGGAATGAACTGAACCTAAGAGCCTTTAAAGGCTGTGAGTAAATTGGACAGTATACAAACAGAATGGGAAAGGCTTATTGAAAATGCAACTGACGAGCAAATCGCCAATTGGAACGTTGAAATCGCAAATATGTCTGCTCATACCGCTTATCATACTGGACAAATTATCTATGTCAGAAAAAGAAATGGTTGGTGGAAATAATTAAAATAAAATTTGGAATTGAAATCAGGAGATTAGGATGGAGCTGACCACAAACGATTTAACTTTATCACATCGGCTGAGAAGCTAAAAAAAGCCGTTACCTACTGTGGCCATCTTCGATTCTCATAGTGTAAAAAATACAACTACTGCCACTAGTCAAATTGGTATTAATGGTGGCAAACGGATTAATGGAAGAAAACGAACGCTACTAGTAGATACGATGCGCCATATTCTAGGGATTAAAGTAGGCCTCCAACTCTGGCAACAGATCCAACTGCTTAATCCAATAGTGCAAGAAGTGAAGCTCGTTTATGCTGATAGTACCTTCGGGGAAAAATTCAAGCAAGAGGTGCAAGCTAGTAAAAGTACTCATCACCCGTTCCCCCATTGTAGAACAACCTGCTGGCCTTGCGATGGTTATCGATAAATGGCGCTGAATTGTCGAACGTACATTTGAGTGTTCATCGAATTCAAACAGTATCTAAGTCAGGCTATTTTACTTTAGGCCCGAATAGATAGTTCTAACCAGAGGGGCAAAAGTTCCTTTATCTCTATTGAGTGGTTTGCCTGCGTACATACTACCTGCGTACATGCCGGCTATGGCTTCTTTTTTGAAAGCCTCAAAGTCAAATTCTTTGCTGTCCATAAAATGATTGTTTGTCAACGTTAAAAATCTTTTTTACTTGACACAGTTTAGTTTACAGTCTCGCTAGTATGCACTAGTTAAAACTCATACTAGGTGTAGAAGTCTAGATTTCAGTTAACAAGGTATTTTTTGTTCTCCTTCCAATTAAATCTTGGCCACAACACTTAAACCTCAGCTTTGATAATTATTGCTTTTCATTTTTAAAACCCACAAACGCACCTTTGTGGGTTTACAGTTTGTATTTCCTTAGTGTCATATACATACAGAGGGTGTCTTACCGTGGAACATGACAGATTGTTTGTGAAACATTTGCAATCCAAATTTTACAATTCTTAAACGCACGTTTAAGAATTGTAAAATCAGCACAGTTTGCCTATCTTTGCCTTTCCTCCTGCATGCACGAGTCTGACACTTTGGCTGAATGGGTGGATATGGAGCGGGTGGAGGCGATCAGGAGTGGATGAAAAATGTGTATCATATAATAAATATGACAAGACCTCAGATAGTTACTATATCTTGTATACCATTACCCGTTGAATTACTTACTGCAACTAGCTAGCTGTGTATCTTATGGAAATCTGGAAAAAACAGGAAATCGCCTTGCTTCAATCCGATATTGTCATATGCCTTCTACAGCTGGGTTTCAGTCAAAGCCAGGCTCAGGCGCGCTCGGTAATTCTTACGTTTTCGATGGTAACCTGCCAGATGGCAATCTGCCGGAGAGTGATCCACAGCAGACAGGGCTAAAGATCGGTTCAAAAATGGAACACCTCAATATGCGAATTCGCGCATCCGTCTTCTGGCAGGGTTGAGCAAGTATGACTTTAGAAGGGCATGACGGATTGGTTAGTCCGAATTTCAACCGGTGGCATAAAAAAGCTTCATCAAAACAATGGCAAACGTATTTTAAATTAAAGCATACTTGGATTTAGGCAGTAATAGGAAAAAGTCGCAAGGCAGATGAGTAAGATTTACGTATCCTACTATCGGGTGTCAACAGCCAAACAGGGTCAGAGTGGCCTGGGCCTGGAGGCCCAGAAAACCGCCGTTGGTCAGTTTGTCAAAGACCAGCCGGTAATCGAAGAGTTCGTTGAAGTCGAGTCGGGAAAGAAAGACGGGCGGCCCCAGCTACAGGCTGCCATCGCCCATGCAAAACAGCACTCAGCCACGCTGGTGATTGCCAAGCTCGACCGTTTATCGCGTAATGCCAGCTTCATCTTCACTCTTCGCGATTCGGACGTTGATTTTGTCTGTGCCGACATGCCCGATGCCAATACGCTTACGGTCGGTATCTTTGCCGTTTTGGCCCAGCACGAACGCGAACTGATCTCACAGCGGACCAAAGCGGCCCTTGCGGCAAAGAAAGCCCAAGGCTTCAAACTGGGAAAACCAGGGAACCTGACCCTCAAGGCTGCAGCCAAGGGCAACCTGGTATGGCAAAGAAAAGCCGCTGAAAACAAAAACAACCGTCGGGCTAAGGCCATGATTCACAGCCTACATCTGCAGGGACTCAGCTGGAGCCAGATTGCCGCTGAGCTTAATGAACACGGCTTTCTGACCGCACGGGGAAGACTGTTCCACCCCGTGCAGGTACAACGGCTGTATTTTAGAAAGAGCAAATGATGAAAGGTGGAAACGGGGGTTTAGATAAGTCTGCCTCATACATAAAGAGCCGACTTTATTGTTGAAACTAGTTTTTGGGACTCAATGCTATTAATGTTTATCCTAACATTTAAACAAGTCGTCTTAACTTTTAAAAGATAACCCTGTAGAAAAGTCAACCTTTTGCCATTTTAGGCTAAAGTTCTTACTCTAAGCTTTTTCTATTGTTACTATCCATTTGTTAGCTGCTTACAAAGCATTTGCATATCTTTTAATGACTCACATTTACAAATCCTCCTTTTGCATCAAAGAGAAGATCTCTTTTGTCCACCTCAACTTCATACAAGATGTTTCCGCCTGTTTTTGTAATCTTTGCCGTTTCCCTGATCTGTTTGCCTGTGTAATGCTGTTTCACATATTCTTGTGCGGGTTGTGGCAAATCGGAGATGGCTATGGCAGTTTCCTCTTCCAGTAATTCGGCATTGGTATTGTAAATAGCCGATATTTTTCTGCCTTTATCCCGAAAACTCACCTCATACTCATTTTTTCCCTCCTTTTCCCACCTAACAGCATCAGCATGGGGATACGCTTTCTGAAAAGCAGCTAGAATAGCAACAGAAGACTGAGCCTGGATGGCTTTGGGCTGACCTTGCGCCCATACCTTTGTCCCCACCAGAAGGAGTAACAGGGTTTGACAAACAAAATTTTTCATTTTTGGTCCGGGTTAAAGTTAACAATGATCAAAGCTGCCATAAGATTCTGTAGATTTTCTGGATTTTTTGGTTTTCAGTAAACCCTACATCCGCAAAGCCTGCAAACGAATGATTCAATACGGATCAGGGAAATGAACAGAGCCGGAGCCGAAACAGACCGGTCAAATAAGGTATCGGATCAAAACCAAGCGTCTGGCAACGATCTGGCAACACCGCTCAGCTACCCGCAAACCAATACATAAAACGTATTTAACGCCACTAGCCGAACTGGCGCTAATCGAATTGAAGGCTGCACGACAGGAATGGACATTGAAACAACCAACATCTAAACCAGTACTTCCCAAAAAGCTAGTCACAAATAAAATAACGTGTAGTACCTAAACTAGGCATGCCTAGTTTAGGTTAAGGAAAATAAATTTGAAGTGATACTTGTGTTATTCATAACTTCATCGTTATTTTGCAATAAATAACAGAGTTTGGATTCACAGATCATGGGATTGAGTAAAACCGAACATTTTACAATAGAGCAAAATCAACTGGCGGCTGTTTTCAAAGCATTGGCTCATCCGGCCCGCATTGCTATCTTACAAGTGCTAATTGAAAACAATGCCTGTATTTGCGGTGACATCGTCGATCAGCTCCCACTGGCTCAGGCAACAGTGTCCCAGCACTTGAAGGAACTGAAGAATGCCGGTTTGATCAAAGGTGAGATTGAGGGCACAAGCGTATGCTACTGCATTAATGAATCTACCTGGAATCAGGTAAAAGAATTGGCCGATACGCTGTTTGCTTCCTATGTGAGCATAAAAAGTTGTTGCGGCTAAAGGTGTTGCGACTAAAGGTGTGGCGACTAAAAAATGGTATTACCTGAGTTAGCATTACCTGATTAAGACTTTTTCAAAAATCACATAACCCCTTGTTTTCCAGGGGATTTTTTTGAAGATTATTCATCGCAATATTACAATAATACAATTCCAGATACCTCTTTTCCATAAAGCTTTAGGATCGATAATACAATCATGTACAGCCCTTATCAAACACCGCGCTTCTGGAAAGAATATCAGGCACCACTCAAAAGTTATGTGCGCAAACGGGTTACTGATCCGGATGTGGCCAAAGACATATTACAGGATATTTTTTTCAAGGTTTACACCTATTGCCAACGCCATGATTTTTCGTGTGAAAAAGCGGGTATTTCCAATCTGCGCGCCTGGATGTTCCAGACCGCCCAGAATGCCATTGTTGAGCATTACCGGAAACAGAAGCCTACAGCAGAAATAAATGATGATCTTTTGCCCGACCTATCAGAGTCATCGAATCAATATAGGGATATGTCCGAGTTTGTCAAGCCGTTACTCCAATGCCTGCCGGTAATGTATCGTGTGCCTCTGGCAATGGAACTGGAAGGCATTCCTCAAAAACAGATTGCCAGCCAGCTGAATCTGGGCTTGTCAGCCGTCAAATCACGCATTCAACGCGCACGCCAGCAGTTTAAAGAGTTAACGCATGAGTGCTTTTACCTGGATCTGGACCAGAAAGGTCATATTGAAGCGTTCGCGGCTAAACCTGATTGCCAGATTCTAAAATGCATTCAAAACCAGACATCAGGTTGCTCTGTTCACCTAACCTGAATTCACGCAAAAGTATTTTTTTCTGGAAATCCATGCCATCAAATCCATGCCATCATAACATCTGAAAAACCAACACATGAAAACTGGACATAATCAAATTGAGCATAAGGGAACTGAACATTTGCACTGCCTGATTATCGGAGCAGGTCCTGCCGGATACACCGCCGCCATTTACGCCGCCAGAGCGGGTCTTACACCTGTGCTGTATACGGGCCTTGTCCCAGGGGGACAACTGACCACTACCCATGAGGTGGAAAACTATCCCGGCTTTCCCGATGGGATTAACGGACCCCGGATGATGGATCTGTTTGCCCAGCAAGCCCGGCGCTTCGGAACCGATATTCGCTACGGAATGATTTCCCGTGTGGATTTCAGTACTACTGCTCACATTACCCCCCATCAGATTGTTATTGATGATACGACTGAACTGACCGCCGATACGGTCATTATTGCCACGGGTGCTTCGGCCAAGTGGCTGGGCCTGCCTTCCGAAAAACGTTTGAATGGCTCGGGTGTGTCGGCTTGCGCGGTGTGTGACGGCTTTTTCTATCGGGGCAAAGAAGTCGCCATTGCAGGGGGTGGGGATACGGCCTGCGAGGAAGCGCTTTACCTTTCCAAACTGTGCACCAAAGTACATATGCTGGTTCGGAAAGACTCGCTCAGAGCCTCTCAGATCATGCAGGAGCGGGTAAAGGCCACAGCCAATATTCAGATATATTACAATACACAGACCGTAGAAATTCTCGGTGATACGGTGGTGACAGGCGTACGTATCCAAAACACCCGGACTCTGGAGCAAAACGAAATTCCGGTGGATGGATTTTTTGTTGCCATCGGGCACCAGCCTAACACCCGGCTTTTCGAAGGTTGGCTGGATATGGATCAGGCAGGTTATCTGATGACACAACCGAATTCGACCCAGACGAATGTGGCCGGGGTGTTTGCCTGCGGTGATGTGCAGGACAATCGTTTTCGTCAAGCGATCACCGCCGCGGGAAGTGGAGCAATGGCAGCCCTGGAAGCGGAACGTTACCTGGTTGCCAGGCAAACACCCGTACAGATACCCCAGCTGGCCTAACCGGCTTTTCAAGACAATTATATCTGCTGATAACCATCTAACACACAATAACCATTTAACACATGACAACAATGCATACTTCCCTGGTTAGTTCCAAACTACTGTTGCCCTTGCAATCTTACGTGAATGGGCTGATTACCGAATTTGATCAGATTACACAGGAGCGAAAAGAATTACTGGCAAAGCTTACCGGATACATACAGCAGCAATACCTGCAACCACAACCAACAGGTAGACCCATTGAGCTGACCTTTATCTGTACCCACAATTCGCGGCGTAGTCACCTCTCGCAACTATGGGCTCAGACGGCAGCGTATTACTATGGTTTGCCGGATGTAAAAACCTATTCGGGCGGTACAGAAGCGACAGCCTTCAATCCGAGAGCGGTCAAAGCCGTAGCGAAAGCGGGTTTTCGGGTTATTCCGGATGCTGACCCCAGCCGTGCCCACAATCCGGTCTATCAGGTGGCGTACGCATCCGAAATGCCTGCCGTGAGTGCCTTTTCCAAAATCTACGATCAGGATGGCAATCCAACTAACGGCTTTGGGGCTGTGATGACCTGTACGCACGCGGACGAAAACTGCCCCTTCATTCCGGGGTCTACCCGCATTTCACTCCCGTTTGATGATCCCAAGGCTTTTGATGACACGCCGCTCGAAGAAGCAAAATACGAGGAACGCACCCGTCAGATAGGCCGGGAAATCTTTTATGCCTTCAGTCAGGTGAAAAAATAATGACTTTAGGTGTGATTCACCTTATATGTGATTCAGCTGATCCTTAGCTAATGATTTAGTAATTCCTTGTTTTTATCAACTACCTGTTTTATGAAGCCTGCCTTGTATTTAGCCTTAAGCTTGTTAGTCACCAGTTATCACCAGCTGGATGTGATGGGTCAGGATACGGCAGAAAAGAAACGATCTTTTGCCGACTCACTGGAGGCTATCACACTGGAGGCCATTGGTTTTCAGCAACGGATCTGCCAGCAAAACCCTTCTGCCTTCCAACTGCTCATGTTAAGTGAAAACCAATTGGATGGGTCAGCTTACCGGAAAGCAACAGTTCAGTTTGATCAAATCCTGACCCATCTGGAAAAGAAAAGAGGACACTATTCGAGCGATTATGATTTCTTGCGCCACCTGTTTACCTATACGCAAAACCGATTGTTTATCCATTATATCCCCTATCGGTCCTTCGCCCGCCTGATGACGCATAAGGAATACAATTGTGTGTCCGGTACCGGCCTGTATGCGCTGATACTTTCGCATTTCGGATTCGCTTACTCGATTATTGAGACTCCCATGCACATGTATCTGCTCAGTGAATACACCGGTAAGGATGGCAAACAATATCCTGTCCTGATTGAATCCACGGCCCGCATGCAGGGCCTGGTCACAGACCAGGCGCAGATACAACAGAAACAAACCGAATATCAACAACTGGACCGTAAGGTTTGCCTGCAAACCAGTCTGTGCTGGCTGGACTCTGAGCAAAACTGCCCGCCAAACTTTTGCCAACAAATCGGTCTGCCACAGGTCAGCGGATTGCAATACTTTAACCGGGGAATTGTACATTATAACCAACAACGTTTGAAACAAGCGTTAAACTGCTTTCAAAAAGCTTCCATTCTTTATCCGTATTCGAAACGGATAAAAAGCATGATTATCAGAGTATTAACTCTCAGACGCGAATAAATGATCCGGTTACTGGACAAATAAGATCGATTCTCAAATATGTCCAGTAATGGCTACCATGTCCGGTAATCGCTGTTTGGATTTTCACCCAGCCACCTTAGCAAAAACCTATCATTTTATCCTTAGTCTATACGCATATGCAATCTACCTTCAAGCAGATCAAACCGCTTCAGAAGCTTTCCTTTTTAGATCGTTACCTGACCCTGTGGATCTTTCTGGCCATGGCCTCTGGAATAGGCATCGGCTACCTGTTTCCCCAGGCACCCCAGGTCATTAACCAGTTCCAGGTCGGCACGACCAATATCCCCCTGGCTATTGGCCTGATCGTGATGATGTACCCGCCTCTGGCAAAAGTCAAGTACGAAGAGCTGGGCAGGGTATTTGCCAATACGCGTGTGCTTATGCTGTCACTTGTGCAAAACTGGATCATCGGCCCCTTGCTCATGTTCGGTTTGGCCGTTCTGCTTTTGCCCGACAAGCCCGAGTATATGATTGGACTGATCATGATCGGCATTGCCCGGTGCATTGCCATGGTCATTGTCTGGAATGATCTGGCTAAAGGTGATAACGAATACGTGGCCGGATTGGTAGCTTTTAATAGTATCTTTCAGGTGCTGCTCTATAGCGTGTATGCCTACGTTTTTGTCACGGTGCTGCCACCCTTGGTTGGCTTAAAAGGTGTAGAAGTACATGTGGGCATGGGCCAAATTGCTCAGAGTGTTTTTATCTACCTGGGTATTCCTTTTCTGGCTGGTATGCTTACCCGCTACCTGCTGGTGAAAGCCAAAGGAAAACAGTGGTACAACACCGTTTTTATTCCGAAAATCAGTCCAATCACCCTGGTAGCCCTACTTTTTACCATTGTGGTCATGTTTTCCTATAAAGGTAATCTGATTGTACAGATTCCGTTGGATGTTCTCAGAATTGCCCTGCCGCTGATTGCCTATTTTGTGATCATGTTCTTTTCGGCATTTTATCTGGCCAAGAAAGCAGGGGCAGACTACGCCAGATCCACTTCACTGGCCTTCACCGCAGCTGGGAATAACTTTGAGCTGGGAATTGCCGTTGCCATTGCCGTATTCGGCATTGATTCGGGAGTTGCTTTTGCAGCCGTGATTGGCCCGCTGGTTGAAGTGCCTGTACTGATCCTATTGGTAAAAGTGGCTCTAAGGCAACAAAGTAATTTTTCAAAAGGATCGACCGTTTAATCCAAATGACAGAACTGGAAAAATGACAGAACCACAGACTTGGTGCAAATTCTAAAGACATCTTTTCCATAATCACACCAATCCGTAATCACACTGATCTATACTCACCCTGATTTGTGACACTATCATGTATCATCACAAATCAGTGTAATTACGACGATTAATGACTCTTTTACTTTTGCATCCCACTTGAATTTGACATCCTACTGGAACTGGATTATGTTTGATTAAAGCACTGATTATGGCATTGCTCTTCCAGGCATGATAAAACAAGCACTAACGTTTGACAACCTGTTTTCACAATTTAGAAAGCGCAAATAGGGCTTTCATTTGATGGATGAAAAGGGGTACTATGAGAAAGCATCTAATCTGGGAAATGTCCCTTTACCATGATGCTACTTACCAAGACCCAACTTACTACTCTGGCTAAAATACTTTCACTTACGGTTTATTTTAACTGCTACTGCATCTGTAGACTTAACTATCCTAGCCTGGGGTTAAAACCACTTGAATGAGTTGTTTGACACCTGATCGGTTAACTATTTAGTTTGTTTATCCTGTTAGTCGCTCGGCTCGCATCCTTACTGTGGGATAACGTCTACTGTGGTGTCTCTAATTTACACACAGATAACTTATAGACAGATAACCCTATAAGAAAACAATATAAGGATTAGTGCCAAAGCGTACATGTGATCCTATGCTTGTATCTGATCCTATGCTTGTATGTGATCTATCAGGAAAGGAAATAAAGTCATTTCTCGTTGTAAAACCATCTATCATAAAAAAGATACAACTTTTTTCCAAAATTATGTAACATTTTATACTAACATATTCACTTATTTTGCATATGTTACTGCTTTATTAGCAGCCTAATTTGATACTCTCTTGCTCGATGAAAAAAATCTTTCTCTTATCACTGGCAATCTCCTACCTGGTTAGCTCATCAGGGATAGTAGTTTGCTTGGATAAATGCCGGGATTTTTTTCAATCAATTACAGCCAATGTTACCTCCGAGCACTCATGCTGCCAGGAGAAACATGGCAGCCCTTCATCCAATGGCGGGTGCCAAAAAGGCAGTTGCAAGAGTAGTAAGTGCATGCTAAAGCTGCAAATTTCCAAGCAGCTTTCTGCAAAGCATCAGTGGTCGGCCAAAGCGTTTACTACTGACCTTGTTGTTGGCAACGGGTTTTTCTTTTATCAAGCGCCCGTATTTGCATACCGTGTGTTGATTCTTCCCGATTACCACGCGCCTCCTTCGCGGTACAAAAGCCCGCTTTATCTTTCCAATCGTGTACTTCTGATTTAGTAGGATTCTTCCTTGCTGCACCGACATCCGACCGGATGAATCGGCTTTTTGTGTTTTGCCCCAATTCAATTGTGCAATAATAGTTTTCGGTAGGTTTTGCTGCAGAAGTACATTTTACTGTAGATGTACATTTTACGCAGGTATACATTCGGCCATTGCCCATTAGGGTTACCGGTTGAATGTCGCTGACTACTTGCTTTTGTACATGCCTGCTTGCTTTTACATAGTCTGTTTACGGAGCAGTATCGTATGGAAGCACATCATGCCCAAATGCTTTGATGACCATCCGGTACTGTTTGCCCAACGATTTTATTAAAACTTAGAATTTATTAAAACTTAGAAATCATATGAAAACCTGCGTCAAAAGTTTTGCAATCCTTGTCGCGACAAGCCTGGTCTGGGCTTCCTGTAAAAACGATCAAATGAATCCGATGAATCCACTCAACATCAACTATCCGGCAGCTTTCGTGGTGAATGGCGAGGATAACACAGTCAGTGTCATCAACACCACCACTAATCAGGTGAGCGAAACGATCCGCCTCAACGGTGATAACACGCATGGCAATATGGATCAGATGCTTATGTATCCGCACCATGTTTATCTGAATCCGGACAAGTCAATGCTTTCCGTGGGCGTACCGGGTATGGACTTGAGCGAAAAACACGGCGGGGGCATGGAAGGGATGAAGGGAAAATTTGCTATTCTCAGTGCCACTACCGGGATGATTACCAAAGTGGTCGAACTGCCGGCCATGAATCACAATGCCGTCTTTTCACCGGATGGGCGCGAAATCTGGACTTCGCAGATGCAAGAGGAAGGCAAAGTGCTGGTTTACGATGTTAATACCTACGCGCTGAAATCAACCATTGCAGTGGGTAAAGAACCGGCCGAGGTTACTTTTTCAGCCGATGGCAAAGTGGCCTTTGTCGCCAATGGAGGTGATAACAGCGTAACAGCGATTGATCCGTCAACAAAAGCCATTCTGAAAACCATTGCTGTTGGCGCAAATCCGGTTGGAGCCTGGACCGGTTCGGACGGGAAGATGTATGTGGACAATGAAGACGGAAAGAGCATCAGCATCATTGACGCGGCCAAATTGGATCTCACTCAGACCATTGATTTGGGTTTCATGCCAGGAATGGCCGCCTATAATGGGGAGATCAAGGAGCTTTGGGTCACTGACCCCAACGGCGGGAAGGTACACTGGTGGAAATGGGATCCGGCGATGAATATGTACATGCACGGGGGATCCTTTCAGACAGGAGCTGGCACGCATGCCATTGCCTTCAGGGGAATGAGTGCCTATGTCACCAACCAGGCGGCTCATACCGTATCGGTGGCAGATGTGATGGCACATGCGGAAACGAAACAAATTCCGGTTGGCAAAAAACCCAACGGCATCGTCCTTAACTGAATCCGTCCTTGACTGATATGGAGGCAACGCATTGGCATCTGATGCTGAACCATTTTCCGATTCTGGGAACCCTGTTTGGTCTTGGGTTGCTGCTGGCGGGAATATTTCGGCGGGAAGATAGCCTTACCAAGGCTGCATTGCTGATTTTTCTGCTGCTGGCACTGCTCACGGTAGCGGTTTTTCAGACTGGTGAAATTGCCCACGAGAAACTGTACATCAACGTTTCCGAAGCATCACAGGATTGGATCTTACTGCATCAGAAAATGGCCCGGCAAGCTCGGTGGATGATGGTTGGACTGGGAGGCTTATCAGCTTTAGCCTGGTGGATGCAACGGAAAAATCACCGCTGGCAACGAATCTGCCTGTGGGCAGTAGTGGTGGTTGGGAGCCTGACGTTCGGCCTGATGGCACAGACGGGCAATTCCGGTGGGAAGATCATGCACACGGAAATTCGTGGACGAAACGGATAGTCGATAGGTTTCCGCTTTTTAAAAGATACTATTTTCCAATAATTCCTTTTACTTCTATTCACTCAAAAACCCTTATGAAAAATCTCAGATTATTTGTTTTCGGACTTGCCTCAATTGCATTTCTGGTCGCTTGCGACAGTGACAAAAAATCGGCTGACCAACACGCCGGACACGAGATGGCCGCGCCGGACAGCACCCGAAAAACCGCCTCAGCGGAAACATCACACGATGGACACGAACACGGAGGTGCCGCCCCCGCTACGGCCCAAGACCTAGGTGAGGTGGACTTGGCAGTGAAAAACCAAATCAATGGATTGCTCACCGAGTATCTGGAGTTGAAAAACGCATTGGTAGCCACCAACGATGCCAAGGCCAAGAGCGCAGCCGCATCGCTGATCGAAAAACTGGAAAAGGTGGACGATCAGAAAATGACCGACGATCAGAAGGCTTTTTTCCATTCGCTGCATGAGAAAATAAAGACCGATGCCGAGCACATCACCGAGGCAGGCATTGATCACCAGCGCGAACATTTCAGCTCGATGTCAAACCAGGTTTTCAAGCTGGTCAAGTCTTTTCATGCCAATCAAAAACAGGTGTATTACGAATTCTGCCCAATGGCTTTTGAAAACAAAGGAGCTTACTGGCTGAGCGAAACCGAGCAGATCAAAAATCCTTATTTTGGTGAGAAAATGATCAGTTGCGGCAGTGTGAAGGAAACGCTAGCCCAACAATAGTATCTTCTACCGTATGAAAACCTCCTCATACATACCGGCACTCGGCTTCCATTGGCTCACACGGTTTTACGACCCGGTGGTGCAAATGAGTATGCGCGAAAACGAGTTCAAGACGGCACTGCTCCGGCAGGCCGCTCTTGAACCGAGGCATCAAGTATTGGATTTCGGCTGTGGTACACTCACGCTTTCACTGTTGGCAAAGCAACTACAACCCCAACTGCAAATCAGAGGGGTGGATGTAGATGCAAAGGTGATTGAGATTGCCAGCCAAAAAAGCACAGAAAAGGGACTGGAGATTCCGGTGGACATCTACGACGGGGTGAGACTGCCCTACCAAGACCATGTGTTTGACCGGGTCATCTCCAGCTTGGTGTTCCACCACCTGCGAACCTGGCAAAAAAGGCAGGCACTGCTTGAGATTCACAGGGTGCTAAAGCCCGGCGGCCAGTTGCACATTGCCGATTTTGGCAAGCCGCAAAACAGCTACACGTGGTTTGCATTCAATTTGGTTCGTAGTTTAGACGGCTGGGAAAACACCAAAACCAACGGCGAAGGACTGCTTCCTGTCATCATCCGGCGCAATGGATATTCCAACGTTTCGGAAACTGAGTATTTCAATACGGTTTTCGGTACGGTGCGACTGATCAAGGCAATCAAGTTTTAACTCAATTTGTATGAGAACCTTTCAAAAAAACAGGGTCTCCTTATCCAAAACCGGTTGGGCGGCTCTTTTCTTTCTACTGGTCGGGGTGAGCGGTTTTGCCCAAAACGACAGCAGTGGGGTGTATGCCTCGGCGGAGGATTTCACAAACCAAAAGCTGACGCTTGCCAGTGACTGCAAGACTGAAAAACACCGCATCAAGCTGAACGACTTTGCGGGCAAATCTTATATAGAAGTCATTCATCAGGGAGAGCCGCACCGTTTCGAGAAGTCAGAAATATTCGGCTACCGGCAGTGCGACGGCAACGTATTCCGCTTTGTGAGCGGCAAGCATTACCGACTCCTCAATCCGACCGAACGGGTTTTGCTTTACAAATCGGAAATCTCGCCGATAGGCAAGAATCCGGGCAAAACGACTTACTATTTTTCAAAAGATGCCGCCTCAGCAGCCTTGCCGCTGACGCTTCGGAATCTGAAGGCTGGTTTTCCGGACAACCACGCTTTTCATGATGCCTTGGATGCACAGTTCAAAACCGATGAGGGATTGGCGGCCTACGACAGCTACCATAAAATGTACAAAATCAATCACTTGTTGAAAAGCTCCGAAAAATAACATCGGGATTTTACCAAAACCCTGATGCATTGGAACAAGAAACAGGTATAGGAAACCGAAAAACTATGATAGAAAAATTAGTGTCCATCTCGCTTCGAAACCGGCTCATTGTATTGATGCTGGCAGCGGGACTGTTCGTCTGGGGGATTTTTTCACTAAACCGCAATCCGATAGACGCCATTCCAGACTTGTCTGAAAACCAGGTCATCGTATTCACCGAATGGATGGGACGTAGCCCGCAGGTAATGGAAGACCAGGTCACCTATCCGCTGGTCTCCAACCTGCAGGGCATTCCCAAGATCAAAAACATCCGGGGTACGTCAATGTTCGGGATGAGTTTTGTGTATGTGATTTTTGAGGACAACACCGACATCTACTGGGCCAGGACCCGCGTACTTGAGCGGCTTAACTACGCCCAGCGGCTACTACCGCAAGGCATCACACCTACCCTGGGGCCGGACGGAACGGGAGTGGGGCATATTTTCTGGTACCATCTGGAGGCCAAAGGCATGGACCTGGGCGAACAGCGGGCCTTGCAGGACTGGTATGTCAAGTTTGCCCTGCAAACCGTGCCGGGTGTGAGTGAGGTGGCCTCGTTCGGTGGCTTTCAAAAGCAATACCAGATTACCATCGACCCGCGCAAGCTGAACTACTATGCCGTGCCCTTGATGGATGTGCTCAACACAGTTCGCGCCAACAACAACGACGTGGGCGGACGCAAATTCGAACTGTCGGACATGGGCTATATCGTGCGAGGGTTGGGTTACATTAAAAGCATCCAGGATGTGGAGAATATGCCCATTGGAACCTACAAGACCGTTCCTGTACGGGTCAAGGACGTGGCTACCGTACAGATGGGTGGTGATTTGCGGCTGGGAATTTTCGACATGGACGGCCATGGGGAAGTGGTTGGCGGAATTGTGGTCATGCGCTACGGAGAGAACGCCGACAAAGTAATAGGCGCGGTGAAAGAAAAGATGAAGGAAGTAGAAAAAGGGTTGCCCGCAGGTGTAAAATTCAAGGTTTCCTACGACCGAAGTACGCTGATCGAACAGGCAGTTGACTCGGTGAAAGGAACACTGATCGAAGAAATGGTTTCCGTCTCGGTCATTGTTCTTATATTCTTGTTTCACCTTCGAAGCGCGCTGATTATTCTCATTCAGCTTCCGATTTCGGTTGCCATCGGCTTTATCCTACTTGAAACTTTTGGAATTTCATCCAACATCATGTCACTGACAGGCATTGCCCTGGCGATCGGGGTAGTAGTCGACGATGGGATTGTAATGGTCGAAAACGCCTATCGCCACCTGTCTGAAGCGCAACAAGAACCTGAAGCGCAACAGGAAACGATCACTACTTCAGAGCCTACAGCTACCTCACAGCCGACAGATACATTGCAATCTACAGAAAAATTATGAGAAAGCTCAGTAATCAGGAAAGGTTATCTATCATTGAACGCGCCTGCCAACAGGTGGGGCCTGGGGTATTCTTTTCAACCATTGTGGTAATCGCCTCTTTTCTACCCGTGTTCCTGCTTACGGGTATGGAAGGGAAGCTGTTTTCTCCCCTAGCCTGGACAAAAACATTTATCCTGCTTGTCGATGCGGTAGTTGCCATCACCCTGACACCGGTACTGATCAGTATCTTTTTGAAAGGAAAACTTCAGCCTGAAAGCGCCAATCCCATTACCCGCTTTTTGGAAAACATCTACACGCCCATTCTGCGCCTATGCCTCAGATGGCGCAAAACGACCCTGGCCATCAACATTCTGGCTTTGGCCGTAAGCATTCCGATGGTTCTCTCTATCGGATCCGAATTCATGCCTCCACTCGATGAAGGTTCGGTGCTGTTCATGCCCGTCACCTTACCCGATGTTTCCAATTCGGAAGTCAAGCGCATTCTGCAGGTTCAGGACAAACTCATCAAATCTGTGCCGGAAGTTGCCCATGTACTGGGCAAGGCCGGAAGGGCTAATACAGCCACTGACAACTCACCCATTTCCATGATTGAAACCATTATCCTGCTCAAGCCTTCGGCGGAGTGGCGCGAGGGGATGAGCAAGAATGATATTGTCAATGAACTGAATGCCAAACTCCAGATTCCTGGGGTAACCAATGGCTGGACACAACCGATCATCAACCGAATCAACATGCTTTCCACCGGTGTACGAACGGATGTGGGCCTAAAGGTATATGGCCAGAACCTGGACAGCATCTATGTGCTGGCCCAGCAAATGAAAAAAGCCCTAGAAGGAATCGAAGGGGTGAAAGATTTGTATGTCGAGCCTATTACAGGCGGCAAGTACCTGGATATTGCCATCAAAAAAGACCAGATCGGACGCTACGGCTTGAGCGTAGACGATGTGAATATGATCGTTGAGAGTGCCCTGGGGGGAATGAACCTGACTACCACCATTGAAGGACGTCAGCGGTTTAATGTAAATGCCCGATTTGCGCAAGATTTTCGCAATAATCTTCAGGGTCTTAAACGCATGCAAGTGCAAACTGCCGCCTATGGCCCCATTCCCCTGGAAGCTGTAGCGGATATTAGCCTGTCCGAAGGTCCGCCAATGATCAACTCGGAAAACGCCATGCTGCGCGGAACAGTGCTTTTTAATGTACGCGAGCGGGATTTGGGCAGTACCGTGAATGAAGCCATTGAGCGGCTCAATGCCCAGGTCAAACAAATGCCCAAGGGTTACTATGTGGAATGGAGTGGTCAGTGGGAAAATCAGCTACGCGCCAATCAGACCTTAAAATTGATTATTCCGATCGTGATCGTAATAATCTTTATGGTTCTGTACTTCACCTACCACTCGGTCAAGGAGGCCTTTATCACCATGATTACTGTTCCCTTTGCCTTAATCGGAGGTGTGTACATGGTTTATTTCTACGGAGTGAATTTCTCGGTAGCAGTGGCGGTAGGATTCATAGCCCTGTTTGGGATGGCTATTGAAACGGCCATGCTGATGACCATCTTCCTCAATGAATCCATGCAGCATCTGGTAGCTGCCAAAGGAAACTCCCGCCAGACAATTACCAACGAGGATTTGCGCCAGTATGTGATTCGCGGCTCGGCCCAGCGGCTGCGGCCCAAGCTGATGACAGTTTCAGTGTCGCTTTTCGGTTTGATCCCGATTCTATGGGCAACCGGGACGGGTACGGATGTAATGCTACCGATCACCATTCCGCTGATCGGCGGTACGATCACCTCCTCGATCTACGTGCTGCTGGTCACCCCGATTGTATTTGAAATGACCAAGGAATATGAACTTAAAAAACATGGAAAGATTGAGATTCTCGATGTTAAGGAATAACACGGCGATCCGCTGTGGCCTGGTAGTACTGGCCGCATGTGCGGCCATTGGTAATGGCAACGCCCAAGCACCGTTAATTTCGCTCGATTCGGTGCTTCGGGCCGTGGAAAGTCATCATCCCGAATTGCGCATGTATGACAATCAAGCCAAGGCTTTTGATCTGTACGCCGAGGGAGCCCGCAGTTGGGAGGCTCCGCAAGTGGGAGCCGGCTTATGGAATACTCCCTACAATACCGGCATGTGGCGCAAAGGCACCGAAGACGGAATGTCCCGAAATGCGATGGGACAGGTGATGGTCTCATTTGAGCAAATGATTCCCAACAGGCAGAAACAACGGGCCAAAGAACAATACATGCGATCGATGTCTACGGTGGAACGGGAAAACCGGGGCTTTCAATTAAACCGCCTCAAGAGTGAGGCCAAAAGCAACTACTACGAATGGGCAATTTTGAAACGAAAGGCGGCTGTACTGAAAGAAAGCGAAAACCTGATCCAATACATCATTTCTTCTTCGCAGATACGCTACACCTACAACCAGGATAAACTCGCTTCGCTCTACAAAGCCAAGGCCCAGCTCTCCCAGTTGGAAAATGACCAAGCCATGCTTGAAGCGGAAATCACTCGCCGCAACATCATGCTCAACACGCTGATGAACCAGGAAAAGATGCGCATCTTTGAGGTGGATACCGCCGTAACGGTTGCCGACTACGAAACCCTGCCAGTAGATACGGTACAAGTGGTTCAAAACCGAAGCGACATTCGCGCCTTGGAACGCTCCATCCAAGTAAATCTGCTAAACCAAAACCTGGAACGAAGCCGGCTCAAACCCGACTTCGGTGTTCGCTACGAACACATGTTCACTTTCGGTGGTCAGCCGCAGATGTTTTCGCTAATGGGCATGGTCACCCTGCCGCTGGCGGGTTGGTCGGCCAGAGAATTCAAGGCAAACGCGCGGGCGATGGAATACGAGCGGCGGGCATTGCAAGATCGCAGGCAGGCCATTGCCAACGAGGCTTCTGGACAGCTGGGCATATTGGCCACTGAAATCAGAAGCTACAAACGACAGGCCGACACTTACCGCACCGGCATCATCCCGACTTTGATGAAAAACTACCGGGCCAACCTGCTGGCTTACGAACAAAACACCGAGGACTTGTTTGTCCTGCTCGATGCGTGGCAAATGCTCAACACTGCCCGTCTGGAATACTTGGACAAAATTCAGAACATTCTTCGCTTGCAAGTAGATTATGAAAGAGAACTGCAAAAATAACTCAAACCCATCGGTGCATCCGGAAAGGTTATTGCATCTGAAACCCGAACTGACCCCAATCCAAAGAGGTTATCTTGTCACTCTTTTGCCTATCCTGCTTTTGCCTTCCTTGCTTATGGCGGCCTTATTAATGGCGGCATTGCTGCTGGTGGGCTGCGGCGAAGGTGAAAAAAATGCCACTGCTACCGACCCGCATGCCGGGCACACAATGCCCCCCGCTCCAACAGATGGACACATTCAAGTCGATCAGCCAGCCACCGATGTGACCCTGAACACCTTACTTGAGCCCACGCAGGCAACGGTCATCAGCCAGGTGCGCACGGTTAGGCCTGAACGCAAAGATCGGATTATTTCTTTTCTTGCGCCGGGACAAATCACCTATGACACGCGCAACTTGTACGGGGTCTCGCTGCTGTACGGGGGCAGGATCGAAAGACTGTACGCTAAATACAATTTTCAGCCTGTCCGCCGCGGCGAGCTATTGATGGAAATCTACAGCCCCGAGCTACTGACTTCGCAACAGAACCTGATTTTTCTGATTGAAAACGACCCTTCGGCCACCGATCTGATTGAAGCGGCCAAGAAGAACCTGCAACTACTCGGCCTGACCGCAGCCCAAATCCAACGGCTTGCCCATACGCGGAAACCGTATTACACCCTGCCAGTATACAGCCCTTACAGTGGTTATCTAAGCGAGATAAACAACACAATGCAGGCTCAGACAGCGCAAGGGGCCATGCCTACCGCCGAGCCGACCACCTCCCCGCTTTCGCTAAGGGAAGGAACCTATGTGCAGAAAGGTCAAACCGTATTCCGTATCTATGACAACAGCCGCATTTGGGCCATTCTGAACATCTACCCGGCAGATGCCGACAAGGTCAGGAAAGGTCAGACCACTGAAATCACGCTGGAAAGCAGGCCGGAAGAAAAGATCGTAGCAACGATCGATTTCATTGAACCTTTTTACGCCCCGACCACCAAAAGCGTCCGGGCAAGGGTGTATTTGCCCAATCCCGACCGCGCCATCCGCATCGGCTCGCTGCTGACGGCCAAAGTAAGCGCAGGAAAGAAAAACACCTTGTGGATACCCCGCACGGCAGTATACGACCTGGGTCAGGACAAAATAGTCTGGCTCAGTGGCACAAGCAACAGCTTCACCGCCCGTCGCATTCAAACCGGTGTGCAGTATGGGGACTGGACAGAAGTCAAGCAAGGCCTTTCCCAAACCGATGTGCTGGCTGCCGATGCGCAGTTTCTCATTGACAGTGAGAGTTTTATCAAAAGCAGTCAGCGATGAATCCATACACGATATATCCACATACGATGAGTCTACACAGAATGATTACATACACGAAAATCCCGAGTGCCATGCTCGGCAGTCACCTGCCCTGGCAAAGGGCAGGGCTGCTGATGCTGCTACCCTGGCTTTGGTGGGCTTGCACCAGTGAAACAAACACTGCCCACAACCACCAGACGGATGAATATTACTACACCTGCTCGATGGATCCGCAAGTGGTCGAATCCAAACCTGGCAAATGTCCGATTTGCCGAATGGAATTGACCCGTGTAAAGAAAGTCAAAGGAGCCGATCAAGGGCTGCAGCTGTCCGATACACAGGTGAGACTTGCCGGAATCCAAACCATGAAGGTGCGCCAGGATACGCTCAGTGAAGAATTGGCACTGACCGCTACCATAGCCGTAAACCAGAACCGGCTTACCAATTACAACACTCGTGTGGATGGTCGGATACAGCGGCTGTACGCAAAAAACCAGGGTGACTATGTAAGGGTCGGACAGGTGCTCTACGAGATTTATTCAGAGCAGCTACTGACCTTGCAGCGGGAATATTTGCTGACACTGGAAAAGCAGAAACGATTGCCCGGTTCACAGGTGGATTTCGCCCGCATTGCCGAAGCCGCCCGAAACAAAATGCGGCTACTGGGTCTGACCCAGCTGCAGATTCAACGACTTGAACAGCAGGGCCAGGTGCAACAGAGTGTGCCGGTAGTAAGTACCGTTTCCGGAACCCTGACCCAGGTGCTTGCCCGGGAGGGTGATTTTGTCATGGCCGGCAATCCGGTTTTATCCGTGGCAGATTTATCGTCAGTATGGGTGGAGGCGCAAGTATACGCCACTGAGGCAGCCCTGGTGCAACCATCACTACACACTAACATGCTGGCCAGCATCACAATCCCGGCCTTTCCAGGCCAGAGATGGACAGGACGCATCCGCTTTGTCAACCCCGAGCTCAATCCCGACAGCAAAATCAACCTGATCCGTCTGGAAATCACCAATCCGAAAGGCCAGTTGCTGCCCGGAATGCAGGCCAATGTTTTTCTGAAAACAAGCCAGAAAACGGGTATTGCCTTGCCCACCAATGCGGTGCTGCGCGAAAGCCGTTCGAGTGTGGTGTGGGTCAAAGACGACAAAGGCAACTATCAGCTTCGGATGGTGAAGACGGGCCTAGAGACCGCCGACCGGGTAGAAATCCTGTCCGGTTTGCAGGAAGGCGAAACGGTAGTGACCGCCGGGGCTTATCTGATCAACAGCGAATACATTTTCAAAAAAGGAGCCGACCCGATGGCCGGGCATGCCATGTAAACGGGCGGGCTTTGCAAACGCTGAGAAAAAACGTGGTGAAAAATAAACATAAAACAATGACAATCACATGGGATCGCATCAACTTACCGACGACCAACTGGATGATTTGTTCAGGCAAGCGGCTGCTAAAATCATTCCTACCGAAACCTGTAAAAAAGCGTGGATGCGCTTAAAGGCACGACTGGACAAACCGCTACCGATAGCAAAAAGATTTGCTTGTAGAAAATCAAACGCCGGTAAGAAACGGTACTAAAATCCGTGGCCTACCAATATAGATCCGAGTCGGCTTGCGCAAAACCGAAGGCTACCGAAAAGGCAGGTTTTAGGTTTTTCAAGAATACTATTCTTCTAAGGTCATCTAAGGCATTCGTGCCTGAAACATGCTGTCAAATCACTTCCAATGTGAGAAATACCTGCCAAACGAGGCATTCATTTATAAGTTCATTCTTTCATTTTTAAACCCAACTGTAGTATGAAAAAGTCAATTTTTTTACTGGCCCTGCTGGCAATCAGCTTTAGCGGATTTGCCCAGCAAAACAAACCGATGCAAAACAAATCCATGCACGGGGGCCAGCTAGTCATGACAGGCAAATACCATGTGGAAATGGTTCACTCCGGCAATGAGTACAACTTCTACGTCATGGATGCCAACATGAAAATGGCCGATGTAAAAAAGTTCACCGGTATGGCTATGCTCCAAACCGCCGACGGTAAAATGCAGCACAAAGACCTGATGTGGATGGACGGACGGTTCATGTTCAACAGTGATAACAGCACTTATCAATCGCTTACCGTAACGCTCACCAAAGGCAATCAGAAGATTCAGGCCCAGTTTGCAGCCGGTAACGATGGACAAAAAGAGGATCACAGCGGGCATGACAACCACTGATAAAAGATCACCACTGATGATCTTCCTCTTACAGGCACTTACCTACACTTACACCTAAATTGAAATCAGTTATGAAAACCATTGTTTTTTTGCTGCTCTGCCTGGGTTGGGTAAACAGCACCCTTGCCCAGCATGAGCATCACGGCCAGCCCGTGAAAAAAGAATCGGAGCAAAAGGAATCGGTAAGTAACCATTCCCCGATGAGCAATCGTGATTCGCTCTCTCATCGGGGAATGGTTACTTCCTTGCCCGCTTCCCGTGTGTACGCCCTGAGTCGGGTCAAACTCACCGGCAAAGTCGTAGTGTATGATCTGACCATTGACCGAACGAGGGTGAACATTACCGGCAAGCCCACCTGGGCCATGACGCTGAACGGCAGTGTTCCCGGGCCCACCCTTACCTTTACCGAAGGTGACTCGGCAGTCATTCGCATTCACAACAAACTGACCACCGAAACCTCGGTGCATTGGCACGGCATCTTGCTGCCCAATCGCGAAGACGGGGTTTCCTACCTGAATACGCCTCCGATCAAAGCGGGTCAGTCGCATACCTTCCGCTTTCCGCTGGTGCAGTCAGGAACCTATTGGTTTCATTCCCACACCCGCTACCAGGAGCAGCGGGGCGTGTACGGCTCAATCGTGATTCATCCCCAAAAGCCTAAACAAACAGTTGATCAGCAACTGGTAGTGGTGCTTTCCGATTGGACAAACGAAAATCCGGCGTACATCCTCAAAAACCTCAAGCGTGGCTACGAATGGTATTCGGTAAAAAAAGGCAACGCGCAGAGTCTGAACCGTATCATTGCGCACAAGGCCGTGGGGGCCTATCTGAAACAGTCTTTCACGCGAATGCCGCCAATGGATATTTCGGATGTGTACTACGAGCGGTTTCTGATCAACGGCAAGGACACCAGTCGCTACCCGGGCCTAAAGCCCGGCCAGAAGTTGCGGCTGCGGGTAATCAATGCCAGTGCCACCACTTATTTTCACCTCAACTTCGGGGGTGGAAAAATGGAACTGGTTGCCGCCGATGGCTTGGATGTAAAACCGGTAGCCGTCGAGCGCGTGTTGATCGCCGTTGCCGAAACCTATGATCTTATCGTGACCCTGCCGGAAAACGGGGCGTATGAATTACGAGCAACCGCGCAGGATGGGTCAGGCTACGCAACGGCGTGGCTTGGCAAAGGAAAGCAGGTAGCTGCCCCGGCTATTCCCAAGCCCGACCTCTACCAGATGACCCGCTCGATGAGCAGCATGTCTATGGGCAGTATGGGAGTCATGCGGTACGGCAAAGGCGGTAAAGGGCATTCAATGAGCGGGATGTCAGGTATGAATCATCAGGGAATGGACATGAATGGAATGGATGACATGCAAATGGATGGTAAGCAAAAAAAGACGATAAAAACCGATTCGGCCAGAAGCAATCCGTCTGACAGTCATCAGGGTCATCCGATGAACCAAAAAGATACTGCGGGCAAAGGGCAAGGAATGCAAATGCCGCCTGCCCAATCGGAAATGAAACACGACGGGATGGATATGGGCGGGATGGCTATGCAGGGAATGAACCATGAAAACAAGGATATGCCTTCGGCGATGAATATGCTGGGCGAAATCAATACGCCCGACTACAACCAGTTGCAAGCCCAGGAAAAGACGGTGTTCCCCACAGACCGCCCCATCAGGGAAATCGCCCTGGAATTGTCAGGAGACATGAGGCGGTACATCTGGGGCATTAACGGCAGAACCATCTCGCAAGAAGAAAAGATTTTGATTCGCCGGGGTGAAATCGTTCGCTTTCGTCTGACCAATGGTACGATGATGCTCCACCCGATGCACCTGCACGGGCACTACTTCCGTGTGGTCAACCAGCACGGGGACTACTCGCCACTCAAGCATACGGTGAATGTATCACCGATGCAAACGGTTACCATTGAATTTTTGGCCGATGAGGAAAAAGACTGGTTCTTCCATTGTCATTTGCTCTACCATATGCTCACGGGCATGGCCCGGGCCGTTAGCTACCAGGGCAGTGAGCCGGATTCAGACATGGTAGCCATTCAAAAACTCCACCTGCGCGACATGCGGGACAATCAATGGTTTTTCTGGGGACGGGCGGATGTGGGCTTTCCTACCAGTTACCTGGCTACCAACTTGTCCAATAACCGGAATGCGATTCTTATCGGAGGGGATGCCAATTGGAACGGACGCTTTGAAATGGATGCGGACTATGAACGCTATTTTTCCCAGTATTTCCGGGTATTTGCTGGGATTGATGCGGGAAACGAGGAGTTTCTACGTTACGTCCGGGATAAGGAAGACATTGCACTGGCAGATCGCCGCATTATCCGTCCCGTGGCGGGCATTCGTTACCTGCTTCCGTTTCTGATTGACTCAGAAGTAAAAGTTGACATGAGGGGCAACGTCCGTTTTCAACTCTCGGGTGAGCAGCAGCTATTTCCCCGTGTGCTCCTTGGCTGGGAAGCGCAGTGGCTGGTGCGCTCCTACACCCGATTGCGGGTCGATGTTGACTATCTGCTGACAAAAAACGTAGCTTTTTATGGAAATTACGATACCCGCTATAATACGTTGAGTGGCGGCGTATCGTATCGTTTTTAAACTCTTTGGGTTGCATATCCTATCCAAAGAGAAGAGTTATTACTTACTTATCAGATCCGTACTTACTTATCAGATCCGTTTACTATGGATGCTCCTTTGGCCAACATCATCGAAGAATACAAAACCGACCCGGAATCTGTTTACAATACCTGGTTCATTGGCGATAAAGATCGTTTGAAGGCGTTTCGCTCCATTCGCAGAGGGGTTGAGCAGGTAGTAAAAGACATCCGGGAAAATAAATTCGGGAACGATTTCAAAGGATCTTCTCTGGAATTTGTTCTTAGTGTAATTACCGAACAGAAGCAGGTCTTTGAAGGGGCTTCTCACCCATTTTACTGGAAGCCCAAACTGCGCATTCCGGATATTTACGAGAACGAGTCCAATAAAAAGACATTTGGACAATTCCTCGAAAGCTGCCTGGTCCAGACAAAGGAGGAAGTTTTACTCAAAGAAATTATCCGGTTGGACGAACTCAAAATCAAAGGACTGGGGCCAGCTGTTGCCAACATTCTTTATTTTCTGCACCCCACACTTGTTCCCCCTTTCAATACTGCAATTGTCAATGGATTTAACTCCCTGTTTAAAGATACCAAAAAACTGGGTTCCTGGTCTGAATATTTAAAGATGAGGGAAGTGATTCTGCAAACCAATCAGAATTACCGCAATCAGCTTTCCACAGATTTGGGAGCACTGGCTGGCCTATTGTTTGAAATCGGTTCACAAAAGATGATGCTGGGTACGAATGTCTACTTGTCAGCTGAGGAACGAGCCCGCCTAGAAAAAATGATTGAGAAACGGCACAAAGATGTACAACTTGAAAAACAAGAAGAAGATCTTCACACTGAAATGCAACACCATCTGCTCCGCATTGGAACTGCATTGGGTTACGATGCCATCCCGGCCAGCAATGATAAATCCCGTTCCTTTCGGGGAAACCCTTTTTCTTCGGTGAGTCTAGCCGCCTTCCCGGTGATAGATGGGGTAGATACCGATACGCGAAACACAATAAAACTGATTGATGTGCTTTGGTTTCAAAAAGGCACTGCCCGCATTGTCAGCGCGTTCGAAATAGAAAAAAGTACCAGTATCTATTCGGGCATCCTGCGTTTGTCAGATTTGTCACACTCGATCTGTGACGGAGAGGAAACGTTTTATTTGATTGTGCCCGATAGCCGGGAAAAGGAAGTACGAATGCAACTTTCCCGGCCTTCCATACAAAAAGGCAACGTCGCCATTAAATACATTCTGTTTTCCGATCTGCGAAAGCATTGCGAGTCGCTGTGCCTATTGGGTGAAAGTCACCGAATCTTGGAAAAGATTGCCCGGACGGTAGTATAACCGGATCAGAGAATGAGTAATGAACTATTTCACTTAACAACCGCTAAACATGCATACGCACGCGCATTCATCAAAAGACGAAAAGCCGGTGAAAGATACGCCGGTGTCACATACCGGGCATTCCCATCACCCGGCACCGGATCAGGATACTCATGCGGCGCATGGTGGGCACAACCACAGCGGCATGATTGACGATTTCCGCCGCCGTTTTTACGTGGTTCTGCTGCTGACCGTTCCGGTCGTGCTGCTTTCGCCCATGATCCAGCACTGGCTGGGCGTGGACTGGGCTTTCCCCGGTTCGGCATACGTGCTGCTGGGATTGTCGTCGGTCATCTTTTTCTACGGCGGGTGGCCGTTCCTGAAAGGCTTTTATGACGAGATGAAAACCCGCACCCCGGGCATGATGACGCTGGTAGCCATCGCCATCACGGTGGCCTATGCCTATAGTGTGGCAACGGTTTTCGGACTGGAAGGGATGGACTTTTTTTGGGAACTGGCGACGCTGATTCTGATTATGCTCCTGGGACACTGGATTGAAATGCGCTCCATTGCCGCATCTTCCCGCGAACTGGAGCTATTGGTGGAACTGATGCCCGCCGAGGCGCATTTGCTACACGGAGATGGTGCGGGGGCTGACCACCAGAGAGATGTTAAGACCGATACGCTCAAAGCCGGGGATGTGATTCTGGTCAAGCCGGGCGAGAAGATTCCGGCGGACGGGGAGATCATCGAAGGCGAAAGTTACCTGAACGAATCCATGCTCACCGGCGAATCCAAACCTGTGGCCCGCAGCCGGGGCGACAAGGTGATTGCCGGTTCAATCAATGGCAACGGTTCGCTAACAGCAAAGGTGCTACACGGCAGCCGTGACTCATACTTGGCGCAGGTAGTCAAGCTAGTGCAGGATGCCCAAAACGCTAAGTCACAAACCCAGCTATTGGCCGACAAGGCCGCCCAATGGCTCACTGTCATTGCCCTTGTTTCAGGATTAGCCACGTTTTTGGTCTGGTACCTTGCCATGGGCCAAGACCTTGCCTTTGCCATGGAACGGATGGTTACTGTCATTGTCATCTGTTGTCCGCATGCATTGGGACTGGCCGTTCCGCTGGTGGTAGCCTATTCCACCACACTCTCGGCCAAGCACGGCCTTTTGATAAAAAACCGGACCGCCTTTGAAAACTCCCGCAAAATCACCACCCTCGTTTTTGACAAAACCGGTACGCTCACCGTGGGCAAGTTTGCCGTGGTTCGGTACGAATCGTTCGGGGCAAACGCGGACAAAGGGGCAAATGCAGAAAATGAATTGCTCGCTTTGGCGGCGGCTTTGGAATCCAACTCCGAACACCCCATTGCCACCGGCATTATTGCCAAGGCCAAGGAGTTGAACCTGACTTTGCCTGCCGTCAGCGATTTTAAAGCCATTACCGGCAAGGGCATCGAGGCCGTCAGCGAAGGCAGAAAAATAGCGGTGGTCAGCCCCGGATACCTGAAAGAAAATACTATCGCCATACCCGGTAAAAGCCAATCAACGGCTGCCGAGACGGTAGTGTACGTGTTGGTTGACAATCTTCCAATGGGATACATAGCTCTTGCCGACCAAATACGCCCGGAATCGGCTGGGGCCATAGGGAAGCTAAAGGCTGAGGGTATTAAAACCATCCTTCTTACGGGCGACAACGCAAAAGTGGCCCAAACGGTGAGCCAACAGTTGGGCATGGATGGATTTTTCGCCGAAGTGCTTCCCCACCAGAAATTAGAGAAGATAAAGGAACTGCAAGCCAAGGGCGAATTCGTAGCCATGACCGGCGACGGGGTGAACGATGCCCCGGCATTGGCACAGGCCGATATTGGCATTGCTGTCGGCTCGGGCTCGGACATTGCAGCCGAAACGGCCGGAATCGTGCTTGTCAACAGCAACCCAAACGACATTGCCAGCCTGATTCTGTTTGGCAAGGCGACCTATCGGAAGATGATTCAAAACCTGGTGTGGGCAACTGCCTATAACATTGTGGCTCTTCCCCTGGCCGCCGGAGTACTGTATCAGGCGGGTATCATGCTCAGTCCGGCGGCGGGAGCCGTGCTCATGAGCGTCAGTACGGTAGTGGTTGCCATCAATGCACGCTTACTAAAAATCTGACCCTGAGATACACCTTACACCCTTTGGCACTTAAACCCTATTACTCCGATGAAGATTACTTCGATCAAGATTACTTCGATCAAGATTACTTCGATCAAGATTACTCCGATCATGAACCTGTTTCTACCGGTACGCTCTGCGGCACTTGTATTCGCGCTTCCTTTGATGTTTGCACTCTATTTGATGTTTGCGCCCACTATGCTTAGCTATTCTGTCTTCCCGGTAAGTCCTTCAGCAGTATCTACGGCAACGGCATCATCTACAGCAGCGGTATCTTCAGCAGTATTATCTTTACTAAAGTCTTTTGTCACGACTTTGCCAATCAATCGGTCAGGGTCCCGCCATTCGCTGCTTCCCAAAGCCGTGGCAATCCAGAAAGCAAAAGTGATTGCACCAAAGGGTCGCCAGCCGAAAGCGATTCTTAGTCCTGACGGCACATTGAATCTGGTATTCGGATGGGAAAATACAATCTATTTTAAAAAGACAAAGCTTGGACCTGATCAAAAACCTGAACCTGATCGGCTAGGAGGACCGGACTCTGTTCATACCGATGTCATTGATCCTGATGCCATTGATCGCGATTCAGCAGATCCAGTAGTTGTGGCTACCTTGCCAGAAGGCTTAATGCTTGGAATGGGAAGAGGGCCGCAACTGGCAATCTTTGAAAAAAAGACAGTGATTGCCGCCGTCGATAAGAAAGGGGATCTGTATAGCTGGTATCAAAACCCAAATGGGAACGGTTGGCAGGGTCCCATTCGAATCAATGATGTAACCGGGGTTGCTCAAGAGGGATTTGTCGCTCTACTGGCGGGAAACAGGGGGCGTTTTTATGCCTTCTGGAATGATCTGCGCAATGGCAATAACCAGATTTATGGAGCCATTTCACTCGATCAAGGTCAGTCTTGGCAGAAAAGCCAACAGCTCTACGCTTCTTCGGATACCACTATCTGTGAATGTTGCAAAGTTTCGGCAGCAGCGGATCAGAACGGGAATGTGCATGTGATGTGGCGCAATCAGCTCAGCGGATATAGAGACATGTATCTTCTGACGCTCGATCAAAATCTGAAAAGCAAAACCGTAGCTGCAAAACTTGGAAAAGGAAACTGGCAGTTGAAGGGTTGTCCCATGGATGGCGGTAACTTGACTGTCAACCCTGCGGGTAATGTAATCACCGTATGGCGCAGGGAAAACAATCTATACACTTGCCGGCCCGGCGGAATTGAAAAGCTGCTGGCCCAGGGCCGTAACCCGGTTGTTGCCACTACCGGTAAGGTGACGGCTACGGCATGGAATACCGGTCAGCAGGTATTCTATCAACTGATAGGTGGAACCGAAGCTGTAAAATCACCAATCCCAAAACCGGGAAAGGAAACAAGACCGGGAAAGGAAACCGGAATCATAAACATTGGAAACGGAACCTATCCTACGCTGGCTGCCAATGGCAAACAAATCGTTCTCTGCTGGGAGTCGGTTGACGGTCAGATCCTTTCCCGCATCCTGGATGTCGACAAAAATCAATCGCGTTGATGATTTGGATCATAGTCGTTGGGTACACAAATGTCTACCTTTACATTTGTTGCGATACCTGAAAAGCATTTAACCCGTAGTGTTTAACATCTGTTTTCAACTCAATATCTGTTTCTAAACCAAATTTTCTAACCCAAATCCTGTACGAACATGAAAAAGAATCTGTTTCTTCTCCTAGCGTTGTTATTGCCTCTGGTTGGTTTTGCTCAGCAACGGTCCGATTTCAAAGGTCATGTCATTGATGCCAAAGGGGATATTTATTTAGAAGGTGCTAAAGTGGGCACTGTCACCAAAGAAGGCACCGTCACCGATGCCAATGGGAAAAAGCTGGCCTATCTGGATTCCAACGGTCAGCTGATCGATGCCAACGGAAAAAAAATGGGTAAGATGGGAAAAGACGGCAAGACGTATTACGATGCCAATGGAACGGTCATGTTTGCCATCAAAGACAATGCAGACGGAACCTGCACCATCCGTGATGCCAAAGGGAAAGTAATTGGCAATGTACATTCTTCTTATAAGGGAGTTGCCTGCTCGCTTCACTGTTTTCAGAACAAGATGAATATGAAAGATCATACCAAACCTGCTCACTGACCGGTGAACGTTTTGCATTGATCTGAATTTTGTCCCTGTACATTATCCCTATACAGGTATGGTTGCCCCACCGCTAGGCTGCCATACCTTTTTGCTGTAAATCCCTGATACCTGTTTTAATCGGCACTTTTTTAATTGGCTCATGAAAAAAAATTTCCACTTGACAGCCCGTAGGATTCATCGCTACCTGGGATTGGTTATTGGAGTCCAGTTTCTGCTGTGGACGCTGGGCGGTCTTTATTTTAGCTGGTCGGATATGGATCAGGTACATGGCGACCATCAAAGAAAACGCACTTCCTTACTAGCGGCCAATCTGGAGCTGATCTCTCCTAAAATAGCATTGGAAAACATACGGAAAACAACCCGGACGGATTCGCTGGTTTCGGTAGGATTGGTACAACTACTGGGCATGCCCGTATATCAGATCAGAGTACAAACGGCAAACGCCCATCACCCGCAGGTATTTCTGGCCGATGCCTTGACAGGAAAGGTTCGCAAGCCACTGAATAAAACCGAAGCGATCCAGGTAGCTTCCCAGGCATTTAATGGACTACCCAAGGTGTTGTCTGTTCAATACTTGACTGCTACCAACACTCACCACGAATATCGCCAGCAGCCCTTGCCTGCCTTTGCCGTCACTTTCGACCGGCCCTATACAACTGTGTACGTAGCTACCGAGTTAGGCACAGTTCAGAAAATGCGCACCAATCAGTGGAGAGCTTTTGATTTCTTATGGATGCTGCACACGATGGACTACCAAAGCCGCGATAACATCGGGAATTGGCTATTACGGGCATTTTCCATCTTTGGCTTACTTACGATTCTTTCGGGATTTGTCTTGTTTGGCTTAAGCTCGAAAACCCTGAAAAAGTTAAGGCAACATAAGAAAAAGGGGTCAAAATTTTCTCTCCCGCCGGCGACTAGGCCTACACTCAATCAGTTATGAGCGCGGTTCGTCTACATATCAAAAACATGGTCTGCAACCGGTGTATACGGGTAGTTCGCGAAGAATTGGAAAAGCTTTCGTTACCTGTTGTGGATGTACAATTAGGGTATGCTTTAATTGAAATGGTAGAGGACTGCACCATGGAAAATATACATGCGGCTCTGGTGGCAAACGGTTTTGAACTGCTGGAAGACGATAAAGCACAAACGGTAGAAAGAACCAAAATCGCGATTGTGAAACTAATCCGCAGTGGAGGGATGCATAGTATCACTATCAATCTTTCGACATACCTGGTTGAGATCATCGGCAAAGACTATCATACGCTGACCTGTTGGTTTTCAGAAGTGGAACAGACAACTTTGACCCGCTACGTTGCTTTGCAGAAAGTGGAACGGGTCAAAGAATTGCTTGATTATGGTCAGTTGACACTGCGTCAGATCGCGGCGGAGGTCGGTTACAGCAGTGTAGGCCACTTGTCTAATCAATTCAAAAAACTGACCGGCAGCTCACCCTCGGTATGGAAAGGCAACCGGAATCCGGCGCGTCGACCCCTTGATCAGATAAAATAGTACTAAGGAAATACTTTTACTGAAATTGCCTTTCAGTTAGGATGTTTTTCAGTTAGGTTATAATCAGCACCACCTTTTCAACCAAGCCGGAACCGGCCTGAGCTTTTTGACTTTCATCACCACAGCTTGATCACTACAGGAAGCGATAATCAAAATCTTGTAACACATTCCGGAAATTCTGTAAAACGTTCGATGCAGTGCCGATGTATCTTTGCATACAACAAAAGGAACTGTCAATTATGCAAACAGAGACCGTAATTCAGAACGTCAAGCGAGGTACCCAAAGTAAGGCTGCGCTTGAGAAAACAACGCTGCCGGTCACGGATATGACTTGTGCGGCTTGTGCAGTAAGCGTAGAATCGATGCTCAAAGCACAAGACGGCGTTGCCGATGCCGGGGTGAATTTTGCTAACCAGACTGCCTGGGTGCAGTATGATCCGACCCGGATTAACCTTCTCCAAATGCAGCAGGCCATCCGGTCGGTGGGCTACGATCTGATCATTGACCAGGAAAATGCGGCCGAAAAACAGGCCCAAGTTCAGCAAAATCACTACCAAACACTGCGAAAAAAGACCCTGTGGGCGGTAGTACTTTCGGTTCCGATAGCGGCAATTGGGATGTTTTTGATGAACATGCCCTACGCCAACTTTATCATGCTGGTGCTCTCGCTGCCAGTGTTGTGGCTGGGGCGCAACTTTTACGTGAACGCCTACAAACAAGCCCGTCACGGCAAAGCCAACATGGATACGCTTGTGGCCTTAAGCACCGGCATTGCCTTTCTGTTCAGCGCGTTCAATACCTTTTACCCTCAGTTCTGGCATAGCCGGGGCATTCATCCGCACGTGTATTTTGAAGCCGCCACGGTAATTGTTGCCTTTATCCTGCTGGGTAAACTACTCGAGGAACGCGCCAAGTCCGATACTTCATCGGCCATCAAAAAGCTCATGGGCCTGCAACCTAAAACCGTTCGGGTTATTGAAGCAGAAACCGAAAAGGAAATACCCGTGGCCGAGGTGTCAGTAGGAAACCTGATCGTGGTACGGCCCGGCGAAAAGATTCCCGTGGACGGGCAAGTACACTGGGGCCAATCGTATGTGGACGAAAGTATGATTTCGGGAGAGCCGCTACCGGTGGAGAAAAAGCCCGGCGACCCGGTATTTGCCGGAACGGTGAATCAGAAAGGCAGCTTCCGCTTCAAAGCCGAAAAGGTTGGCGGCCAAACCCTATTGGCTCAAATCATTAAAATGGTGCAACAAGCACAGGGAAGCAAAGCTCCGGTACAGAAACTGGTCGATAAAGTGGCAGGCATCTTTGTGCCGGTGGTGATCGGTATCGCGTTACTGAGTTTTATGGCTTGGCAGGTGTTTGGGGGCGAAAACGCGCTCACACAAGGCTTGCTGGCACTGGTAACCGTGCTGGTCATTGCCTGTCCGTGTGCGTTAGGATTGGCAACACCCACAGCCATCATGGTAGGTGTGGGCAAAGGAGCAGAGAATAACATGCTCATCAAGGATGCCGAAAGCCTGGAATTGGGTCACCAGGTAAACGCAGTGGTTCTGGACAAAACCGGCACGATTACCGAAGGCAGACCGGTGGTAACGGATGTGGACTGGGCTGACATTGGTGGTGACAGTGTTGTAAACGAATTGCACAAGCGGGTCTTGTACGCCCTTGAAGCGCAATCCGAACATCCGCTGGCCGAAGCGGTGGTCAATCACCTGAAAGCCGAGGGTATTTCACCGGTTTCACTTGCCGGTTTTGAAAGCCTGACCGGACGGGGGGTAAAAGCAACTGTGGACCAACAGACCTTTTATGTAGGCAACGGCAAATTAATCAGTGAAAATGCGATAGCTGTCAGCGAGTCGCTAAGAGCGGTGGCTGAAAAATGGCAAACGCAGGCCAAAACGGTTGTGTATTTCACCGATCGTAAGCGGGTGCTGGCCGTGATTGCCATTGCCGACCAGATTAAAGCCAGCTCCAAAACAGCCATTCAGACGCTGCAAAACCGGGGCATTAACGTCTATATGCTCACCGGAGACAATCCCCAAACCGCTGCCGCTGTAGCTACGCAGGTTGGCTTGCGCCACTACCGGGCCGAAGTAATGCCTTCTGATAAAGCCGCCTTTGTCAAACAGCTTCAAGCCGAGGGCAAAACCGTGGCCATGGTGGGAGACGGCATCAACGATTCTGAGGCACTGGCGCAGGCTGATGTCAGCATTGCGATGGGCAAAGGTTCGGATATTGCGATGGATGTTGCCAAAATGACGCTTATCACTTCGGATTTGAATACGATTCCCAAGGCGTTGCGTCTTTCACGCAAAACGGTGCAGACCATCCGGCAAAACCTGTTCTGGGCCTTTATCTACAACCTGATCGGCATTCCGATTGCAGCCGGGCTGCTTTACCCGATCAACGGTTTTTTACTCAACCCCATGATTGCCGGAGCGGCCATGGCGTTGAGTTCGGTCTCAGTGGTGAGCAATAGCCTCCGCCTGCGCGCCCTCAAGCTGTAAGGGTTTCCAACCTGCTATTTGTAGAAAGCCAGTGTAGTAGAAACAGTACCGTAGAAAAAAATGCGAATGGAATATAAACGTTGTTTAACTTAAAAAAACCAAATCCGATGAAAAAGCTTCAATTTAAAACCAATATCAAATGTGGCGGTTGCCTGGCTACCGTAACTCCCCACCTGAACGCCCTGGAAGGCATTCAGAATTGGGAGGTAGATATAACAAATCCGGATAAGATACTCACTGTACAAACCGAAGAGGTATCCTTTGAAGAGATAAAACAGGCGGTGAATGCGGCTGGTTTCAAAGCAGAAAGTTTATAGTAGCCCAATGAACCAACGCCTTGTCTGCGGGTAGGATTCTACACGAAAAGGACTAACCGAAAACAGATACAACGATTTGCAATAAATATGCAATCGCTTTTGTTCTGAAAAAGAGTGTTTAGGAACAGCTTTTTTACATAAACCGATAGGAGACAATTGTTTTCTATCGGTTTTTTCATTTGCCGGTTTTTTCGTTTACCTAATTTTTTTACCAATGGCTCACCAAAATTATCAACAGTGCATTGACGCATGTTTGGAATGTGCAACCCAATGCGAACACTGCGCCACTGCGTGCTTACAGGAGCAAAACGTGCAAATGTTGGCTCGTTGTATTCAATTAGATACCGATTGCGCACGTATCTGCCATACCGCCGCTTCTTTTATGGCGACCGGAAGCGAGTTTGCCGGAGCGGTTTGTCAGCTTTGCGCAGAAATTTGCGATGCGTGCGCAGGTGAATGCGAAAAACATGCTTCTCATCACGACCATTGTCGCCAGTGTGCCCAAGCCTGTCGCCGTTGTGCCCAAGCCTGTCGCCAGATGATGAGCATGGCTGCCCACTAAGGCCCTCCGGTTTTAACGCTTAGTAAGTATGGCTTCACTAAGCGTTAAAACCGGACAATACGGGTTCATAGGCGGGCTCATCTATGGGTTCACATATATGAGCTCATGAAAGGATTCATATTTTAATTTTTTACAACAATTCTTTACAACAATTCTTTACAACCTTGAATACAAAAACCATGAAAAACAGTCAGTCTTTACCGAAGGTATCCCTTTCTTGTTTGGGGATGCTGCTTACCTTGTTTATCGGTGTTGCTACCGATGTCTTTGCCAACCGAAACGCTTCTGCGTTTGTTACATATAGAAGAATCCTCGCTCCATTAACCCAGATTATGGACGCGATGATCAAGATGATGGAACGGATGAAAACCCTGCCCATGAGCGGTAATGCAGACACCGATTTTGCAATGATGATGAAAGAGCATCATCAGGGTGCAATCCAGATGGCCAAAGTCCAAATACAGATGGGAAAAAATCAAGCTTTGAAAGACAAGGCAAAGCAGGTTATTGCCAAGCAAAGCACAGATACTGAAAAACTAGATTCCTATCTCCAAAAAGAGAATAAAACAGTTAGTAATTCGGCCCATACGCAGCACTCGGGCAATAAGAAGTCAGAAAACAGTATGTTTTCAAAGATGATTTCTACGGCTATGGATAAGATGAATCAGCTAATGCAGAAGGAAAAGTCCAGCGATGATATTGATCATCAGTTCGCCACCCTGATGAGCATTCACCATCAAGGCGCCATAGACATGTCACAGGCCGAAATTGATCATGGGGCAAGTGCTTCCTTAAAACAGCTAGCGAAAACAACGATAGCTGATTCTAAAAAAGATATGGAGGAATTGCAGACGCTTCTAAAAAAACACCATACCAAATAGGATCTGCAGGTAGTCTATCTGATACAAAAACCCTTTGTTGATTGTATCAATTCACATGGTATCAATCCGTTTTCCATTTATTAAATAAAAAGTCATGAAAAATATGCCAGTTATTGAAAGATTAATTTCAAAGTTTACCAAGTGCACCCGTTTTCTGTCAATGTTTGCCCTAGGGTTGCTGATTCTCACAACGATTGGATGCAACAACGATGATTCAGATGTTAAGATCCAGCCCCACGATCAAAATACATTCATGACCATCATGCATCAGATGATGGACCGGATGGATTCGATGCCCAAAACCAAAGATGCCGATCATGACTATGCGATGATGATGCGAATGCACCACCAAGCGGCTATACAGATGGCCAATCAGGTAATTTCCAATGGTGATAATGCGCAAATCAAATCGATTGCCCAGGATATGATACAAAAACAACAGGCGGAAATTAATGAATTCACATCTTTTCTGAACTCTCACCAATCCCAACCGCAATCTACCAGTGGAGAGTCTTTTAACATCGAGCAGATGGATGCCATGAAAAAAATGATGAAAGCCAATGACCTCAGGGTACTGACGGGCGATTCCGACCAGGATTTTGCGCAACTGATGATTGATCATCACCAGAGTGCTATTGAGACATCTGAAGCGCTGCTCAAGGACGGCAAAGAAGAAACAACCAAAGAGCTTGCCCAGAAGATAATCGAAGATCAGAAAAAGGAGATAGATCAGCTCCAAGATTGGTTGCTGGAAAACAAAACCTATTAACCTGTTATCTACACTTAGGTTATCTTCACTTATATTATCCCACACTTAGAATTGCGAGTGTTAAGACTAAAGCTTTTGATGTTTGCAGCCGGTCCTTATTAATACATTGCTATTATACCAAGACCTTATACTGTCTCAAACAAATAGTTGCCCCAGGGCAGGCTCTCTCCTGCCCTGGGGCTAATTGTTAGGGCTAATACTCAGAGGGTAGAAGCAGCACCCCGTCTACCAGCCAAAGAGTAACTTTCCCCGCGGCAAAGTCCGAGTATTCAATTGCATTGAAGAACAGGACCCTGCCGTTGCCATCCTCACAGGTAAGTTGAAACCCCTGCTCTTTGCGGCTAAGTATCCAGACCTGGAATTCTTCCCTTGAAAGGATTCGATTTAAACGAGCCTCGATCAGAATCCTGTCCAACAGCCAGTAACAGCCGAACTTCTCGGCCAGAAACTGCACCCCTTCGGTGTAGACCAGCTTGGTCAACGGGTGCCGGTAGATGCACTGTGAGCCGGTGAACTCATTTAAGATCATGTTCAGATCCGTTGAAGTGTTAACCTGTGAGAAAAGATTGAATAGTGACATAACGGTAAAAGTTGAAGGTTGGGCCCGACACCGCGTCAGGCGATAGCCTACCCACACAGGAAAAAATTGACAGGTTTTGGGTAAGCTTGAGTAGAGGAATCCTTGCTTTCCGGAGCTGGAAGCGGTTTACGGCGGGATGGGCTAAGAGAAGGCTAAAAAGCTGCCAGGCGAAGCGTACTCTGGAAAGTGTCAATTTTTCTCCTGTATTTTTGCTTATCTCCTGACTCAGTGTAGTGTGGTGGGTTTCCGTTTTTCCAAATTTCTCCCCAGATGAGTTATAACTTTCAAAAAGAGAAATTAATATCTAACTTGTTGCTTAGTGTCAGTAACTAATCAATAATTTTCATCAACTCAAAACGCTAAGAGACTAAGATCTATCTTATGAATATTATTAGACCACGGTTAAATGATTTTCATAATCTTCCCTTGAGACAAGAGGAAGTAGACTTTGTTATTCCCTTCATAGATGAGGATATCCCATTTTACATTGACCCTTTTTTAATGTGGAAATCACCTTCGCAACAAGATAATTCCTTGCATCTTTCACTGATAAATTCCTTTAATCATTTGGGTAGCAAGTTTCTCAAGGGCGATGATTCTATCATAGATACTTTGGTCAACTGTTCAGAGTGTGATGAGGTAGGGTTAGGGAATTCAAAGAACAGAATCGGAAAAAGAATTGGTAGAAAAGCAGCAGAAGACATTTTGAATCTTTTCAAGGATATCCCTCAGATTACCAAAACCGGCTTTATTCATGTGGAGGAAATTCAATTCTTTGTTGACAGTATTGCCGAAGACAGGATAAGTGATATGACAGCAAACTTTGTCAAATCTTTCCTGATTGATTTTACAATCGAACAATGTGAAAAATATAATATCCCGATACAGGCCGTTGAGATCGACTGTTTCGACAATAGACAAAATTGTTTCAAGAAAGAGAATACCTACTTACCGGCGAACCCTGTTACAAAGCTTCCCATACTTTTTGTTCCTAAACGGTGGCTTAGACACTCTACCTATTTAAACTATGAAAATTATAGCAAAGAATATTATACGCCAAAGATCCTGAAGCCCGGAGAAAAACCTGATCGCGTAAAAATTCTTAATTTTAATAGGAACAATTATGATGTTGTAAAAACATACGTGCAAATCAAGGAAAGGCAACAAGCTGATTGTCAGAGCGATCCTTTGTTTAAGCAAGTGCCTGTCCTATCTGCCAAACGGAAGTTAGATACTATCTTGAAATTGCCCACAGGCAAGACCGATAACGCTGACAAAGACTATGAAGATAATCTATGCATCTTGCTTGCCACTTTACTATATCCTCACTTGGATTTTGCAAAAGAACAAAGCCGAACAGAGAGTGGTGTCTCGATAAGGGATTTGATTTTCTACAATAACATTTCGGAACCTTTTCTAACCGACATTCATAAAACCTATGATTGCAAGCAAATCGTATTCGAACTAAAAAATGTGAAAGAGTTAAACAATGACCATATCGATCAATTGAACCGTTACTTAAAGGATAGCTTTGGGAAATTCGGTGTTATTTTCACACGCAATGAGCCACCCAAAAAGGTATTTAAAAATACCATTGATTTATGGTCAGGCCAGCGAAAGTGTATTTTGGTTTTGACTGATTCCGATCTTAAGATGATGTGCCAGGTATACGAAAGTAAAAACAGGAGCCCAATCGAAGTTTTAAAGAAAAAATACGTGGAATTTACAAGGGCCTGTCCATCTTAAAATACTACTATGAAAAAGGAACTGATAGATAAATTTGAAAAAGTACAAAATCAATTGGAAGGATTAATTGCAGAGGTGACAAACCTGGCCAAGAAATCACCTAATGACGCAGTCAATAAATTTAAACTTAGGTTCATTAATGAAATCATATCAGGTGCCAATGATATTTTAGGTAAAGAATATAAACCTTTAGAAACATTCGAAAAATTTGAAGAAGATGATTTGCCATCAAACAGTGATGTTACTTTCATTCTTAGTCAATATCTGGGATGCTTTGAAAAACTAAGATCAGACAATATCTATGATGACCATATCTATGATGGGAATAAATATGTTTATGAATGGTATTGGAAAATTGACAAAACTGAAACTGAATCCAAATTCAAAATAAAAACAGCACCGCCAAAAAAAATCAGATAAATGACAACAAAAAAAACGCTCCCGACAAAGGATGAAGTTGCACATTTTGAAATGTTAGAAGAACTCACTGACTCGATTTACACTGAGATGAAAGAGTTCTCCAAGAAAAAACCTGATGATGCTTTAAACTCTTTCAAAGTGAAAACTGTAAATAGGGTGCTAACTCAACTAAAGGAATTTTTAAAAGGGGAGCCTACGGTAAACTTTCTAGATTTGCTGGATGATGAAACCCTACCCTCTAATAGTGATGCAATTTTAATAATTGGGCAGTTCAAAGCTGCTATGGATAATTTTAGAAATAAGTACACAAATACTTATAGGAAATGGAAGACTACCGAAAACCCTCATGGTAAAGCCCTTGATTGAAATTCAGCTTTACCATTCGACCTATCTAGAGTGATATTATATCTGCTATTCCGCATGATAATGCGGCGGCGCTTCTCGCTCACCTGCTAGTGGGGCCATTTCCAGAATCTTTTCAGCTTCGGCAATAATTTGCTTGTAGTTATGAAATACTTCATCCATCCCAAGATTACGAAAGGCTACAATTCTGTCTTTTTGATAAATGGGGGATTGAAACGCCATCGAAAAGCTCGTGTTGTCGGTTTCCACCGTGGTTCCCATGAAATGACCCACCTGCAGGCTGAGCAGCTCTTGCGGATAGACCACCGTCCGCTCGACCAGTGAGTGGCTTACCGAGCTTCCCTCAGATCCCATGCCTGCCTTTGGATTGAACAACACGCCCCTTGGGGAATTGTTGCTGCTCGATTCGGAGCGAATAACCCTTTCCTGTTTGCCAAACAATCGTGATACATACTCAGCCGTGTTCAGGTTGGCCACTCTACCGAAAAACTGGTTGTTCAGGTTGGATATCAACACTTCAGCTTCGGTCTGTCCATACTGCTTTTTCATCTGCGAAAAGTCCTGGGCCATGTAAACGGTGGCCACCTTGTTACTTCTGGCCGTGGCCGGAAGCTGATCCAGATGGGGAATGTACAGCGTTGGCGCTTCATCGAGTAGCACTAAACTATGCCGTTTGTTCTGCTGGTTCATCAGCTTCAGGGCAACAGTAATTGTACAGCTTATCAAAGGGGCGAATGTTTCGGCAAGTGTTGGCGAGGAACCCAGACACAATACCTTGGGGTCCTTGGGATCGTTGATATCCAGATCAAACTCATCGCCACTCAAAACATAACATATCTCGGGGGTATTGATCCGGCCCAGACCCAGTTGCAGAGTCGATACCATGCCCGCTGTCTGGTTGGCCGCCTGCATCTGAGAAGCGGTCAGAATGGATCGGATCATCGAGGCGCATTCGTAATCCTCGGCCAGTAGCCTAAGGAGTACATTGTAGTCTTTGTAGACAATCATCTGGATCACATGCGGCAAAGTGCAGAAGGCGGGATGATGCTTTTTCACATACCAGATTGTTGCCGTCAAGAGCGACTGGGCTGAACGGGACCAAAAGTCGGGTTTGGCGATTGTTTCGGGCATCAGGTTGTTGACAATCGAAAGGGCGTATTCACTAGCGTAGGCAGCAACCGGTATGTATTCGGGCTTCAAAGGGTTGACCCGGTGAGTGCGGGTCATGTCCTCAAAGTTGATCACGTAAAAAGAAATAGGACTGTTTGGATTACCAGTCGACTTACTACTTGATGGCTTACTTTCCGCCTCCCGACAATACTGGCTGTAGGCAAAATCGGTCAGGGTGGGAAACTTGAAATCATAGACAATGCCGCAGTATCCTTTTTGGGCTGCCTGTGAAAGGATGGGCTCGGCAATCGAGTGGGACTTGCCACTGCCGGCTCCGCCTATAACCAGCGTTCCCCGGAAGGGATTGACAATGTTGACCCACCTACCCCCTCCCCTACCGTGTCCCTTGAAATGAAACGAGTAAGGAGTCGCTTTTTTCTTTATGTCGGTCTGGATCGCATTTTTTTCGGTTGGTTTTCGCTTTAACAATTTCCCTGTATAGTATCCCCCGATCACAAGTGCCAAAATCGCCGCCGGATATGTCAGTTTGTAAAAAGGGTTGTAGTGCAGACTTACCAGCAAAGCCGTTCCTAAAAGGTATAGGAACACCTGTACGGCCTTCGTTTTCCCAGATGTGCAATTTGATCCATCTGACACTTTGCCACTGTCAGAAAGCATTGCTGGCCCAAAGGCAAAGCCCAACGGATAAAGCACTGTCAGCAGCAGGCGAACCAACCAGCCCGCCTTGGAAAACAGTTTCAGTCCTGAAAGATACAGCTTGCTATCACTGGGATTTACTGCAAGAAACAGATACTCGCCTAGGCTAAAGGCAAATAGGAGTAATATTAGTAAGAACCACTGCGTTTTTTGTGTGGATAGTTGAGTTTGCATAACAGGTTTTTCATTTCAGTGGAAGTGTCGAACAAGGTTCGTTTGAGTTTGTCACTCTGGTTCAAAGCAGCAGAAATTCCTGATGCAACAAAATACTCATCGGGGCGTATTTGATGCGTATTTTATGCGTAGACGGTGGAAAAATTTTGATAAACCTCAATTAGTAAGGCAATCCAATTACAGTAAGTTATAATCAAGATTTAATCTATTCATGGATTTTCGACTACTACCTAAAATGCAAACTGTTGAATACATTAAGCCTATAAGGATAAGACTGGTTCCTCTTTATCTTATACAATGTCTGACACAGCAAGAACGTACTAATTTGCCATGTCTTATGCGTTATTACCAGAGTCTTCCCTTAAGTGCTTAATTAGTTTTAATAAAATTGAATGCAGTAATTTACATCTTATTTTACAAAATTTCTCTCTCGTTTAATTTATCAAATTTAATACATAATCAATTAATAATCAGAAAATTACAAATAAAAATAAACCTAAAAAATAACCTGTATACAGGTTCTTTTTTAGGTTTATTTTTAGGTCTATTTTTAAATAACGATATTTTATCTTAGGGTTTATTTATATATGCAGATAGGCATTAGGATCTACGGCTTTTCCTCCTTTTCGGCTTATTTGATTGGATATTTAATTCTACCTCTTCATCATCGGATTACACTATTGGTTGTTTCAACACTTTTGGTTACTAAGCTATTATTTTGCAAGAATGTCGAACAGCTTTTTGAATGAATCATCCTCACGTTTTAATTTTTCAAGGTTGATCTTTTCGACAAGTTCTTTAATGAACTCGTTAATTTCTTTTTTGTTACGTCTTGCCAAGTCCTTCAACTCAGTACTATTTTTAATTGCATTTCCATTTGTTAACCAAGCTTCTATAGTTGGATCTGGGGTAATTATAATTGCATCTTTATTTGTCAGGCTAAGATTCTTTTGCATCATGGCAAAAGTCTCCTCCTTATCATAATCAGCATCAACAACCAATACAAGCTGTGTCTCTGGTTTATAAATCAGGTTTTGAAGTGAATTTGCAATTATGGCAACCGAATACTTTCCCATTGCAACTACAATGTTTATTTCCTTGCGTTTACCAGTCAGCTTGAATATTCTTTCTGCTAACCCGGCAATCACCCTTTGATCAGATGGGCCTTCAACAATAAAAACCAAATCATATTTAGTCTTTACTACAGGGTCGTTGTCTGTAAAATTTAAATCAAGTGATTCGGATATTTGAACTTGCGGACTGCCCGCTGTAGACGATGAGCTGACTGATAAAGAAGTCATGGGAAAGAACGCCGTTCCTTTTTCTGCGGCCTTCCTTACTTTTGTAAGCAGAACATTGTGAAAACCATTCGTTTGCTCAACACAAACAGTAAAATCATCCTTATCAAAAAGAATTATATTTATTGACTTACCATATGTCAAAGCATCCACTGCTTCACTTGAAAAACCTGACATGGAAATATAAATCCCAATCGTTCCTATTAGTTTACCATCAACTTTGCCCTTGAATTGATAGATTGAAGATGCGGGCATAGGAGCTTGATGCCATTTTGCTTCAAAAAGAAATACCGATTGACCAAAAACAAAAGAGCCATCGATTTCTTCTCCCTCAGGGCGGAAACTTGAATTGGGACTCAGTTTTTCTTCTTCCAAAAGTGAATAAATTAATTTTTCAAAACGTCTTCCTCTTTCCCTTTTCCCAGATGCGTCGGGAAAATTATTATCATCAGAAAGGAATTCCAATTCTAATTTCAGCTTTTCTCTTGTCATTTTATTTTTTACGGTAAAGCACTGTCTTTCTGAGGGATAAAATCTTAAATAAACCTAAATTTACACCTAAGAATAGATTTAAAATCAGGTTCAATCCTTATCATTGCAATCATTCTGAATTTTCTTTTATTGAAGTGTTCAATTTCTTCCATAGATATGAGATTACTTTTCTCAAACAAATCTTGATTGATCCGTAAGCGTCCGAGCCAGACCGTCTTTACTCAAAACAAGTAAGTGTGCATTCATTCTACAAAACTGCCAACTCGACGGCTCTCCTGGAAAATGGTCTGCCTCGGATGGATACATTGATCCTTATCTTTCTTCTGCTTTAAATACACTTTTTGTGCTAGGTCAAACTTTTGTTATCTGCCAGTTGTCTGGCTACGACTTTTGCATACAATTCGATGCTCATCTTCAGCTGCAGTATTACCCTCAGATCCCCGTTTTACATCATTTGTTCCTCACCCGAAATGTTCCTCACCCGAAATGTTCCTCACCCGAAATTTCGATCTTTTGGCAATTTCACCCTTACCACTTGAGTAATCTCGCCTTTGTACATCACATGCCAACAATATCTACCTGCGTAGAAAATTGCAAATTTTTAATGGCCAAAGAACAGATAGATTTCAAATCTAAGTAAAAATATAAAAATCAACTTACTTCTTCAAGCATCAATTCGGATTAAACTATTAATAATAAGGCAATTATAATTCAAAAACAAACCTGTTTTTAGGTTTATTTTAAAACTTTTATTTACACCTAAATACAGGTTTAAAATCAAACCTATCCGATGGTTTATTTTACCTTTTTCCGCATAAGTAACAGGAAACTTCAATTACAAAAAGCACCCCAAACTCATGATAGTATTCATATACTGCGCACCAGGCTGTCCCAGCTTGAGAAACAAGCCCAAGTAGTTGCCGTCTCCGACAAAACTAAAAGCTTTTCTGCTTTGAGCTTACAATGGGAAATTATCCGAATTTCCGGTCGAGCCGGTTTGGGATGATACAATCTCAATGGTAAAATGCTAACACGATCTTGAACCTAGGGTCAAACAGCAAAAGCTCCTTGCTTTGATGCATTCATGATTCTGATGCACTCGCGATATGGTATCTATAACTGGAATTTTCATAGTCCTTAACGTCTACAAAAATCATTACATCTTAAAGCGATAGAGCAGCTAAACTCTTGTTGATAATCACAAAAATGAAACTAGTAATCAGATTCAATTCTCGATGTGAAACTGAATGTATATTCTATTTCAACCAGCATGCTGTCAATCACTAGGTTCCAGCCTTGATGTCTTTAAAAAAGGAATATACCAACTTTCTTTCCTTTACACAATTGCCTCCATGTGACTTAAAAATTAACTCCTAATTGTCAGCATACTGGAGCTTGATAGCATACTAAAGCAGAGCAGGTATTTGACCTTATGAAACTATTTACAGTTAATGACTATTGTCAAAGTTCAGATGCTTTTTCTAATCACATTCCGCCTGGACTGTCTCATTTATTAAGTTTACACAGATAACTTGGCTAATCTTAGTTAATCATTTTTTATCTTTCTTTTGGTAATGACTTATATTTTTTTTAATTGCAAAGCTTTGTGAATCTGCAAGATAGCATGTATATTTACACCTAAATTTAAGTTCTTAAGTAAACCTATATCTACACCTAAAAACAAACCTATTTTTACACCATGATTTACACCGTAGGAGGCATTAAGGGTGGGGGTGGTAAAACCACTATTGCCACCAATCTGGCTATCTGGCTTTCCAAGAAAGGGGCAGACGTACTACTAGTCGATGCCGATGATCAGGAAACGGCTACCGACTTTACCGCCTGGAGGGAACAGACCCTGAATGGAGAAATCGGTTATACCGCCGTCAAGCTTACCGGCGAGTCAGTCCGCAGTCAGGTCCAGAAACTGGCGGCAAAATACGATCATGTGGTCATCGATACCGGTGGGAGGGATACGACCAGTCAGCGGGCTGCTCTGGTGGTAAGTGATGTCTACCTGGTACCGTTCAATCCCAGAAGCTTTGATATCTGGACGCTGTACAAGGTGCAAAACCTGGTCAATGAAGTAAGGGCCGTAAAGCCAACCCAGTTAAGGGCCTATTGCTTTCTAAACCGTGCCGATACCCGGGGAGCTGATAATGACGAGGCGGCTATGCTTTTGAAAGAGTGTGAAGGACTTGATTACATTGATCATCCGCTGATCAACCGCAAGGCATTTTCCCATTCGGCAGGTAAAGGATTGAGCGTGATCGAATACATCCCCACCGATGAGAAGGCCAGCAATGAATTGAATTTATTGTTCAGCAGCGTCAACCCCGAGTAGCAGCCTTAATCCCAAATAGCACCATCAACTCCGATATCAATTCCGATATTAATTCCGATTAAGAACATGGCAATTTCCCCTCCTCCCAAGAAAGACAATCAGTCACAGCCCATACTGGAAGCCGAGCCCAAGATTGATAAAGTGACCAAAAAGAAACAGGACGCTTTCATCAACAAGGGCGGCAAACCTGTCAATGAAACCGTACCTTCAGACAAACAGGTGTTGAAAAACATCAACGTGAGTCTTCTGGAAAGCGAGCTGAAAACGATCAATGAGCTTCGTGACAAGCGGCGCAAACCCAGAGGGCGCAAAATCGCGATCTCCTTGCATGACTGGATTATCGAAGCCATCCAGGAGAAAATCCAAAAGGAGAGCCGAAAATTCATCAAAGGTTAATTATAACCATCAATCATAGTCGATCTTCCAACTAATATACATTCACTAAAGCATGAATATTAGAGGTAAATCATCGATATTGTAGTGTATCATGAATATTGAGCTTGTAGAAAGGATAAAGCGGCTGATTATCATCGCCCTCGCGTCGGATGATGATCTGATTGAGTCCATTGTCTTAAAAGGGGGCAACGCCATTGATTTGCTTTACAAAGCCCATAAGAAGTCTTTTTCCAGAACATCGTATGATTTGGATTTTTCCATACAGGACGGTGATTTCGACCAGAACCTGCAGATTGATAACCGAATTTACCGCACCCTTGAGCAGACATTCGCCGAAAATGATCTGGTCCTGTTCGATTACAAGTTCTTAGCCAAACCCAAGCTTGTCAATGAATCGATGAAGGATTTTTGGGGTGGATACAAAGTCACCTTCAAGGTGGTCTCCAAAGCCATTTTCGAGGCAAAATCAGGCAATCTGCTCGCGCTCCGAAATGCAGCCATTGCCGTACGGCCCGACCATTCTCCCACGTTTGAGCTAGAATTCTCAAAGTTCGAATACACCGAAAAAAGAATACAGACAAAAGTTGACGGCTACAGCATTTTCGTTTACACCCCGGAAATGATCGTATTTGAAAAGCTGCGGGCGCTTTGCCAGCAGCTGCCCCAGTACGCAGCTGTTGTACCCTCCTTCAATCCCCGGCCCAGGGCCCGGGATTTTTATGACATTCATCTGATTGTCAGTGACCTTGCAATCGATCCTTCAACGAACGAGAACCTGAAACTGATCGAGGATATCTTTCTGGCCAAGCGCGTGCCGCTTGACTATATTCGCGATCTGGCGGGTCACAAACACATTCATTCCGACAACTGGGAGAGTGTGAAAGACACCTTGTCAAGTGCGAGCAGGGTTGAGTCCTATGATTTTTACTTTGATTTTGTGATAAACAAATTCGCTCACCTGGCTTTCCCATCATTTGCTTCTGACTAATTACGCATTTCAGATTAATTATGCACCCTAAAAAAGATTGGATTGGATAAACTCATAGATTGCCTTATCACAGGTTACTGGGATGATACAGCTTCCATTTGGGTGAGTAGGCTTTCTCGCTGATGGCATAGGTCAAATAGAAATCAAAGTCAGAATTCTTGCCATGCAGTTCCTCCAGCTTGGCGCCACTGTAGCCGGCCTTTTCCAGATAAAAGCCGATGGCCTGCGAGTATGGATAGACAAAGTCCATCGATTCCAAAATGGCGATCAGTTTGTTTACCGATACTTTTTTTTCTTCCAATGCTTTTCTATACGCTTCCAACACCGAAGATACGCCCCCTGAATAACTGGGTCTTACGGCAATGTCAATCAGGGTTCGTTCCACATTAGTTATCGGAATCGAATTGTTGTGGTAAATACCCAGCCGTCCGCTGTGTTTGCCATTGAGAGCCACAAACGTATAATCTCCGTAGAGTCCTTTTGAGCCCGCTTCCCGCTGGGGTTTGGAAAAGGCCTGGTCAATTGCCTGTTGGGTTAGACTATTTGATACATTCTGATGCTTTGGGCTTTGGTCGAAGGTAATGTAAATCGTCTTGGGAACCTGAAGCGTTAAGCCGTGAATAAACAAGGCCGAATAATGGGACAGGTAAGACCGGTTGATGAGCGATGTTGCGATATGAAATACCGTTGCATCTTTGGTTATAAAGCGTTCCTTGGAATTGACATAGCCTTCAAACGGGATCTCAATTTTTTCAATGATCCCTCTGCCGATCAGTGCATTTACAAAGCTTTCACTCGTCATTGAAACCGGTAGATTCCATTGCTGTCGTTGCTCTTCCAGTATACCTCTTAGAACCTCTAAAGAAAAAGCCTGATATGGGCTCTTTTGAAAATAGCTTCTTACGTTATTCTCTGCAAGATCGAAACGGGATTTTGCCATATGATCAAGTCTTATCTGCAGAAAGTATATATACTTTCTGCAAAGTTAACCTTTATTCTTGAAAAAGTCAAATAATCCTTCTAAAAAGCTTGATTATGAACTGGATATGCCATCCAGGCACAAAATAACCTTCAAAACCGTTTTATACTCTTCAGTATATATACTGAAGAGTAACAAAGTTAATGTTTTTTTTTGACAAAGTCAATTTTCCAAAAAAGTTATTATTAGACATTTGCTAGGTATAATCTATAGCAGTGAGAAAAAGATAATATATTACCTTAAGAATACACCTAAATATAGACCTTGAATTAGACCTATATCCTAACCTTTTTTTAGGTGTAAATTTTTTATTAATAATCTAATAATCAACATTATAAAACAAAAAAAATTATTACTCATTCAAGTATTAATATTAACAATAAACGGATCTTAAACAAATTGATTAACATCAATGTTCAATGCCCAATGAAAGAATCATAAGCTATACCCCTTGTCATTTTGCTGTTCTTTAGGTTTGTGTCTTTTCTTTACTCGTTCTCCCCACTCAACATCCTTACCAGAACCTAATCCATCACTCATTCCACTCAAAAAGTTTTCCAGCATCGAAAGACCCGCCGTTATTTTACTACCACCTGAGTCGCCAGAACCCTCAGAGGGATCGAATCCTTTGCTATCATCGGATTTATTAAACGATTTGTCCTGGCTTATCTTCTGATCTGCTTCCCTCTGGTGGCTGTTCATCATACCTTTAGCCTGGGTATTCTCATTTACAAGCCCATTTGCAGGCTCTCTAACAAATTCTTTCCTGTTGGCTCGATGGTTTTCCTTATTGGCAGCAATCTCTTCGCTGGTAGCCTTCTTTACAAGTCGTTGCTGGTAATCGGACGGCAAATCTCCGGTTTTCAAAAGAGTATCTTTGAGCTGAGCCAGATTCTGGTAGAATTTCCATTTATGCGCATGCTCGGCGTAGGCTTTCTTGATTTTTTCCGTCGATAGTTCCAGTTCGGTTAATGCCACCCCGTGCTCTTTCAGATAGGCGGATCTGAGATTGACTACCTGACGGTTCAAGGCTCTTTCGGATTTGTTATCAATCTGGTAATTTCGTTCGGTTCGGTACTGTTTATGCAAGTTCTTCCGGTCCAAACCGCTGTACGGGTCGGTAGGCCGGATGCCTTTCTCCAGTGTGGTTTCCAGCGATTTGAGATTGCGGTAGAACATTTTCCCAAATCCCTGCTCTTTGCCCATCAAGGCGATTCTATCAACCGACAAATAATCACCCAGTTGATGTTTCTCTTTAAAGGACACAAGACGCTCGCGGAGCTTTTCTTCCTTGTAGGCATCTTTGGAAAAATGGCTTTTGCCCTCAAAGCCGTACATCTTCTGAAAATCACCCGCATTCTTTTCTTGCCAGTTTTGTGCTGGAAACCTAGCTCTCGGACCGGTAGGAGTGAGGCTGATTTTCTGCTGAGTATCACGGCGGGATACGATGATATGGATGTGGGTTTGATCTCCCTGTTTTCGTTCTCCGCTACGTGCCTTGCCTTCTTTTACCTGAACATCCGTTCCACTGTACTCCCGCTCACGATGAATGATCCCATACCAGACCAGATCCTTGGCTTCTAATTTCTTCCCATCAGGCAAGTTGAAATTGGCTGCATAGTTTTCCATCACTTGCCGTGTATACTGTTTTAATTTCTCTTCGTCCGAACCGATGTGAGCCAGCTCCGAAGCGGAAGGGGAGATGATCAGCGAGTAAAATTTACTATCCTCTTTTTTCAGACCTTTCACATTTGAGTCAATACTCAAAACCACCTGCTCTTTATCGACACCGTCCCGATCCTGACTGAAGTACTTGCCGCTCTCGCCTTGCTCGAGCGCTTCGTGCTCCATATAGTTGACAAGCCTTAAGGCGGACCCCTTGTTGTCATAAACAGCACTGGGTTTGCCTGAGGCCTTGGCAGTAACCTTGCTTTCGGACTTGGCCTTTAATACTTTACTGATCATGGCTTTAAAGGTAGTATCGACTGTGTTATGATGGATTGTGTCTGCACGGTCTTTTGTACAATTTCAAAAACGGAAACCTTCTTTTCAAATATTGCTATAATACAAATGCTAGCCCTTTAGTTTTCCCTTGAATTCACTGACTTGACTGTCAACAAAGGCTTTGTTCTTTTCTTTAATCGCTTCAATCTGATCCGGCTCAAGGCCGCTCACGTGCAAGGTGGTTGATGTTGAGACGTGCACCATTTGATTGATCCGGAACAAAAGCTCATATACTTTTTCCAGCTGTGAAATCATTTTATCCAGCGACTTTTCCATATTCTGGTTTTGACCTGTCACCTCCCGGAAGATGGGCAGGATGTAGGCCTGTTCCTGCTTTTGCAGAAACGAGAAGATCTGGTTTCTCAGCTTGACCACTTCTACGGACACTTCTCCGCTTTCGAGTTCCTTAGTTGGGTTCAGTCCGTTTTTGATAAAATACAGCAGCGCCGCTTCGCTATACTCCTTCAACGTCTTGACACCCAGCTGCCTTTGGTGCTCTTTGGCCTTTCTGAGTACGCCCACGTTTATGTTGATCGGCTTGACCAGGCTGTCGCTGCCACTACCGGCGCTGGCACGATTGATTACTTCTGCAGAATCATAGCTATCATCCTCGCTGAGATTCTCATCCAGGTCTTTTGATTTTTTGTTTCTGGCACGGCTCTTTACCGGTGGCAACTGGCCCGCCTGATGAGTACGGCGTGCTGGACGTTTAGGTGTTACTGTAGGCTTTTTCATTTGTGGTGTCAGTTTCTGTTCCTTTTTGTCTACTTAAATATACTTTTTATATTCTGATAATCAAACAGTTAATGTATAAATACTATTTTTTCAATAACTATGTTATTGACTGTCAACATAATAACTGTGTTATTATGTTTCCTCTTGCTAAACATATGACGCAATTATACACAAGCACAGTGAAACACTAACGACACAATAGTGAAATACATAAATGCACACATTCGCCTATCAATAAATTATTTCACTAATTCTATTTTATTATTTCACAACACTTTGCATATTGGCATAGCTTTTGGAAGGGCGATGAAAATATGTCATTAGTATTTCACTACTATTTCACTTCAACCGAAATCAGCCTTTTATGAGTAAGGTAACCAAACAGGATGTCGTCGAGGCTTTTCAGCAAAACAAACGCAAGCGCAGCCTGCTTTTGTACGAGTACTACTTTGCCGATTACTTTTCGGGCAGCTATTCGGCCCCCTACATTGCCGAGAAAATCACCGCTGACCTGGGCATCACCATCACGGCCAACATGGTCCGCATCGCCCGTCACCGGGTGGGTAAATCCGCCCGGTCCTCCAGTGTGCACCGGCAGCTCAAAGACGAGCTTCGCGCCGAGATCCTACTCTCGTTGCAACCGGGCTTGCGCCCCTTTGAAGGAAAGGATCATCCACAGGATACCGGCCCGCTTCCATCGGATTTGCCCCAGTTGTCATTTGTCCAAAAGTCCCTGCCGGCTGACAAGACCCAGCCCGTCACCGCTGCGGATTTACTCACTTTGCCTGCAGGGCAGATCGAGCGGCTACCCCTGCAAACATTCGCCCAGCTGATCAGCTCCGAACTGCTAACCGATGCCCAGCTGGACTTGCTTCTTTCGCGCGTGCAATCACCTGCCTTCAGGCAAGCGCTGACCCGGCAGATCGAGCTTCGCGCCGCTGGAAAACCATCTGACCAGCCGGGTGACCAAAGCACCAAAGACACTAGTAAGATAATTGAAAAAATACAAAAAAACAAATACCAGAACGCCGAAGATGAAAACAAAAAAAATCCATTTGTGGACCTGATGAAAGGACTCTAGAAAACAACCCGGATTCAAACCGACATATGCCAATACATATTTACCGATTCATAAATACTAATTCATACCAATACATATAAACCCGTAACCCAGAAACCGATGAAAAAGCTGATCCTGATTACCCAGTCCAAAGGTGGCGCCGGCAAGAGTATCCTTACCTATCTTCTGGCCGAGAAATACCCCGATGCCAAGATCTTTGACATGGACGATGCCACCAAGACCACTACCCTGCAACTGGCCTACCGCAATCCCGTGCCGGTCACGTTTTTGAACTCGAACAATGTGATTGACCGCGGTATGTTCAACTCATTCCTGGAAGCGCTGGCCCAGACGCAAAGTGAGCTGTTCATCGCCGACCTGGGGGCGTCGGTGTCCGAGCAGCTGCCCTACTATTTCGAGGAAGTGGCCGAGTACCTGCCCGATGTTCTCAAAGAATTAGGCATCCAGATTGAGGTGTTTGCCATTGTCGGCGGGGCCAACATTTTTGCCCAGACCATGGCCTACCTCGAGTCGCTGCACAAATCGGTTCAGAAAAAGTTTGACATCAAGATTTACAAAAACGAGTACTACGAATTTACCGACCAGCAAAGCCAGCTGCTGGCTGATTTTGCCAAAACCAGCAAAGTCGCCATCCAGCCTTTCAACATCTCCAAGGACAAGAACGAATCGACCCAGAACCGTATCCGGGAAGTGTTAAAGTCGGGAGAGGGGCTACAGAAGGCCAGCGCGTTTTCAAAGATGTATTTCCAGTCGGCTCTGAAAACGATTCATATCTGACAAGTTCGTATCTGAGAAGTAACTATAGCTGAGACGTAATCATGGCTGACAAGTAATCATGGCAGCGAATGCATCCCTGCCTGGGAATTGCTTGCCATGGTCTCGCTGAGTTTTCGGGTAGGATGAAAAAAAATCAGATGAAAGGAAAATAAACCCACCCAATCGCTGGTGATGGGTGGGGTGGGTTAGGATTGATTGTTGGTAAAAAGCTTGTTACCAACAATCAGCGGACCGATGGTAATCAAGACCGACGGTACTAATCAGTGCAGGGGATGATTTGTAAACCAAACAACCTCAGATAAGAAAAATCAGTAAAACAAAAAGGTAGCAGCCCGACAACATGCCCTTTGGTCAAAGCTTTTGACTGATTGCACTTTCGGGCTGCTAGCCACCAATGCCCCCGAGCAGGCCACTTAAAACGATCGTTATGGAACAACAGATGCTGACAGAAAAGCAAAAGCGGGATTTTTGCGCCTATTTGCTCAAAACCTACGGCATACAGATCGATATCAACAATGAGCTTTTGCCCGTCTATTACCTGGCTTATTCATCGGCCTCACTCGCCGAGCGTTCGATCCGCAAGGCAACCGAGTCGTTTATAGCCTCGGTCGATGGGTTTGAAGCGCGCGCGCAAGAGAAACTCGACAAGATCCAGCCCCGCCAGTACCACTTCAGTTCCAGCGGCCAGGCCTTCTTTTACAGTTTCGGCAAGTTCGGCCTGCCGGCAACGCTGGCCGTCGTGCTGGGCTTTGTTGCCTTCTGGCTCTGGTTCAACCGTGATCAAAGCCAGCAGCAGGCCAGCCAGATCCAGGCTTTTCTGCGCGAAAACAAGCAGATCGCCTCTTTCCAGGACCTGTCCGACTACCAGGTGGTACAGGATTTGAAAATTGGCAACCAGACCCTGGAATACATCCAGATGCCTGTCGTTCCTTCGATGCGGCAGGCCCAGCCGGGTAAAAATGTGGTGGTTGAATTCAAAAAAGACGAGCGGGGAAACCCATCGGCCGCGGTTATAAAAATACCGTTAAGGGTGATAAACAAATAGACTTTCAAGTTATATTTTTATAATCTATCTTATTAGTAATCAGATAATTAGGCGCATCGTATAAAGCCATTGGTTTTAGCAAAAATGTTGCTTTAATTTAATCCATAAAAATACTAAAATATTTAGTGTATTTTATACACGAACTCGCTAAACCTGTTAGCTTATTTAGACGCTCCGGTAAACCCGGGGACAAAAGCTCTTTTTTTTTAGCGGCAATTGATAATTCGATCGCGTTGTTGCAAGTGTCCGTAAAGGTGTCTGTTATATGTAATAGTTTTCTTTATAAAAAAAGATATAAATATAGGTTCACCGTTACAGACACCTGGCAGGCCAAATTTGAGCGGATGGGCCGTTTGCCACTCACGCGGTGTACACCTTCGCAGACACATGGGTTTTACGTGTACACCTTTGCGGACAGTTGGCTGCCGCTCGTTCACTTTCGCAGACACCTGGACTGCTCAATGTTCACCCTTGCGGACAGTTGAAAAATGAAATGTACACCTTTGCGGACAGTTAAAGTTAAAAATGTACACCCGTGCGGACACCTGGCTGCTCGATTTGTACACCGTTGCAGATACGTCAGAGCACAGCACTATTTGCAAGTAAAACACTGATTGTCAATGTTTTACTTGCAAAGTCTTGAAAACAGACCCATTTACACCAGTTTTTCATTCTTATCCCAATGCACCTATGAGTGAGACGGCGCTAACCTCTACCGAAGAAAATGAATTCAGCCTGACCCGGGTAGATAAGAACTTTACAAGCAATTCCTTTTCAACTTTCAACGAGTATGGGGAGGAAAAGACGCTGGCCCAGTCGCTGGTACTCTATTTTTACCACAAGCTTCAGACCAGCTACTCCGATCTTTTGGGAATAACCGCATTCGATCCCTATGATTTTGCCAAGACCATGGGTTATTCGCGTACCTACCTGCAAACGGCCTCCTCGGCTCCCTACCAGAAGGAAGTCGAGGGCGAAAAGGCATTCAGGCTGCTGCAGGAAAAGGGGGAAGCCTTGGACTCGCGGCTGGAGAATGTTCTCTACCGGATGACCCAGGTGAAAATGCACCTCAAATACGGGGGAAAGCTCAAGGATGGGCGTAGCATCACCGAAATCGATTCGCTGAGCATATTGAAGAAAGTGGTTTTCATCACCGATCCGGCCAAGCCCAAACGCAAGATTTTCGGACTGGTCTTCCACGAGGAATTCTACTCGAACATCAATTCCTTTTTTTCACGGGTGGAGCTTAACGCCTTTTCCAACCTGCGAAAGGCCAATGCGTATAATTTGTATCTGAGGCTGGTGCATTTGCAGGACATCATGTATACCAAGCAGCTGCAGCGGATGGAAACCACCTTCAACCTGCTCTGTGAAGCGGCCGAAATTGACTATACCCAGGCCCGCCGCAACAAGAACGAGCTGATCAAAAAGCTCAAGATCATCGCCCAGGTGGCCACCTCGCTGAAGGTCAAGGTTGATTTTGAAAAGAACAAGAACGGAAAGCACAAATTCCAGCCCGTCCTGTTGATCGAGGATCTTCAGCAGATCGACGATCGGGAGAAGCGTTTTTACAGCGAGCTTTTCAACCAGCTGCATCTTCTGTTCATCAAGCTCTACCCCGAGATTGTGGAAGGGAAAAGCTCGTATTCGACCGATTTTTCCGATTGGCTTTTCAACGTCAACCAGGACCACGCCCACAAGCGCAAGTGTTACACGACTGCCTACGCCAAATGCTTCAATATCACCCTGGACACCTATGACAAGCGAGTCAATACCTTCATGAGCGAAATCCAGGAGAACCGGGCCAAGCTGCTCAACCGTTTTTTGCAGTAACTAGCTCATAGTAACTAGCTCATAGTAACTAGCTCAGCGTAACCATCTGATCGTAAGCAGCTCATTCTTAGATCAGAACGGGCAAGATAGGTAAGGATTGCGGTGAAAAATGGGAAAAACGTTCACCTGTGCAGACACTTGGAATGATAAATAGTCATGTATTTGAACTAGCATAATGTACACTCAATATATAAATGTACACCGTTACAGACACTTCAAACAACACATAAAACAAAATGTAGGAGTGGGAATACACCCAGGTGAGGGTTCAGAATGTACACCTTTGCAGACAGTTGAGAACAGGTTGGCAGTGGCACTTGAACTGATTCTTTTCAATTCAGTTCGGTTTAAGAGTAAAAAAAACAGGCAGATCAGGCATTCATAAGACTGTTGAGCAAGATAAATGTACACCGTTACAGACAGGTAAATAAACCTACAAAAACACTAAAAGTAGAGGCCAGGTAAAACAGACGAAGGTTGTTGGCCAATCAGCCAGGGATGAAAAACAGATTTTGTTCATTTCTGATTTGTACACTCCTGCGGACACAAAGTGTACACCTATGCAGACACATGGAAAGGGTTTATGTTTACCGATTGCCGCTAAAAAAAAAGAGCTTTTCCTCCATCAGATTTGCAACGATCCGCCTGCATTGCCATTGATTGCTGAATTGCCATTGGGTATAGCCATGATTGACAAAAGCTACATCGACCGGCTCAAAGCCATTCCGATCGCCGATTACCTGGCTTCCGAGGGTTTTGTGCCCGCTCGCCGGATCGGGCATCAGCTGGTCTATATTTCCCCCTTGACTGGCGAGAAGACCCCTTCCTTCTTTGTCCATCCGGACAAGAACGTTTTCAACTGTTTTTCATCCGGTCATAGGGGCGATATCATAACGCTGGTCCGCGAGCTGGAAAAGCTCGACTTCAAGGATGCGCTCACCCGGCTGGGCAGTTTCTCTGACCAGCGGATGGATCTCAACTTACCGAATTTGCATTCAGACACCTCACCAGACAAAGACGATCCGTCGCAGGTACATGATCCAGCTCAGATACAGATACTTGCCGTTAAAACGCTTTCCAACCGGGTTCTGATCAATTATCTCACCTCCAGGGGCATATCTGAACATCTGGGAACCAAATACCTCCAGGAGGCTTATTTGCGCGTGTATGGCAAACAGGTCTTTGCCCTGGCCCTGCCAAATGACAAAGGCGGCTACGAGCTGCGCAATCCGTTTTACAAGGGCTGTGCTGTGGCCAAGGCTCCTACTACCATCGCCGGCCGGAATCCGGGCGGGCAGGTGAATATCTTTGAAGGCTTTTTTGACTTTCTTTCCGCCTTGACGCATTATAAAACCGATTCGTTCAAAAATGACTCGGTGATCCTTTCGTCCCTTTGGCTTTTTGAGGAGGGGTATCAGAATGGGCTGATCGAAAAATACAGCCGTTTCAATCTGTTTCTGGACAATGATCGTTCAGGCTGGAAAAAAGCGATTGAATTTCGAAAAAAGGTATACATTAAGAGGGGCAATAAATCATCGGTTTCCAATCATTCTGCCGTGTATAAACACTTCAAGGACTTCAACGAGTTTTTGCTTATGAGAAAGCCGATAATGGATTCTGTTCAGACACAAAATCAGTAGAAAAGCATGACTGGTTTGGTGGCATGATTTAGTGACATGATTTGTTAGTTCGATAAGCTATCTGATGGTAAAAAAGCGTAAAAGAAGATGTACCAGAGTTGTTTTACTTTTTATTATTGCCAATGCCCGCTCCGAGCCGGAAAATCCAGGGGGAATTGTAAAGTTGCCGGTTGAACGGGTCGTTGTAGTAATTGAAATTGTAGAGTACTGTCAATTGGAAAAACGATTTGCCACCCAAGGCCAGGTTGTACGATAAGCCGGCCAGGGGATTGACCACCCACTGTCGGGCTGTCTGTTCACCCGAAGCCGCTATCAGATAGGGATAGTTCAGGGCCTCGGTTTCCCCTTGCAGGAAAAGCTGCTTGTACAACCGGCGGGCCACAAAGGCCCTTGCCCCGTACACATGCATGGGCTTGCCTGTGCCCCCGGATGTTCCCCCGGACGTGCCGGAACGAACGAGTCCCTGTTTGTTGTACAGATACGATGGTCCCATTCCTCCC